>Ga0208180_1000379_pt1 | contig 39419 bp, 39 predicted proteins | sample MalvireepMed_s16_FD_184241 | JGI IMG/M metagenome (GOLD analysis project Ga0208180, IMG submission 184241) | Marine viral communities from the Global Malaspina Expedition - Malaspina viral metaG DeepMed_s16 (SPAdes) (version 2) | ecosystem: Environmental > Aquatic > Marine > Oceanic | place...
AAAAAAAAAAAAAAACGTTTTAGGCAAATATTCAATCAATATTCCCTCTTATAGCTTTAAAAGCTCAAACAATTTTACATTTAAATACAGGTTTTCAACTCCGACTTTTTGTGATTTTAGGATTCCAATTGCTTCAAGCGCATTAAGGTACTCCGCTGCAGTTTGACGTTTAGCAATTCCATTATCCACCAGGTATTTAACTTTACAATAGGGTTGTTCAAATAACAGTTCTATCAACTCTTTAGAATACACTCGAGCAGGAAGTTGCTCTTTTGCGAAAACAATGGTTTCATGCATCAAACTATTAATGGAGTTAATCTTTTCTAAAGTGTATAATGCCGTTTCTTCTATTCCCTTTAAAATAAAGAGAATCCAGGCTTCCCACGCTGAATTTTCGGTTACACCTCTAAGGTTTGTATAATAGGCATTCTTATGTTCGATGATGTATTTACTTAGATAAAGTATAGGAGTGTCTAAAAGCCCGTTCTCAACCATAAAGAGCATGTTGATTACTCTACCAGTTCTCCCATTTCCATCGAAGAAGGGATGTATCGCTTCAAACTGGTAATGCATTATTGCCAATTTTATAAGAAGATCAACATCATCATCTGCATGAATATAATCTTCCAGATTTTTGAGAAGACTTCTAATTACAGTCTCACCTTCAGGTGGCGTATAAATAGTCTTACCATTACTCGTAATTTTTGTTCCGGGTGCATTACGTATGCCTGAATTGTTCTCTTTAATAGTCTGTACGATTTGAATAAAGGAATTTGTAGAGAGTGGTCTTTTACTTAAATCAGTATATCCTTCCCATAATGCCTGACGATATCTTAAAACCTCTTTTGTCTGAGCATCTGTAGTAGAAATATTAGACGAAAAAGCTTTATACAAAGTGTCCTGTGTCGTCACTATATTTTCAATTTCAGAACTATCCTTTGCTTCCTGCAAGGTAATGGCGTTTACCAGCATAGATTGATTTGGTATTTCATCTGCTCTACCCTTCAACTCCGCTAATATTTTATTAGATACAATGGCTTGCTTTAATATTTTCTTAGTTTCAACCTCAACAACTGGAGGTAATAAAGGAAGGTCGTTATAGGCTTCTTCAGGATTGTACATGATATCGACATTTAAAAACAATTATGTCGAATACATCGACATACTGTAAATATATGTCGAAATATCTACAATATATCGACATATCGCAAAGAAGACACATTGCTTTTGCTACAGTAAGTTAAGAGGTAGCTGTTTGATAATAGTTTCACCCCATAGAAATACAGAAACATATTCTTTTGCTTCCTGTCAAAACCTATAAAATAAACAGACTAACACAATTGAGAAAGAAATGTATTTAGAATAGAAAACAAAAAAACCTCTGATTTTCATCAGAGGTTTTTTTTGTACAGGCGGAGAGACTCGAACTCTCACACCTTGCGGCACTAGATCCTAAGTCTAGCGTATATTGCACCAAAGAAACACAAAAACGCTCATTTTCAATGAGTTAGTCATTTTTTCATTTTCTTTAAAGTCATTTAATATCAGTTGATTTCAGCATTTGTTGTACCTATGTTGTACCTAAAAAGCCCAATAAATTCGTATCTTTATAGAAATTGTACAGCAAAAATTGAGCAAAAAACACAATGTTGTACCTATGTTGTACCTGATTTGACTTTCGTACTCAAAACAGGTCAATTATGTCATCAAATGCAAAAATAGTTCTACGCAAAAAACCGAACACCAAGGGGCAATATCCGTTGGCTATTCGAATTACAAAAAACCGTCGTTCCACCTATCAATATGTAGGTCATTATATTGATATTGAGGAATGGGACGAGAAAAACCTTCGGGTAAAAAAATCAAACCCAAATGCTGATAGCCTAAACAAGTTGCTATCACAACAACTTTCTGATGCCAATAAGGCACTTATTGATTTACAGTCCGAATATAAAGATGCTTCAGCAAACCAGATTAAAAAAGAAATTTATGCCTCAGGGAATTCCTCAACTTTCTTTGAACTGGCACAAGAACATCTGGACGAACTGGAAGTTGCAGAAAAGTTAAACCGTCTATCTACGGACAGCGCATTGATTAGTTACATTGTAAAATTTCACAAATCTAAACAGCTTTCATTTCAAGAAATTGACGAGCGTTTTCTTAAAAAATTAATGATATACCTCAAAGTTAAACACAACCTTGCAGAGACTTCAATAATGAATATTCTTGTCCTAATCCGCTTATTATTCAACAGAGCTATAAAGCTAAAAATAGTCAGTAGGGAACTATATCCTTTCGGTGGTGACAAAATTAAAATCAAGTTTCCTGAGACTACAAAAATAGGGTTGAATATTATTGAGGTAAGAGCTATTGAAGCTTTAGATAATCTAACCTGTAATGAAATCCATACAAGGAATGTTTGGCTTTTCAGTTTCTATTTTGCAGGAATGCGGGTTACAGATGTACTCTGGACAAAGTGGTCAGACATATACGACAATAGGCTTCATTATAGAATGAATAAAAACTCAAAACTACTGTCCTTAAAAATTCCAGATAAGGTTCTAAGTATTTTAGATTTCTACAGAGATGATAAAAAACACGCTACCGATTTTGTTTTTCCTGAATTGAAAAAGGCCAATCTGGATGATGCAAAAGACATTTATAATAAAAGAAAAACGGCAACCAAAAAATTTAACGATAACTTAAAATCCATTGCCAAAAAAGCAAAAATAGACAAGAAGATTACAATGCACATTGCCAGACATACTTTTGGCAATATTGCCGGTGATTCTATTCATCCTTTAATGTTACAAAAACTATATAGGCATAGTGACTTGAAAACTACACTGAATTATCAGGCAAATTTTATCCATAAAGAAGCAGATGATGCTTTAGATAGCGTTGTTAACTTTTGAATTGTCCTACAGCAAACTTTACCTCTTAAGGTGTACTATACTTCAATTGAACCTATAAGTTTCTGATTAAAACATTTAACCAACATCTTGTATAATTCGGGATGTTTCTTTTTGAGTAAGTCTGGACGCTCGAAGAAATATTCTGAAGCTACTGCAAAAAATTCAGCTTGATTTGTACCTCCATATTTTCGGATATCAGAATGATTGTCGTTTATGGCTTCCATTTCCTTATGAATTAAATTCAACCAAGGTAATGCATATTGATGTTCTAATAATCGCTCTGGAACTCCATCTGTACTATCATCCAGCTTATCAATAAGATGCACAAATTCGTGTATGCCAGTATTACTTTTATCGGTTGTGTTTTTAAAGCCGTGGTACAATGCTTTTTTAGATAAAATCATTTGCTTCTCAAAACGTCCATTCCCAACTATTCCACCAATATTTCTTGAGTTATCCTTACTACTAAATTGCATATCCTCATTAAAATAATCTGGATATAAAAGGATACCGCTTAAGTTGGTGTAATGCCATTCTTTAAAACCAAAAACAGGGATTACTGCGCTTGCCGCAATTAAAATCTTATCCAATTCTTCCAATTCAAACTGCACAGCATCGATATAGACCTCACTTAAAAATTGCATCATTTTTTGCTGAAAAATAAGCTGCCTATCTTTTGAAAGGTTTCTGTAAAACAGCACATTATCCATCAGTAATTTGTGCCAATCCTCTGGAAATGGCTTTACACTATGGCGTTTCGCTTTTCTATAAAAATGAACAGCAAAGAGAACAATCACAACTAAAATTAAAATGTAAGCCATATTAAAAAAACGTATTAATCTACAGGTTCCGCCTTAAATCCTACTTTTTGCAAAGTTGATTTTACGTCTTCTTCGGTTGCACCATCGCTTTCAATGGTTAGGATTTTATCAGGATTAGAGGTATCTACTTCCCAACTTTCTACACCTTCTTGTTTGTTTAAAAAAGGGGTTACTTTCGATACACACCCACCACAATTGATATTTGTTTTAAATTTTAAAGTTTTCATAGTATTGAATTTATTTATTATTAAAGTTTTACTCGTTTAAGTCTTAAGCTATTTGCAACAACGGATACACTACTGAATGCCATTGCTGCACCTGCAATCATCGGGTCTAATAAAAATCCATTTACGGGATAAAGAACCCCTGCTGCGATTGGAATACCAATGATGTTGTAAATGAATGCCCAAAATAAGTTCTGACGTATGCCCAAAACAGTTCTTTTTGATAATTCCAATGCTTTTGGGATGGATTGTAAATCCGATGTTATCAAGGTCATTTTCGCTACATCCATTGCTATATCCGAACCTTTACCCATTGCAATACTCACATTGGCTTGCGCCAAAGCGTGCGAATCGTTGATACCATCGCCTACCATTGCGACTATCTTTCCATCTGTCTGTAATTTTTCAACAAAAGCGGCTTTGTCCGAAGGCATTACTTCGCCCTGGTAATTTGAAATCCCCACCTGATTTGCCACGGCGGAAGCCGTTTTATTGTTATCTCCCGTGAGCATATAGACCTCGATGCCCCTTTCTTGAAGCGTAGCGATGGCTTTTTTTGAAGTTTCTTTAATCCTGTCCGCAATTGCCAGTATCGCAAGCACTTGATTTTCGTTACCCAAGAATATGACTGTTTTTGCCTTCTCTTCCAGACTTTCTGCTGTTTGTATCAAAGAAGCGTCGATTTGAATATTCTTTTCGACCATAAGTTTATGGTTGCCCACATAATATTTTGAACCATTCTCTGATTTGGCCTTTACACCTTTTCCCGTGATACTTTCGAAGGAAGTAATTTCTGCTTGTACAATATTTTCCTCTTTTAAATGATTGACTACCGCTTCTGCCAAAGGATGTTCTGATTGTGATTCGATAGCCAAAAGAATTTCCTTGTATTCATTTTTATTTTCAAGCTTATGCTTCCAAAAAATGTCGGTTACCAATGGTTTTCCTTCCGTAATCGTACCCGTTTTATCAAGGATTACTGCATTCACTTTATGTCCAAGCTCTAGACTTTCGGCATCTTTTATCAAAATATTATTTTCCGCTCCCTTGCCGATACCCACCATTATGGCAGTCGGCGTTGCCAAGCCCAGGGCACAGGGACAAGCGATAACCAATACGGCTACCGAGGTCAATAAGGCTTGTGAGAAGGCATTATCGCCTCCTACTGACATCCAGACAATGAAGGTAACAATGGAAATCCCCAATACGATAGGAACAAATATTCCAGCAATTTTATCGACCAATTTTTGTACAGGTGCCTTGCTGCCCTGTGCTTCCTGTACCATTTTTATGATTTGGGAAAGCAGGGTTTCACCTCCCACTTTTTCTGCCTTGAATTGAAAACTTCCTTTTTGATTGACGGTACCGGCAAACACCTTCTCTTCTTTGGATTTTTGTACTGGAACAGGTTCTCCCGTAATCATACTCTCATCTACATAAGAGCTCCCTTTTGAAACTTCACCATCAACAGGAATCTTCTCTCCAGGGCGTACCAAGATGGTCTGACCAACTTGGACTTCGGAAATCGGAATCTCCTTTTCTAAGCCGTTCTCAATAATCTTCAACGTTTTGGGCTGTAATCCCATCAGTTTCTTTATTGCGGATGAAGTGTTCGATTTTGCCCTTTCCTCCAATAATTTTCCAAGGGAAATAAAGGTAATGATGACCGTGGCCGCTTCGTAATAAACGTGTGGCTCAATAGCACGATTTAACCAAAATTCCGGAAATAAGGTATTGAACACACTAAACAAAAATGCAATGCCCGTACTTAAAGCCACCAAGGTATCCATATTCGCCTTGCCACGTTTGGCCTGTTTGAAAGCATTGATAAAAAAACTACGCCCAAACCAGAAGAGAATGGGAATAGCCAATACCAAAGAAATCCACTTACCAGGTTCCCATTGCATAAAAAACATTCCAAGTACGAAGATGGGCAGCGTCAGAATAGCTGACCAAATGGTTCGGTTTTTAATGTCTTGGTAATGCTTTTGCTGAAGCTCTTGTTGTGCTTCCACTGGGTCGTCTGCATCGATAATGATATCATAGCCCACTTCACGCAGTGCGTTCTGAAGTTTTTCTTCAGAAATGGTTTCATCGTAATCGACTAAAACCGAATTGCTGGCAAAATTTACGATGGCCTTGTTTACGCCATCAGTATGGGAAAGAATCGACTCAACACTACTGGCACAGGCCGCACAGGTCATACCCGTAACTGGAAAGGATTTTTTTATGCCTGTTTTTTGTTCTTTGGGTTTGGTTTTGAATATGTTGGTTGCTTCCATTTATTACTCCGTTTTGTATTTCACAAATTTCGGAATAGAACACGGGAAAGCTGTTACGTTATTCGCTGAAAGAGTTGTTAAATTTGCTGAAAAATTGACTTGTGGTTCCTGTAAAGAGCTTTTTGCAGGCTGGCAGTTAATTTTTTTTTGAATCCATCGACCTCTAAAAGAAAAAAGATTTTCAACCTCTAAAGCCATTCCCTAATTGGAAAGATTATTTAAGGTAAATCCTTTTTCTCTTAATCGATGATGTATACTTATGTTTTTAATCGTTTAGATTTTTTGTTTCCTCATCTAGTTTACCTTCAAATTTTGGCACAGGTCTATTTTGCCTTTCACTTTCTGTTTCCACTATTCCATTTTCCTTGATGTCATTGATTAACCATTGCATTTCCATTATTTCCCTACGTTGCGCCTTGATGATTTCATCGGCAAGTTTCCTTACCCTGACATCTTTTATTTTAGAACGTTCGCTAGTTAAAATTGCTATAGAGTGATGGGGTATCATTCCTTCCATATAGTCAACACCTGTAACTGTTATTTGACTTCGAACTAGCCAAATCCCCCCTGCAATCAATAAAACCCCTAGACTCAAAATCATAATATTCTTGTTTCTCTCTTTGTACATATTTAACATATACAGAAGCATAATAATGACCATCGACCCACCCATAATCAGGGTCATAAAAAAACGGGTCTCACTGTACCAGAAATGGTCAATAATCTGATATGAATGTGTGTACATCAAAAAGAACATCGCAACCATTGAGGTGCCAATCATTGCGAAAAACTTTAAATAATTATTTGGCTTTTTTTCGTTGTTTTCCATAGTTTATATTTTTGGTTATTTTAATTAGTTTAATTTATTAAAATTTGGTTATTTTAATTAGTTTAATTTATTAAAATTTGGTTATTTTAATTAGTTTAATTTATTAAAATTAAGATTTATAGAAAACAAGTATGAACTACAATGGATAATATTTTAACTCATTTGAAATGTTAGAAAATATTAAATTATAATAGTTTAAAACACCAGAAGTATTACTAAACAATAATGATTTGAGCAATCTGATTTAGAACAAATTTGTGCTCACAATATACTATCATTTATAAAATAATCATTTATGACTTATCCTTTATGTAGACAGGACCTATAACAAGATGCTCTAAAAAAAATCTTAGAAACGTCGGTTCTCCCATAACTTCTAATTTTCTGTAATACTATTAGTTTTCCTGTTCGACAAAAGTATAAACTTGATTTACGACCTCAGTGACTCTAAAAAATCCGAAGGCATAATTATCTGGGTTCTGAAGATTTATGAAGTTTCCTCTTAGTCTTGTTGGTATGGTTGCAAAAGGGTCACCAACGTTATCACTTTGTTCTATAAGTATATGCAAAAAGTCATAATAGAGCTCAGAAATACCATACAAGTTGATATCCACCATATCTCCAGGTAATATTTCGTCTTCTGCATCGGCCTCATTTTCTTCATAAAAAATAGATACTTCATTGCCATTGGTAAATTCATCTGATACAACCACCCTTAGAGGGAATAAATCATCGCCTTCTAAAAAGGTAGCATAGTAAAAATTTGTTTCATTCTCGGGATCGTCAAAATAAATAGTAAGATCTAACTCCTCTTCATCTGAGCCACCTATACGTGATTGTTCTATCCTGTTTATTTCAGGAACTGGCATTAATGTTTCTTGTGCGATATAGGTTTCATCGTTATAGATTATCTCCAAATTATAGACATTATTAACAATAGGCTCAAAATCTGAAATAGTATACCTTCCATCTTGCTGATCCTCGAACACATAAACTTCTCCATTTGTGACATTTTCAACGCTTACAGATGCACCGACTACCGGATCTAGGGCTGTATCAAAAAACGGTGTGGTAAGACTAAGTTTAATTGTTTGATCATTTCCTGAAGTGCCTTTTTCCCAATCCAGAGACGCCTCTATAACAAGACGAGAGGCTTCAGTTGGCACAGCCACATCTACTACATCTGTACAGGAAAAAACAACTGAACTTAGAAGTATAATCGTTACCGCTGCTTTAGATCTTAATTTGTTGATTATTTTTTTTATTCTTGAATTCATGACTAAAATTTAAAGTTATACGTTATTGATGGGATAATACCAAAAATCGAAGTTCTTAAGGCTTCATTTACACCAGTATTATAATTTTGATTGAAAGTAATCGACGCCGCATTCATTCTGTTATATAAGTTATAAATGCTAAAAATCCATTCTCCTTTCCACCGTTTATCTGGTTTGCGATTGGGTTTGTAGGTTGCTGCAATATCTAACCTATGGTAGGCAGGCAGGCGATTAGCGTTCCTCTCGTCGTAGATGACAATAGAAGATCCTTCGTATTCAAATTGACCGGAAGGATAGGTAACCGGGCGACCCGTTTGATAGACCAAGTTTGAACTAAATGTCCATTTATCGGATAATTTATAGACTCCTGATAGAGATATATCGTGTGTGCGATCATAAGGTGTATTGTACCAATTGCCGTTGTTAATACCAGGACCTCCGGCATTGCCCCCAAATGAGCGTTGTTCAGATTTAGCTAGTGTATATGCCAGCCAACCGGTAAAACGGCCTTTGTTTTTTCTTAAAAGAAACTCTAAACCATAGGCTCTTGCCTCCCCATTTAAAATTTCCGTTTCTATGGTATTATTTCCTAATAGGTTGGCTCCGTCAATATAATCAATACGATTATCTGTTGTTTTATAGTAGGCTTCTACTTCAAATGAATATTTGTTATCGTTGGAATTGCGGTAGTACCCCAGGGCGTATTGGTTTGATAGCTGTGGTTTTATGTAGGGTCCGCTGGGTGTCCAAACATCTAAAGGGGTTACAGATATTGTGTTTGACAGTAAATGTAGATATTGAGCCGTACGCGTATAGCTTCCCTTTACTGATGATTTATCGGTTAATTTATATGATAATCCCAATCGTGGTTCTAAATTCCCAAATTTCCTGATTGTTTGCCCCCTTGAATACGGTGTGCTACCAACCGCTGTACCGCTTTGATAAATCCCTAATTCTTGATTGTAAACTACGGGCTGGTTATTGGCATAATTAGTGATAGTCTGCTGGCCTAGTCTGTTGAACGTACTATATCTCAATCCGTACCTTGCGGTAAGCTTATCTGTAATTGTATGCTCTGCACTTACATAAGCGCCAGCCTCAAAAGCATTTTTCTGGTCTAATATCAAAGGGTTAACTGAAGAACTTGGGGTAGACGGCACGATCTCTCCTGGATTTAAATTATAGGAAATACCATTTAGGCCAAAATCTATTTTTAATTTATCGGTTGCATAATAGTTAAGGTCGTACTTTACATTGAAATTCTCTATATCTGAAATCCAATCCAATTGATCAAAATCTAGTATTATTTGATAATCATACTTACTGTAAATAAGCGATAAATTAGAGAAAAGTTTGTCATTAAAAATATGATTCCAACGCAGGTTGGCAGAGGCATTGCCATAATTACTGTCTAAAAGACCAGAAATATTAAATACATCCCTACCAAAATACCCCGACAAATAGACTTTATTGTTTTCGTTAATTTCATAGTTGGTTTTGAGATTTAAGTCGTAAAAACTAATATTACTATTTCCCAAATCGTCCAACAAACCAGAAAAAAGCTGAGCATAAGTGGTTCTTCCAGCCAAAAGAAAGGAGCCCTTTTTATTAAACATTGGGCTTTCTACTGCAAGCCTACTTGAAATTAATCCAATACCACCATTGAGTTCCAGGTCTTTATTATTACCTTCTTTCTGTCTTACATCCAATACCGAAGACGTCCTGCCTCCAAATCTTGCAGGAATGTCGCCCTTATAAAGCTTCACATTTTTTATGGCATCATTATTAAAGACAGAAAATAATCCGAAAAAGTGAGATGTGTTATAAATGATGGCTTCGTCTAAAAGTACCAAATTCTGGTCTACTGCGCCACCTCTTACGTTAAAGCCTGCTGAACCTTCTCCATTGTTTGATACTCCCGGCAGAAGCTGGATGGTTTTTATAAGATCTACTTCACCCAATACAGCAGGTGCTAATTCAATTGTTTCCGCTTTTAAGGCAACAACTCCCATCTGCGGTTTTCTTACATTAAGTTTCTCTATGCCTTCATCTGCTGTAATAATTACCTCTTCTAAAGTGTTTGAAGCCTCTTCAAGCTCAAAATTTAACTTTATATCCTCGGTAAGTGATATTTCTTTCTTAATCTCTTTGTAACCTAAATAGGAAACGATTAGTGTATATGTTCCTTTTGGTGCTGTAATAGAATAAAAACCATACTCGTTTGTGGTTGCTCCTATAGTGGTTCCTTTTAAGTAAACCGATGCTCCCAATACTGTTTCGCCATTAATTACATCACTGATACTTCCCCGTATGGTATATTTCTCTTGGGCAAATAACGTGGTGTTAATTAAGATAAAAAGTAATGATAAAAATGGTTTCCTGAATAATTGAGTGGGATGTTTCATTTACAGTTTAATTGTTTTAAATTAGAATTATTTTACTCTGACACTAATCTCAATAAGGATTACTCTCGACTTAAATGACTAGCTTTACAGACTGTAAAAGAACGAATTGTAAATGCACAAGATTATTTGACTGTTGTGCAGAATGCTTATTCTGTACCAATTACTTTTTTTCAGAAATGGAATTCTTAAATAAAGAAAGAGATATTGCTTTGATTTTTTTGGATTTAGCACAAAAACAGAACTTGGAACTAGAATTAACCTTCGTAGTCATCCCAAAAAAGGTATAATGAGTATATTGGTCTTTTGCTGGAGCTTTTTTTACAGAAGTTTATTTTTTTGTCTTTAGTATGAAAATTGCTATTAACTTCATATATCCTGGTTGTAAAATATTGACTCCTTAATTTTTGTGATAATTTCACTAATTTTAAGAGAGTTAGTTTTTACAGATTCATTTTTATCCCCATATGGCTCATAGGTTTTTGAGTTAGTAACATTAAACAAACCAAATGTAGTTGTATTTGTAGACGATGATAAATGCATTATACCACTATCAGCCCCAATGAAAACAACAGAATTTTCAATTACAGAGGCAATTTCCCTAAGATTATTACTATAAAAATGCACACTTTTAAAATTTATTTGAGATACATTTTCATTGGGTAATATTTCTAAAATGTTATAATCGGTAAACTCAGTTTTTAGTTCTTTATAAAATTTTAACCACCATTTTTTTGAGAGACATTTATTTCCTGTGGCAAAAGTGAAAATGCAAATAGTCTTCTTTTCGCCATTAAACAAGGCTTTAATTAGTTGATCCCCTTTTTCTATTTCTTGCCTAGATAGTTTTATGGATAGCTTCGGATACCTATGGGTACTACCTTCTGATGGATTCATAAATTTTCTTAGATTATATACAGGGATTTTTGCAATATGTTCAGGTTTATTCAGTTTATTGGTGCCTGAGTTGTAAATTTTTAATTTAGCTCTTGAAAGCTTAACAAAAATTTTGCTTGAATTTGAATCTTCACATCCCACAATGGCAATGTCATATTTATTTAAGATTAGGCTTAAAGACTTTTTCAAATAGCCTATAATATTGTTAAATGGCTTTTTAGGAAGGTTAAAAATTGTCTCTACACATTGGTAATTGGAGAGCAATATGTAAGAAAGGTTACCATTAACTATTAAATGTATTTTACAGTTAGGAAATTGTTTATTAATCTCTTGTATTAAAGGGGTTAATAAGAGTTGATTACCTAGCCTATGATTTGGTCTTGTAATTAAAACTTTAATTTCTGAATCTCTAGGAAGGCTTTCTATTAGATTGATTCTTTCGGAGTTTCTAAAAGAACCAGTCATCATACTAAATAATCTATTCTTTAGTGGATTTAACTTTTTAATCAACAATTCTAGAAGGATTTAAATTCCTTAAAAAAACGAAATGAAATTGTACTAGATTATTTGCTTGTTGTCCAGAATACTTATTATGTACCAGATGAATTTTTTTTAGCAATGGAATGCTTAAATTGTGAAGGTGTCATCCCCTTGATTTTCTTAAAAGTGGCATTAAAGGAGGACTTAGAGCTAAAACCAACTTCTGAGGCAATTCCGAAAAGGGTATAATGAGCATACTGGTTGTTTTGCAGGTTAACGACAAAGGCTTCAATCCTATATCCATTGACAAAATCCTGAAAACTGATATTCATATGTATGTTCAGAACTTCAGAAATATATTGCCTTGGAATATTTAATTTATTTGAAACCCTATGGATTGATAACCTAGAATCCATATACAGCTTTTCCTTTTCCATTATTTGGATCAAGGCTTTTTTATAGTTTTCAATAGTCTCAGGTTTTAAGCTTGAAGATTTGTATTTGGTAATTTTGGCGTTAGGTATAAGCTCCTTTGGCCTCAAAATTAAATAAAACGTTATGAAATAAAATAGGAACGCAACGATAAGAATCAGATAGGTATTAAAATCATCATCATCAGAAAACAAAATGGGCTCCATCTCAAACAAATCGAGAACACCGTTTATGTATGAAATGCTCATTGTTAAAATAATAGGAACAACTAAATACAAAATCCTATTAGCCCTTTTAGTTTTAAGCAGATTGTATAAGATATGGATTAAGTAACCCAAAAACACAAACTCGATCAATGTCTCAGCAATCTCTAAAAATTCGTTTTCCCGTTCTGAAAAAATCTCCAATGTTTCACTTAAAAATAAAAATATACTAGGCAAGAAAAACAAATAATCCCTCTTTAAAAAAGCCACTTTGTCCGAATTAAAATACTTGAAGTATAAAAAAAGAAATGTAAGAAACAATGAACTGTCGAAGAAGAACCAATCTGCATCTTCCACGAAAAGGTTATTATCATCATCGCCAACTATGTATAATATCACCGATATGATACTTCCACAAAAAAGTCTAAAGGTTATTTTTCTATAATTTCTTTTGCTTTTCCAAAAAACAAGGAGGAGGAACAGGCCTTGTACCAAGGCAACTATTTGTATAACTTTAAGCATATATTATAATTTGATTATATTACATTCGAACATTTTCCAGCAGAGGCTTTTTAACGAAATTTGGAACAAGATGCCCTTCACAAATAATTATGAATGGCATCTATTTTGAGAAATAAAAATGTACTCTGAATTTCAATCTATTCTATGGTTATGTTAAAAGGTGCTGCAATGTCTGTATTGCCCCCTGCATCATCAAGACCAGTATTTGGTTTCGTAGGTAAATGACGTAATGTGAACGTTAAGGTTCCAGAACTTGCCGCACCTGCAGTTAAGGTAAATTCCGTTCCAAGTGGATTGCCATTACTATCAAAATTGCCGTACTCCGTTGTCACATCGAGACCGCCAGCCGCGGTATAGAAAAATTGATGGTCCACATCTTCAGCTTCTACTTCTTCCGTTACTATTTCTGGAGGACTCACAGTTTCGTTAAGAATTACAATGGTACCATTGTAGGTAACCCCAGAAATTAGATTACCCGAAACAGTAACGACTGGTGGCTCTGGGCCATCGTCATCTAAATCACGGGTCTGTAAGGTAATGGTTGTTCCACCACCCTCAGGTTCAAGTGTAACCGTTAAGGTAGTTAGCGGTTCTTCTTCATTTATTGGCTCTGGTGTATCATCGTCATTGGAACAGGACACGAATAAGAATAGTGCGAAAATTGTAGTGGTTAAAAATTTCAGATTTTTCATAATTTTTGTTTTTAAATAATTAATAATTGATTTTAAGGTTTACTATAAAATTTCTGCCCAAATCATCTGCATAGTAGCGCAAACGGTTCAGGTAGTTTCTAAATGAATTGTTCAATAGGTTTGTAATCCCTAAGCCTACCGTTAACTTCGATTTCTTGTTGATATTAAAGTCTAAGCTCGCATTGAAATTGAGCAAATGGTATGCGTCAGGGGGTGTACTTACATCAACTGTTTGCATTGTTTCGGTCTCTGGTATGAAGACCACAAAATTGTTGTTAGGAAATTCATTTTGTTGAAAGTTATACTCGCTCTGTAATGACAGGCGAATGTTATTTAATTCCGGGTTTTGATAAACGATTTCGTTCTTGGTATTTACCGGTGGCATACTAATCAATGGCTCGTCTCTAGAACGGTCATAGCCCTTTACTAGGGAAAACTGACTGTTAACACGAATGTTTTTGGCAAAGGCGTAGGATGCATCCATATCTATACCGAGTAATTGTGCGTTGGTTTGACGATATTCCCATACTTGAAAGTTACCTCTTATAGTTTGCCGAATCTCAGTAGGTTCAATAACGATAAAGTCTGAAATTGTGTTGATATATGGGCTTATCGAAAACCTAAAGAGGTCATTGTCTCGCTGAAATGTCAATGATACTTTGTGTCCTATTTCAGAATTGAAACGTAAATCGCCAAGTTCTATGCGAGAAGCGGAATGATGTAAGCCTTCACTGAACAATTCCGAAGGATTAGGTGCCCGTGAGGCAATGGAATAATTAAAATACAGCTTGTAATCCGTATCAAAAGTGTAAGTTGCTCCCAATGTTCCAGAAGTATTATAAAAATTCAACTGTGGATTGGTCAGAATCTGATTTTCGAGTTCCTCAAGCACAATTTCTGGGAATAGTTGGTCATAATTACGTGATTCCCAAAAGGAAGTTCTGTAGAATTTAAAAACGTCCATATAGACATAATCAAAACGTCCCCCTGCTTCAAGAAGCCACTGGTTATTCAATCTATAATCTGCTATAGCATATAGTCCCAAATCATATTTGTCATAGTCGGGTATTAATCGTCGCACGCCAGTATCTGGGTCTGCAAAATTATTTTGAAATCTTCCCATTACGCCCACCTTTAGATTCAATGCATCAGTTAAAGGTGAATTTAAGTCTAGCAACAGAGTGTGGGTATCGAGTTGCAAATCCAAAGAGGCCTTTTCCCTGTCCTCACCACGTCTGATATCAAATTCCAAACGATTGTTTCTTTGAAAATCATACTGCAGGCTCAATTTTCCCAATCCGTCAATCCTTTTAAAGCCCTTAATTCTTGCCAAATTATGGGTAACATCTTGTCTGGGCTGATTGATTTGATAGGTAAAATCATTGATGATTAACGGCCTGTCGCTGTTTATAGCTCGAATTTGGTCTCTAGCACCACCCAAAACTGAAGCCCTTAAAATGCCGATTTCATTTCTAAATAGTGAATAATAAGCCTCTATGCCATAGTTAAAACGGTTAAGACCCACTTGTAAAGAAGCGTTGCGTTCAAAAATACCTGTGTTACTCAAGACATAATCAGGTGCTTCAAAATCTCCGAAGCGTTTTAACGTTCCCTGACCCGAAGCATACCAACCATTTTGATAACTTTTGGTTAATTGGGATGTGATAGACGACCCGCGTCCATTACTTACTGCGGTAAGAAGCGTTTTGCCATAAAGGCTATCTTTTACAGGAACTTTTAAAGCCTCAGCCACAATTACACCACCTACGGCATCGCCACTATATTGTAATGCACCAGCTCCTTTTATCAAGGTTAGGTTACCTACCGAATTGATATCAACATTTGGGGCGTGCTCCGCTCCCCATTCTTGGTCTTCCATTCGCACGCCATTATTAATGATAACAATACGACTGCTGTGAAGACCGTTAATCAGTGGTTTTACAATGGTGTTTCCTGTATTTAGGGAAGAGACACCGCTTAAACTGTTAAGAGCGTCGCCGAGGGAACCACTGCTAAAGCGTTCCAATTCATCTTTGGCGATAGTATTTTCAAAAGTTGTTTTGGATTTATCTCTGTAGGCTTTCCCTTTGACAATAACTTGGTTGAGTTCTTCTAAATGATGCTCTAACTTAAATGATTTGGTCGTGCTACCAGAAACTTTAACTGTAAAACCTTTAGTCAAACAATAAGGATGAGACACTTGTATGGAATAGGTCCCGTCGCATAGATTTGAAAAAGTAAATTTTCCATCAAAATCTGTTTGCACAGCCTGTTCAGTACCTGCAATAATAAGGGTTGCGCCGATAAGTAAAGAGCCGTCGTGAAGGTCAGTTACTGTACCAGTAAGTGTATTGTCACAATTTTGTGATAAAGATGTAATACTGCTTAATAGCAATATCAATAGTGCATATTTGCGCATATGATTTCTTAATTAAAATGAAATGTATCAGTTTGTCCATTAAGAAAACAATGGGGGTGCGCGTAGTTGTTTGTTATTAATTTTGAAGGAATGGAAGTGTAATGGCGTGAAGGTTTCATCAACCTTTACATAAATTCTAGGTAATAATAAATCAGGGTACTCGACTATATCATAATTGATAGGTGTAAAATGGAAACTACATATCTCGCATTTTGTAATGGATTGATGAATATGCGTAACCTCTTGTGTACAACTGGTATATTCGTGACCTTCAAGCATATGAAAAAACTGAATGACAGAAGGTGTCATCAATGCCACAAAGAGCAATAATGCCCCTATATTTTTACCAATCAGTTTTTTATTCTTCATTGTTCTTTCTATCTGTTAAGACATAAAAGCTTTTACTTTAATATCAAAGAAGCTAACAGTATTTCCTTTTATTCTATAAAACAGTTTTGTGTTAGACATCATCCAAAAATTTTCTGTTATGAATGGTACTCTTCTTAAATTGCGTTGGCGTCATTCCCGTTACTTTCTTGAATTGGTTACTCAAATAAGCAACGCTGCTATAATTTAATTGAAAAGCTATTTCACTTAATGTTAATTCATCATAGGCTATAAGTTCTTTTATACGCTCAATTTTTTGGTTGATGATGTACTGCTCGAAAGTGATGCTCTCGACCGAAGAGAATAGCGAACTTAAATATTTGTAATCTAGATGCAATATTTCACTTATAAAGTCCGGCCATTTAACATTCAATCCTTCTGACGAGTGATAGATTTTACCTACCACCAAATTCTTCATTTTCTCAATAAGTTGGCCCTTCCGATTGTTTATTAAACCAAACCCTTTCTTTTTAAGTGTGTTAGATAAAATTTCCCTTTTTTCTTTATTAAGCTGCGATACTAATTCTACCTCACCCAACCTTATACTACTGTATGGAATATTCAACCCTATTAAAATACCGGAAACCGCCTCTATACATCTTGGACAGACCATATTCTTTATGTGAATTATAGAGCTCATTTTTTTAAAATAACTTTAATCCAGCTTTTGAAAGCGAATAATAATATGCAGCAATGGCGGCAATAAGGAATACGATAATAATGGCCAATACACCAATAATTTTATCTTTTCTAGAAATATTATTTTTGTATATGCGCTTATTCCTTTCTGCTTTTCTTCTATTTCTTCTACTTTCACTCATCATCATTCTTCTTACCATTGCGTTTATTTTTTTATGGTATTAGGTAAATATTGATTCAACCTATGAGATTATCTATTCTATAGTCTCCCTTACTTCACCGCATTTTAGCATTGCTTCTCCGTAATACGGATTGCGAATTTCTTCTTCGAGACTTAACCAAAATGCACCTTTATTGTTATCTGCCATAGGGCAAAAATCACGGTATACTTTTTGGTTAACTCCAAAAAGCTTTATACCACTTGTTATATGAGCAGAAAGATGCTTAAAATGACCTCTTTGTGTGGCTATATCTGAATTATTTTCAATGGCATTTGCAGAGTTTTTCAGTTCTTTTTGAATCGTCATCCAATGGTTATGTGCTTCCTCATTAGTCAATAATTTCATATCTACCTTTGCTAGATTCTGACCTATTTTTTTTGCTGCAGTCTGTGCTTCTGTGGCATTGTCATTAACAAGGGCATCCTTTAGAAGAATATAGTCTTCAAAAACCCTTTTTAATTGATTTTGAAATTTGCTGGCAACTTCTATTCTTTTGTTCATCTCTGAATGACTTGTGTTGTTCATTTTATCTCCCGAACCATCATTTTGCATCCCCAAGTGCCCTTCGTGTCCTGTCATTGTTTTGCCCCCTTCAGCATTCATCATAGATTTCTTTCCTTGCAATTGAGCTGCAGCGTCTACAGTAAATGTTCCATTTGTTACGATTTCATCACCATTTTGCAACCCTTCGATAATGGTATAGGTGTCTCCACTAGCATTACCAAGTAATACGTCACGCATTTCAAAAACTGGCTCATTAGGGTTAGTCTTAACGTAAACCACAGAACGTTCTCCTGTCCACATTACTGCACTTGCTGGTACATTGATGGCTTCGTTCATCTGCATTTCAGTCCCTTCAACCTTTCCTTCTACAAACATTCCTGGTTTAAATTTGTCTTTTCTATTATTTAATACAGCACGTACAACTATGGTTCTTGTAGCTGAATTAAGAAGTGGGTCTATAAATGAAATTTTAGCATTAAACTCTTGATTTGGATAGGCATTAGTAACAATTTTAATACTTTGGCCTTCTTTTAATGAAGCTATTTGGTTTTCATACGCATCGAACTCTGCCCAAACAGTATTTAAATTTGCTATTTTGTAAAGCGGTTGACCCAGTTTTACATAATCACCTTCTTCCACCATTTTATGAGTAACGGTTCCTGAAACAGTGGCATATACAGGAAAGTATTCCTGCACTTTTCCTGCCTGCTCAATAGAATTAATTTGCTTTTCTGAAAGTTTCCATAATTTAAGTTTGTTTCGGACAGCTGAATATAATTCTGGTTGAGATTCCTTTAGGGAAGCAGCTGTTAAGAGTTCTTGTTGAGCGGACACCAATTCCGGCGAATAAATAGTTGCCAAACGCTGCCCTTTACCAACTCTTTCACCCGTAGAGTTCACGTAAAGCCTTTCGATTCTTCCTGCAAAATAAGTTACCTGAACAGCATTGGACTCTTCATTTTCCCTTATTTTTCCCGATAGTTTAAGTGTACCCGCTTCAATGGCTCCTGACCCTACTACGGTTGTTTGAATATTAGCCAATGCCATTGCGTTTTCAGTCATTTTAAACTGGTCTGCCAATAACCCATCGGCACCTGTTTCTGCAGGTATTAAATCCATACCACATATCGGGCAATCACCCGGTTCAGGTTGCATTATCTGTGGGTGCATCGAACAAGTCCACATTTGACCTGATGCAATTTCCTCTGAATGATTGTGGTCGTCTTTTACCTTGTTTGTTGCAGTATCAGCAGAACCTCCACCAAAGATTAGATAGCCCCCTAGCAGGCCAACAATTAATGCAACACCTATGTATATGATGTTTTTATTCATAATATTATTTATTTTTCTTTTTTATTATCTTTCTGATTGTAGGTGATGATGTATACCATAGTAAAAACCCACTCAATACTGTTATTAATCCCAATAATGAGAATGCCCTTAAAACGGTGGTGTTAAAATTATCTCGACCTTCATAATCCATTGTATGTGTCATCCATAGAAAATCGAACCAACGCCAACGGCGATGCCTAACAGTTTGGAATTTCCCATCATTTACTGACACATAGGCTTTTAAAGCTTCATTATCTGCATAGGATATCACATAAGCCGGCAATAGCCTTTCTCGATACTCGTGCTGTTTGCCTACTTCTGTGATACGCTCCACATTAATAATTTCTAATTCTTTCTTCATATACTGTTTTGCTACATAAACTGCCTCGTCTTTGCTTATTTCTGATTTTAGTTCTCCATTTAAGGCATTGAAAAGCTGTTGTTCATTTATCCAGTAATAGGGTATTTTATTTATATCTCTTAGTTCTATTGTGCGTATGCCTTTTGGCACGTCTAATTGAGCAGGACTTAAAAGGTTTTGAAATGCCTTTGGCTGATACTGTAAATTCTTAAACTGGTCACCGTGTATATCATCTATATCGGTCCAACTAAAATATAAACCACTGATAGTCCACATTAGGAATTGGATGCCAATGAAAAGACCTAAGTATCTATGAGTCTTTCTAATTTTTAGTGCCGTTTTTCTACCTATCATTAGCCGCTATTTTTTATTTCTTGATGATGAATGTGTTTTAATAATTTTCCATTTTCCTTCCACCTTCTTTAAAATTGATGTTGCAACTCCTTTTTTCTTTATGGTACGGGAATTACCCTTATCGTCAGGGATTAAAACAATGGTATAGATGTAGGTTTCTGTAGTAAAGGCATATGGCGCATCTACTTGCACATCAATTTCGTAATCTGAGAATACAAAACTTTTAAAGTGCCCTAATTCTGGTCCCAAATGATGTTCTATATAGTGAGTATAGCTCCCTTCTACACCTCCAGATTCATATACCTCAGAATCTTTAGCAAACAACTCGAATGTGCCTTCAGTTGTAAGATTCTGTAATGCATCTTTGTATGATTTCATTACCTTAAGGACAGCTTCTTTATCTGTTTGATTTTTTTCCTCTTGTCCATTCATTGCATTTACAGTTGCAAAACATAGTATTATAGTGGCTATTAATTTTAGTGTTTTCATAATCATCGTTTATAAGGTTATTTATTGACGTGTATTCTATTAATGTTGGCAATACCAAAAACAAGTACCAAAAAACTCAAGAAAACTTCCATAATTACCAAGAGTTTACCAGAAATGGTTAAAGGCACTATATCACCAAAGCCAACGGATGAAAAAGTGATCAGACTGAAATATGTAAATTCAAAAAATTCTAGAAGGAATGAACCATTAATTGATGTTGCTGACTTAAAATTTTCTGAATTCAATCCGTACAATGCTAAATAATCTGCTGAAAATGATAGGGTTATCAAAATTATTAACACAGCAAATAATGTTAGAACGTGCGTAAGCTGATGGCTTTCTCCTATTATTTTACTTAACTGTAGAAAAGTGAGCCTAACAATAAAAATCGTTTTGACAAAGGCCAACCCAACTACCAATATTGGTAGAAACAAGCTGTCGGGGTTTTCATTAACCCATAACACATAACTTAATGACAAAACGGCAACTACGCTTGTGGTGAACAATACTTTTTTAAAGAGCTGTTCGTAAAAGCCTGTGCTTTTAGATGTTTTTGTTATGCCTTCCATAATCTTTTTGTTATTCCTCTATTCAAATAGTTGAACTACTAACGCGCCACCAATTATTGTAATGAGTATTATATATATTATGTAATTGAACCATTTTTTAACAACAGATTTTTTTGCTTTGCGATGGCATCCGTCTTTACAACAATCTTTCATCTCCTTAATTAGGTCAAATTTTTATTCCATATTTAATTTGCACTTGAAAATGAGAGTCAAACTCTATCCATCAATCAAAAAATAGGTCATCCTCTCATAGTCAAGCACTTTTCTATGAACTTCTCTTCTTCACTTTTTTTTATTTTGCCTGACATAGGAAGAGAGATACTAGTAATCTAGGGGGATTTATTCCCTCTCCCTTATGCAGGCTGCTATTAACCAAATCAACCTTTCTTTTTCAATTATCTTGTGCCTGACACGGGAAGGAACTAACACTAACCATCATCTATTTTTCCTTCCCACGACAGGACTTAAAGACCAATCAAGTTATCCTCTACATCTTGTGTGCTTCTGTTAACTAATAAACCAGAAAAAAAGATGCTTGGCGAGGGATTATCTAATGAATAGTCTTTTGAACTTTTCCACATTTTAGCATTCGGCTTCCATAGTATGGGTTTCTAACTTCTTCATTTGCACTCAACCAAGCACTGCCTTTATCATACATTGGGCAAAACTGCTGGTAAAGCATATTCTTTGAACCTGTGATAGCCACCATATCCGTTATATCCTTACTTAATGTTTTAAAATGCTCTCTTTGATGACCAATATCGCTTGTTGCAATATGCTCTGCGTGCTCCATAGCATCGTCAATAATATCAGTCAATTCTTTTTGCTCCTCTTCGGTATAATTTGACGTATCAAATGCTTTTAGTGAAGCCGCCAATTTAGTACCTGTCGCAGCTGCTTTCTTTGAATCATCCGCTACCAATGCGTCTTTTAGATTGAAATAATCACTTAAAATCGCTTCGGACTTTAAATCACTCTTCATATTCATCATTTTATCGTGATGATGTTTGTGACCCATTTTTTCTTTTTCCTGTGCGTTGGTAAAAGAAACTGCTAACAATAGCATCACTGCTATATTCATTTTTAAATTTTTCATCTTATCTGTTTTTTTTATTTATAAACTATCTTTTAAATTTTCCATATACTTAACAACCTGCTTAGTTTCTTCTTCTGAAAAAATGGCATCCTTGTGAATTAAGGTGTAAGAAGCTAAAGGCATCTCACCACTTTCAATTTGTTTAATGATGGACCTTAGCTTACTGGCTTTTCTACGGTTTGATAGAGCATCCCACTCGTTAAAATTTAGCTCTGATTTTCCTTCTTTTATATGTCCTTCAAGAAACCAAGCCACAGGTTGCACCTTGTTGTACCAAGGGTATTGTGTATTGTTACTATGGCAATCATAACAAGAGACCCGCAACTTGTCCTTGATATCACTTGGGACATCATTCACCAACATAAAGTCGGTTTTTGGGACACTGTCGCTTTGATTGCGGTCTACAGGAATAAACTGTATGACCACAAAGGCAACCAACAATACTATTGCTATGATTTTTACAGCCTTCATTTAATTGATTTCTTTTTGAACTTTTCCGCAGGTTAACATTTTGCTTCCGTAGTATGGATTTTTGATATCCTCACTCATACTCAACCAAGCGCTACCCCCATCGTACATTGGACAGAATTGTTGATATAGAGTATTCTTTGTTCCTGTGATTGCTACCATATCAGTCATATCCTTGCTCAATATTTTGAAATGCTCTCGCTGGTGTGCGATATCACTTTCTGATATATGCTCTGCGTGTTCTACCGCATCCTCAACAATGTCCTTTAAATCTGATTTCTGGGCACCCGTATATTTTGAAATATCAAGCTTGCCTAAGGATGTTGCAAGGATTGCTCCCAGCTCTTTGGCTTTGGCATTATCATCTGCTACCAAGGCATCTTTTAAGTTGAAGTAGTCATTTAAGACTGCTTGTGGATTGCCATCTCCACTCATTGCCATTTCCTTTTTCTCTCCATCGTGGTGACCATCACTATTGTCGTGATTCATTTTTGAATGGTCTCCATCCGCATTCATCTCTGAATGATGCTCTGTTGAATTATTCTTGTCTGTTTTAGCGTCCTTACAAGACACTACTGTTAGGGTTACAAATGCTATTGTAACTATCCCTAATACTAATTTTAATTTGCTCATTTTGTTTTTGATTTATGTTTGTATTTATTTTTAGTGTTCTATAGCTTTTCAATGACGTTTTCCAACATTGCCGAAATCTCGTCCGCAATTTTCTCTAAATCTTCATTCTCTACAGCCTGCATAGATGCCATAGGATTTACTGCAGCAACTTCAAAAACTCCTGCTTCAATTTCCTGAACTATAACATTACAGGGTAGCATCGTTCCAATCTTATCCTCAGCTTGTAACGCTTTATGGGCATAGGGTGGATTGCACGCTCCCAAAATCTTATACTTCTTAAAGTCCACGTCTAATTTATTCTTCAGGGTTTCTGATACGTCAATTTCTGTGAGTATTCCAAAACCTTCTTCTTTTAATTTTTGTGTAACTTTATCAATAATCCCTTCAAAGGTTCCATTGATTGTCTTATTAAAGTAGTAGCTCATATTTCTATTTATTTTTGAATTAATTATTACTTCATTTTTTTTGCTATCATTAGGTAGTATTAGTTTTTAAAAACAATTTCTCGCCGAAATAGATTAACACCATCAATATTGCTGCAACAACCACAACTAAAATGTCACTACTCGCTTTTATCCATAAAAAAGCTCCGAGAACGACTACATCGAGAAAAATTGCAGTTATCAATATTGCCGGTTTAGCATCTACATCTTGCCTTAAGTTTCTTAGTACGCCCCAATGAATTCCGATATCCATTATTAAGTAAAATATTGCTCCCAATGAGGCAATTCTTGTTAGGTCAAATAAAATGGTAAGTGCTAATGCTAAGACAACCGTATACACCAGCATATGCTTTTGTAACCGACCTGGCATCCCGAAATGCTTATGAGGTATCAGTTCTTTTTCGGTCAACATTGCCGTCATTCTCGAAACAGCAAAAATACTGGCAATAACCCCTGAAATTGTTGACACGATAGCGATACCGACTGTAAACCAGAGTCCATACTTTCCAAAAGCAGGTCTAGATGCTTCCGCCAAGGAATAGTCTTTAGCTTTTATTATTTCATCAATAGAAAGGTTAGATGAGACTGCAAAGGCCACCAACATATATACGACCGTACAAATAAGCAATGAAATAATGATAGCTCGACCTACATTTTTATTAGGATTGATAATTTCACCACCACTATTGGTAATTGTCGTAAAACCTTTATAAGCTAAAATTGATAATGCCAGAGCACCTAAGTAGTTGGTTAACGGATATTCAGTTAGGTTTTCTGAAGGAACAATTTCTGAAAACGAGAATCCTGCTGCCCAAAGTCCACCAATGGCAAATATGGCTATACCACCAATTTTAAGGATTGCCATTACCAAAGAAGACTTTCCTATGATATTATTACCAGAGATATTAATTAGAAAAGCAATTACCAATAGTATTACCCCTAAAATGGGCACCCATACACTATTTTCCCCTACATCAAATAACTGCAATGTGTACGAACCAAAGGTTCGGGCTACCAAACTTTCATTGATTATCATTGAAAGAGCCATTAATAAAGCTCCTGAGGCAGTCAATGCACTTTTACCATATATCTTTTTTAAATACATAGCAATTCCTCCCGCTGAAGGGTAGGCATTGGACATCTTAACATACGTGTAGGCACTGAATCCTGAAATAATGGCTCCTATCAAAAATGCATATGGGAACCATTGCCCAGATAATTCGGCTACCTGACCCAATAATGCAAATATTCCGGCACCTATCATCACACCTGTACCTAACGATACCGCACCTGTTAAACTGAGACTATTTTTTTTATACTCTGCCATTTTTAAAATCGTGCTAATAGACCGCCACCCCAGCCGTATCGATTGTTATAGTTTCCTTGTATTGAAAAATTTCTAGAGAAGATGTACGAAAGACCTACCAACCATTGTGTTTCGCTCTCATAAGAGCTATCTCCTAAATCATTGACCCATCCAAAGTCTGCTCTGTATTCGTATTCGCCTTCCAGAAAAATCCTAGGAAAAATCAATAGCTCCCTATCCAGGCGTACCCTTGGGCGTAGTTGATGGTCCATACTCACATCTACATTGAACCTGTAGGGCGTAAAGTATTTTACCCCAATAAGACCAACAGTATTTAACTCATCAAAGGAATCAGGTATTTCCGTTTCGGTGTTTACACCTACATAGAGACGTACCCAGTCATTTAGGTACCTATTGTAATTTACTTCCGCCTCAAGGTTTTTGTCATAATCGAATTCTGCTCTCAATCCAAATTCATTGCGGATGTTGCTGGATGTTAAAAAGAGTTCGTTAAAGTTTGAGCCTGCACGAACCAATCCCCAAGAATAATAATGGTCTGTTTCATCGATGAGTTTTTGAACGGGAAAATCTTCCATTCTTTTATCCCTTGGGGTATCATAACTAAACACCCTTGCCATACCACCCATCATATGATATAGGACGTGACAATGAAAGAACCAATCACCGTACTCTTCATTGTAGAACTCTATAACCACTTTCTGCATTGGCGGTACATTGACGGTATGCTTTAATGGTGAACGTTCCCCATTTTCATTGATTACCCTGAAATAATGACCGTGAAGGTGCATCGGGTGGTGCATCATTGTTAGGTTGTTGAGCGTAATACGGGTTACCTCGCCACCCTTGATTTTAATCTTATCGGTTTCGGAAAGTGGCACACCGTTCATACTCCAGATGTAGCGTTGCATATTTCCGGTCAGGTTTAATAGAATGTCGTTTACGGGCAAATCAGCCTTGTAGGTGGTATTTTCTTTCGCTTTTAAGAAATCATAGTTGAAATAGGTTTTACGCGTGCTGTAATCAAAGGATGCGGTATCCTTCTGCATCATAGACATATCGTGACCCATATGGCCAACCATCTTATGCGAAGGATCGGTAGATTTCATTGGCATTGAATCTTTTTTCATTCCTGCCATACCGTCCATCTTTTTATCCATCTTCATTTGCTTATGGTCATCCATCTTCATATTATCGCCCATTTCGCCTTTATTCATTGACATTTTGTCTTGCATTCCCATATTCATCTGGCCATCTTTCATATCCATTTTCATCCCGTAATTTTCTTTCAGATATTCGGGTGTTTTTTTCTTTTTGTTACCCACCATTGCAGGTGCACCCATCTTCATATCCATTTTGGCCATTTGCTTCATCATCTCCACTTTATCAGGTCTGCCAATTCTTTCGGCTGGGTACAAGGTTCCATTACCCAAGCGCAACGAGGTGCTACCGGAACCGTCCTGAGCGGTGGCGGTAACTTCCAAAGTACCTTCGGGAATAGTTACGATAACATCATACGTCTCGGCAATACCGAAGAGGAAACGGCTTTTTGCTACAGGTTCCACATCAATACCGTCGCCCGCAACGACCATCGGGTTGCCACCGCCAAAGTCCAACCAATAATAAGTGGAAGCGGATGCATTGATAAAGCGAAGCCGTACTTTTTCGCCTGGTTTGAATTCGGGATATTCCGCTAACGACTTTCCATTGGTCAGAAATGCAGGATAATAGATATCTGCTATATCGGCTCCTTCCATACGGTCCCTCCAAAACTTGAGCTGAGCGCCGAATGCGCCTTCCTTGATAACCCTGCTCAATGAAACAGCCGTACCCTTTTTTACTTGATACCACTCGTTATTTCTTTTAAGGTTTCGTAATACATTCATTGGTTTTTCATCGGTCCAATCTGACAAAACCACCACCAAATCTTTATCATAATCCAACGTTTTTTCTTTTGGGTGAATAATAATAGACCCATAAACACCCTTTTGCTCTTGTAACATTGTATGGGAATGGTACCAATACGTACCCGATTGGTTGATGGGTATTCTGTATTGGAAAGTTGTTCCGGGTTTAATAGGTGGCGTGGTTAAATAGGGTACACCATCGTAAAAATTGGGAAGTATCAAACCGTGCCAATGCACTGAGGTTTCTTCATCCATTTTATTGGTTACGTTGATTATAGCAAGGTCTCCTTCGTTGAATTCCAAAACTGGACCGGGAATTCCGCCATTGATGGTCATTCCTTTAGCGGTTACACCAGCGAGCGTCATTTCATTTTCTTCAATAGTAAGGTTGTACTCCTTAACCGGTCTTCCTTCTTCTTTTCTATCTTGTCCGTTGGTGCCTACTTGGGCATTACCCATATATGTTATGAGCAGCGCAAATAGTATTGTTATTTTTCTAATCATAATTTGTAGTTTTAACTATTTTTAAATTTTTTTTCTAAACTAATTCGTTTTAGCTGTATACATTGCCTGTTAAAAATTTAATATTATCTTATTAGATAATTTATGTTGGCATACTCTGTATAGTATCCTTTGATAGATTCGATTAAATTGATTTGAAACTTCAACTGTAGTTCCTGTACATCCAGTACATCGTTAAAATCGATGGTTCCCGTTTCATAATTCTTAATCAGGATTTCTTCGGCATCATTCGCCTGTTTTAAATTGTCCGTCTGCACATTAAATTTGATTCTCATTGTGTTCCTGTTATAAACTGCTTGTGCGAGGCGTGTTTCGAGGCTGTTGAGCCGCTCTTCTTTCCGGGACTTTATCTCCAACTGTTTCAGTTCATTCTGTTTGGTTACAGATTTGTACCTATTGTTGAATATAGGTATGGACAGGGATACCATAGGCATCACGATATCCTTACCGTTATCGCTAAAGTTCATATCCGGGCGTTCTGAAACTGGTACATAATCCAGCCCAAAACCAATATTGGGTGCGCTTTCCTTTTGGTTCAATAACTCGGCCTGCTCAACAGATTCATACAGCTTATCGTATTTTATGAGTTCTGGGTTCAGTTGAAGGTTCTCATTTAGGACCTGAGGGTCAACATCTGGAATCATCATATCCTCTATAATGTCTACGGTCATCGTTTCATCTCTATTTAAAAGATTGTTGAACAGCGTCTGTTCGGCCTGATAATCCTCTTCCAATACTTCTCTTTGTTGAACGAGTTCGTTTTGTCTTATCTGAAGCCGAAGAACATCTACGGCTGATGCTTTACCCACTTCCAACGAGGTTAACGCCAAACGCTCATAGGTTTCCAATAGTTCGATATTCTCATCGAGCACGAGTTGCTTCGCCCTTATGGCATAGAGCTTGTAATAGGATTGAGATACCGATAGTGCGAGTTTCCGTTTGGCAATGGCAATTTCAACAAACTCGGTTTCGGCCATTGAACTGGCATAGTTTTCCCTTGCCGTTATGGTACCGAACCAGGGCAACATCTGCGAAATAGAGAATCGTGCCCGTTGCGCTCCTGTACGGGTTTCGGGTTCACTTATAAAATAGCCAGCACTAATTTGTGTATCTGGCAAGGTATTAGCTTCATTAACTTTTTCTTCTGCTATGTTGTAGCGTAATTCAAAAGCTTGAATCTCGGGATTGTTATCTTGAGCTTCCTGAATGTAAGAGGCTAATTGTTGTGCATTAATCTTCGCGAAAGCGAAAAAGACAATTCCCAATAGAATTATATTTCTCATTTTGTAGCTTTTTTTAATTGAAGTTCGTGTTTCAAACTAAATAATACCGGTACAACAAATAAGGTTATTAGTGCAATTAACATACCTCCGAAACTTGGAATAGCCATTGGTATCATTATATCACTTCCTCTACCTGTTGAAGTGAGTACTGGTAACAAGGCAAGAATGGTTGTTGCCGTCGTCATCAAACAAGGACGGATACGCTTTTCTCCAGCCTCAATTACTGACGCTCTTATTCCTTTTCTGTCTTTAGGCTTGTTTTTATCAAAGGTCTGTGTGAGGTAGGTTGCCATTACCACTCCGTCGTCTGTAGCAATACCAAACAATGCAATAAACCCAACCCAAACGGCAACACTCAAGTTTATAGTGTGCATTTGGAACAGGTCTCGTAGGTTTTCACCAAAGAAGCTAAAGTTCAAAAACCAATCCTGTCCATAAAACCAAATCATTAGAAAGCCTCCTGCAAAAGCCACGGCAATACCTGTAAAAACCATAAGGGATGTTGCAACAGAACGGAACTGGAAATAAAGAATGAGAAATATAATTAGCAATGCGAGTGGCACAACTACACCAAGTGTTTTTTCGGCCCTTAATTGGTTCTCATAGGTTCCTGTAAATTGATAGTTAATTCCTTTTGGCACAACAAGCTGTCCATTATCAATCTTCTCTTGTATGAGTGCTTGGGCGTTTTCTACCACATCTACCTCGGCATAACCATCCAACTTATCAAAGAGCACGTAACCTACTAAAAAAGTATCCTCACTTTTTATGATTTGTGGTCCTTGCTCATAACGAATGGTAACCAATTCACTTATGGGTACTGGGTTGCCCTTTTCTACCGGAACATAAATATCTTTTAAATCATTTGGATTTGCACGTAGCTCTCTTGGATAACGTACGCGTATTCCATATCGCTCCCTGCCTTCAACAGTTTGTGTAAGCACCATACCACCTATAGACACTTGTATCACTTGCTGTACCTGCTGTATGGAAATACCATAACGAGCAAGCTTGTCTCTATCGATATCCAATAAAAGGTAAGGTTTACCAACTATTCGGTCTGCAAAAACGGCTTCATCCTTAACACCGTCGGCTTGTTTTAATATATCCTCCAATTGCACTCCAAAGGCTTCTATCTCATTTAAATCTTGCCCTTTCACTTTGATACCCATTGGTGCTCGCATACCCGTTTGAAGCATTACCAATCGGGTTTCAATAGGTTGTAATTTAGGTGCTGAAGTAACTCCGGGAAGTTTAGTTACCTTTACAATCTCTTTCCAAATATCATCGGGCGATTCAATTTCTGGTCGCCAGTTTCTATAATACTCACCATCGTCGTCTGGTATAAGTTGTCTATCAGTAATGTTAAAAGGGTCTTTTAATAAGGTGGCATCATACTTGCCTTCGTCTACTTCCAATTCAACATTTGGATTTGTAACCAAGCTACCATCCTTTAACATAAAGAGACCATCTTCATTAACTTTAAATCGTTGTCTTTCTCTTTTATCATTTAAAATGTATTCAGACTTGTACTGAATTACATTTTCATACATTGACAACGGTGCTGGGTCTAAAGCCGATTCTGTGCGCCCTGATTTACCAACCACCGTTTCAATCTCTGGGATGCTAGCAACGGCCATATCTAGTTGTTGCAATACGCGCTTATTCTCTTCAACTCCAGCGTGGGGCATTGATGTGGGCATTAAAAGAAAAGACCCTTCATTAAGTGATGGCATAAATTCCTTACCCGTATTCCGCATTATCATAACACCGAAGACAACAATAGCAGTAGGTATCGATAGAAACAAGAGTTTATTGCGTAACGCCCAATTTAATATGCGCACGTAATAGCTCCTAAAAAGCGTAAATATACCCAACAGGCCAAAGCATATTAGGCCTACAAATATTAAGTTCCAGAAAATGCTTCTATCTACACCTAATGGTCTCCAATATTCCGCCAACAAGAATACAATGGCAAAGGCTGAAATAAATATGTTGATTATATTGGCTCTATCTGCCGATATTTTTTCTTTAATAGACAGTAAACCAACAATACCAAATGCAATCAGTATAAGCCCAAGGGTAAAGCCAAAAACTACTGCTAACAGACCCATTATTACTAAAGCAATATTGAGAATATATCTAAAAGAAATTTTCACATTACGCTTTCTGAAAAAATAGGCTGCAAAAGGTGGTATAAGAAATAATGCCACTATAAGAGATGCTGTGAGTGCCGCTGTTTTTGTGAAAGCCAAAGGTCTAAATAACTTACCTTCAGCTCCTATCATAGTGAATACAGGAATAAAGCTTATTATTGTAGTCATAACAGCAGTTAGAATAGCACCAGAAACCTCGGCTGTGGCGTTATATACTACTGTATTCATTGGTAGGTTCTGGTCATTTTCATCTATGTGACGCAATACATTTTCAGATAGAATAACTCCCACATCTACCATTGTACCAATGGCGATGGCGATACCAGATAAGGCGACAATATTGGCATCTACATTAAATAACTTCATTGATATAAAAACCATCAATACCGCCACAGGTAATAGTCCTGAAATCAATACAGATGCTCTAAGGTTGAATACCATAATGATAATTACGAAAATGGTTATCAAAATTTCTAGAGTCAATGCTTCATCAAGTGTTCCTAATGTTTCCTGTATGAGTTCGGTTCTATCATAAAAAGGAACAATGGTCAACTGCGATGTCCTTCCATCGTTCAGTGTTTTAGAAGGTAAGCCCGAACTTAGTTCATTTATTTTCTCCTTAACATTATTAATAACCGCCATAGGGTTAGCGCCATAACGGGCTACTACAACACCACCAACAACTTCAGCACCTTCCTTATCTAAAAGCCCTCTTCTTGTCGCAGGGCCGTGAGAGACGTTGGCAATATCCTTTAAGCGTATAGAGGTAAAATCTTCTGAAGTAACTACTGCATTCTCCAGGTCTGAAATAGACTTAACATACCCTAAACCACGGATTAGATATTCAGCCTGATTGATTTCTAAGGTCTGGGCGCCTACATCTTGATTACTTTGTTTAACTGCTTTAACAACCTCATTTAAGCCAATTTTATACTGTTTCATCAACTCTGGGTTGACATCTACTTGGTATTCTAAAACGTAACCACCAATAGAGGCTACTTCTGAAACACCACTCGCCGAGGACAATGCATATTTCACGTAAAAATCTTGAATACTACGAAGTTCCTGTAAATCCCAACCACCAGTCACATTTCCATTTTCATCGCGGCCTTCCAAAGTATACCAGTAAATCTGCCCGAGACCTGTAGCATCCGGACCTAGTGCGGGATTTACTCCGTCGGGCAATAATCCAGCAGGTAACGAATTTAATTTTTCGAGAATACGGCTTCGACTCCAATAGAATTCTATGTCCTCTTCAAAAATGATGTAAATGCTGGAAAAACCGAACATTGAAGAACTCCGTATGGTCTTTACCCCAGGAATACCAAGAAGTGAAGTGGTAAGCGGATAGGTTATTTGGTCTTCAATATCTTGTGGCGAACGCCCATCCCATTTAGTAAATACAATTTGTTGGTTTTCCCCAATATCAGGAATGGCATCCACCGCTACAGGATTGCGTGGTAAGGAACCGGTATTCCATTCAAAAGGTGCGTTTACAACTCCCCAAGCCACGAATAAGGCTAGTAACAGAACCGCTACTAGTTTATTTTCTATTAAGAATTTGATGCTTTTATTTAGCATATAAATGATTTTTAAGTAATTATAATTTTGTTGTCTAAAACAAAAACCAAGCAGTTTAGTCCAATCAATTTAATGTTGGACTACAGTACTAATTACTTAAAAATCAAATAAGGAAAGTTTGGTCTAAAACTTGAACATCCCTGACCAAGGGAGGCGGAGAATAATCCGTGAAAGTAGGTTTTTCTGTTTGTTGTTCTGCAAACAGATTTACATAGGTGTAAATAAATGTAGCAACTAATTTCTGTTGCTCTTTATTTAATTTATCAAAAGAAAGTTTTAAGTTATCTTGACCATCAACAACTAATTGCTCGTTACTGCAACAGTCTTTTTTAGCCAAACTGCATTCCGAAGAATCAGTTTTTTGTTGGGTTTCCATACCACAGGTATCTACAGCATCTAACATTGAAGTATCCACTAAAACATCCCCACAATAATGACTTTCAATTGTGAAAGACAATGTAGATAGGAACACTAAAAGTGCCATACAAAAGGATACTATTTTATAAAAAACCTTCTTCATTGGTTCTGCAAAGCTACAAAAATTTCAACATTTTAATTTTGTTTAACATAAATTTAGATTATTTTTTTGAGTAAAATATCAATCCTTTTTACCTGATTGACTTAATGAAATAATATAATTTACAAGGTTTTTAATCTCCAATGGCGGGTTGCCGTGGTCAAAGTTAGTAGACGTGAATTCATTCTCGTTTTTAATCACTTTCAATTTTGCAATGGCAGCACCATCAATTTCCCTTCTCTTAGATGGAGCCTTAAATAAGGAAAGACTTTCAAGCTCTACTTTTTTAACCAATCCAACTAATTTTTCCCATTGCTTTTCATCTATTTCAACAGTAACATCTTTACTTTTATTTCTGTTCTCCTGAAAAAAAAGTATACCTTTTTCAACTTTAATTCTTTGATAGAACCCTCTAGAAGACGCTTCATATTCAAAAGAAAGTTCAGATATTCTCTCTTGAGAAAATATTGACTGTACAATTGTAATTGCCAGTATCGCAATCAGTATCTTCTTCATAACTAAGTATTTAATTCTACAAACATATCAATCTGTATTTTACTGAAATATGACAAAAGTCATTATTCTGTTTAATCTTTAGATTTATATTTGTATGAATGGAAATTTGTTTAACATTCATAAAATATTAATAATGAGCGTATTGAAAGCAAAACTTATTTTACTTAAATGTTAAACAAAATTTCTTAACTTTACCTAGTGAAAACATTTTTTACAAAAATATTGTCTTTCTTTTTGGCAGCATTTATTTGGCTATCAACCTCTTTCTTTACAGTAAATATGCATTTTTGCTGTAATAAGTTAGTGGATATGGCATTCTTCAGCAGAGCTGAAGCTTGCAAGGACAAGGTTCAAAAGGAAAATAATCCTTTTAAAAAATGTACATCATTACAAGAAAAGGATTGTTGCGACAATCAGACTATACTTAAAGAAGCTAATGACAGCTTCAAAAAATCAACTACGGTTTTAGAAGCTGACCAATTAGTATTCTTAAAAACATTTATTTACTCCTACATTAACCTTTTTGAAGGGCTAGATAAAAATATAGTTCCTTTCGAGGCCTACAGGCCGCCCTTGTTGTCTAAGGACATCCATACTCTATACGAGATTTACTTAATTTGATTTTCTACATAGCAGTAAAAGCCCTTTTACTGCACAATTGGTTATAGCCAGCGCTTAGTCTTTGGCTGTAAACTGTTGTACCCTATTCCCTACAGTTTTATTTGCAAATTACCCTGTAAACATACAATTACAGGATTGGCTATTGAGCAAAAGCCCAATAACAATACCCTATTAGATATGACACAACCAAAAGAATTTTGGGTTAAAAATATGGTGTGTAGTCGTTGCTTAAAAGTAATTAAGCAAGAACTACAAGAACTAGGAATAACGGTCCTTTCCCTAGAGCTAGGAAAGCTTTTAGTAGAAGCACCAGACCTAAGCAAGGCACAAATTAACCAAGAGGTTACCCAAGTGCTGCACGCAAATGGTTTTGAGATAGTAAAAAGTGAAGAAGATATGCTTGTTGAAAGAATAAAAATTATTCTAATCGAACAACTTGATGAGCTACCGCTAACGCTAAAAGTTAAGACCTCAGAACATTTATCATCAACCCTTCACCGAGATTACAAGGCATTGAGCAAACTGTTCTCATCTAAGGAAAAGACCACCATTGAAAAGTACTTTATAAAATTAAAAATTGAAAAAGTCAAGGAACTCATACAGCTAAAACAGCATTCCTTCTCTGATATAGGGTACTTATTGGATTACAGCAGTGTAAATCACTTATCCAGACAATTTAAGGATGTGGTTGGAATGAGTATGACAGATTACAAAAACACAGAAAATTGGAAGCGAAATTATTACGATGAAATTATGTAGATAAGAACGAAAGTTATGCAGATAAAGGCTAATGTCATTCGCTATTTTCATCAAACTAAAATGTATAAAAAATGAAAACAATCTTCCTCACATTATTAATTATCCCAATACTGGGAATTGGACAAACCATAGAAAACATTGACTTTGTATCCCCTTTTCACGATGGTCTTTCAGCAGTAAAAAAAGGAAATAACTGGGCATTTATTGACCAAAACGGCTCTATAATCATTGATTTTAGACAAGACTTGGTAAAGACCAAAACCGACAAAGGCTACTATCCTCTGTTCAGTAATGGAAAATGTATTATAGCGCAGAAAAAAGATGATATACTCCTTTATGGGTTTATTGACAAAAAAGGAAACATAAGTATCGAACCACAGTTTCTAAATGTCTTAAACTTTCAAGGTAACAAGACCTTGGCATTAATAGTACATAAAGAGACCATAGGCTTTAATGATATTTTTAAAAAAGATGTTGTTAACTACCATTATTTTGAGGTGGTCATCGATGAGAACGGAAATTCTCTAGACCACCTTACCCAATTGGCTTTACATATTTCCCCAAAATACTCTAAAAGCAAAGAACCACCTGTTATCACATCTAAATTTATTTCTGATAATCTGATAGCAGTAAAAAGCGATGAAAATAAATGGAACTTAAGAAAAATCAAGTAGTAAGATGTATTCACTTAAAGAAAAAATAAAAAAGTAATAAAACTAAAGATTATGAAAAACAATCACTGGATATGGATGATTATAGGCTGTGGTTTACCGCTTCTGTTCATCTTTTTAGCACCTTCTTTTGGTATAGGAGGAGGCTCTTCCCTTTTCATCTTCATATTATTTATGTTCGCCATTCACCTGTTTATGCCTCACGGGTCTCACGGCCACGGAGGACACAGACACAACAATGGAAACCATAATAATCACGAACATAATGAAAAGCAGTCTGATGATGGTTCAACAGAGAAAAGAAAAGGACATCAACATCATTAATAGCAAATGTTATGAAACAAAAATTTCAAATAAGCGGAATCAGTTGTGGCGGATGCGTTGCAAGGGTCAAGAAAACCTTGGAGAATCATCCTAATATCGAAAAAGCAGAGATTTTTTTGGCACCAAAAGGTGCTACAATTATCACTATGAACGAAACGCTCTCGGTTGAAGACATACAAAAGCAACTTGATGAACTCAACGGATATACAATTTCAAAAATAAATCAATAACAATTTAAAACTAAAAATTATGCATTTATACGACGGACACTTTGGGGGTATGCACCTAATATGGTGGATTATATGGATTATTTTATTGGCTTGGATATTTTTCATTCCAACAGATATACCATATCAAAAAACAAAAAAAGAAGATCCTTTAGACATTCTTAAGAAAAGATTTGCTGAAGGCTTCATTACAAAGGAGGAATATGAAGAATCAAAAAAGATTCTAAAATCAGATAATTAATTCAAAACTATAAAATTATGTACCGATTAAACGTAAAAAAACTCGGGTTTGCTTTTGGTCTAACCGGAGCATTAATCTATTTGGGCTGTATGATAGTGATGTCAACTGCAGGTAGGGAAGCCACAATCGACTTTTTCAACAGCCTTTTGCACGGATTGGACACTACAAGTATAATCAGAATGGATGTTCCACTGTGGGAAGCTGGTTTAGGAATCATACAGACCTTCATACTGGGTTGGCTGGTTGGTGCCTGTATTGCGGCATTTTACAACGCACAACTTAAAATAAAAAAATAAAAGCTTGTAACATTTTATGCAATACGTCTGGTTTATATGGTCATTAATTATCCTGGCGCTTTGGGCAGTAATATATCTCTTCAAGAAAGATTCTAGAAAAGAAATGCTCAAGATGAGCCTGATTACATTGCCTTTTGGCTTAACAGAACCATTGTTTGTGCCAGAATATTGGATGCCACCTTCGCTTTTTGATTTGGCTGAAAAAACAAGGTTTGATATCGAAAGTCTCATTTTTTCTTTTGCAATCGGTGGTATAGGTGTGGTACTTTATAATCTTATTTTTAAACAAACCTTTCAAGAAATAACACATACAGAGCGAAATCACAGAAGACATCGCTTGCATATATACATCTTATTTGTACCAGCAATCGTGTTTTTAATATTAGCACTATTTACATCATTAAACCATATTTATTGTGGTACTATAGCGATGTTCCTAGGTGGTTTAGCAACATTATACTGTCGCCCAGATTTAAAAAGAAAGATATGGGTTGGGGGCATCTTGTTTACGGTATTATACTTCATATACTTTGGAAGTATCCTTCCATTTTATCCGCAATATGTTGAGCTGTACTGGAACCTTGACAGCCTAACCCATATTCTGGTTCTGGGAATCCCCTTTGAAGAATTATTGTTCGCCTTCACCTTTGGAATGTACTGGTCTGGATTGTACGAACACATCTATTGGCGAAAACTTATACACTTAAATAAAGCACGTAATTAATTTAAAACTATATAAAATGAAACAAATCCCTTTAAATAAAAAAAACAGTAAGATGCAAGTCATAGTCCGTAAAAACCCAGTGGAAAAGATTTATCGATTGTCCATAGGTCTTGTAATGCTTTTATTGCTCTCAATGTTGCTTCTATCTTGTGCCGACAAGAACAAAGAAGTTACTGAAAGTGCACTACAGTTAAATACCGAAGTCTCTAAAAAGATAAAAGAAAACAATTCTGCTGCCCAAAACTATGAAATTGTCCCAAACGACAAAGTGTGTATGGTAAACGACAGGTTTATGGGCGTAACGCAAATACCTATTGAAGCCAACGGAACTACTTATTACGGTTGTTGTGAAAATTGTGTTGAAAAATTACAGAAAAATCTGGGTGATGTCCGTTTTGGCGTAAACCCTCTTAATGATTCAAAAGTAGATAAAGCTTCGGCAATTATTGTTCAGGATAAAAACAGCGGAAGTGTTTTTTACTTCATATCGAAAGAAGATGCCCAAACATTTATAAACAAGAATAAGGCATAGGACATCTCAATTAATAACACCTTCAAATTATGAAAATTGTATTGGCCATAGATGGTTCAGATTTTAGTAAAGTAGCCATTAACGAGCTTAAGAAAATGACTTTATCCTCAAATAGTGAAATTCATATTATAAATGTTTATGAAGTTCCTAAAACAACCAGTCTGGGATTGCATACTATGGGCGGCAAGATAGGAAATTACATAGAAGAAATTAAAAGTAACGCTCAAAAATTGGGAAACAAAATCGTTTCAGAGGCTTCCGATAAAATCAAGGCCGAAAACAAAGCACTTACCATAACCACAAGCGTTGTTAGCGGACTACCCAAAAGTATTATTAATGAAAAAGCAGAAGATTGGGGTGCAGATTTAATTGTAGTAGGCTCTCAGGGTCTCGGTGCTTTTTCTCGCTTAGTATTGGGCTCTGTATCCCAATATTTGACCACAAATGCCAAATGTTCAGTACTGATTGCAAGAGATAGAAATAAAAAATGAAAGAAAAGCAAACACATAGCATTAAATTAGAATCCACTTGTAAGATAACAGATGAGATATGTCTCCCCGATACTAAATTACCTCGTGTGGTTATCGTTGGTGGTGGGTTTGCAGGTTTGGCATTGGTTGAGAAACTGAAACACAAAGAAGTTCAAGTGGTTTTACTCGATAAAAATAACTTCCATCAGTTTCAGCCTTTATTGTATCAAGTGGCAACGAGTGCCCTGGAGCCTGACAGTATTGTATTTCCATTCAGAAAACAAATCAATGGCTATAAAAATGTTTTCTTTCGTTTGGCTGAAGTTGAGGAAATTCAACCTGATTCAAATACTATATTGACCAATAAGGGAAGTATTTCTTATGACTATTTAGTGTTGGCTACTGGCACGACCACCAATTTCTTTGGGATGGATTCTGTGGCCGAAAATAGTTTGGGGATGAAGGATATTCGCGATTCCCTCAACATCCGTCATATGATGTTGCAAAATTTGGAACAGGCAGCTATTACTTGTGATGATGAAGAACGCGACGCGTTGACAAATTTTGTAATAGTAGGTGGTGGTCCAGCAGGCGTAGAAATGGCAGGAGCTTTGGCAGAGTTTTGCAAATACATCCTTCCCAAAGATTACCCAGAGTACCCTTCTTCCATTATGAATATTTATCTAATAGAAGCCATTGATGAGTTGTTAGGCACAATGTCAGACAAGGCATCATCGAAAACCCTCAAATATTTAGAGGATTTGAATGTAAAGGTATTATTAAATGAAGCTGTAAGCAATTATGATGGAAAGGAAGTCACTACCAAAAGTGATAAGACCATATTGGCTAAAAACCCT
>Ga0208180_1000383_pt1 | contig 39296 bp, 32 predicted proteins | sample MalvireepMed_s16_FD_184241 | JGI IMG/M metagenome (GOLD analysis project Ga0208180, IMG submission 184241) | Marine viral communities from the Global Malaspina Expedition - Malaspina viral metaG DeepMed_s16 (SPAdes) (version 2) | ecosystem: Environmental > Aquatic > Marine > Oceanic | place...
CTACCTGAGATACAACCGCCAATTTAAAGCCTAAATTGTAATCACGCTGAGTGCGTTTCTTCTCAGCTCCTTCTGAGTCTTTCATAAATAAGTCGAATTTGTGTCAACTTATTTCAGGACGGGACATAAGTTGGAAAAAAGTCTGTTACTTCGGTGCAGACTTTTTTAGTTTTGGCTACTAAAGGTTCTATACCCTATCTGCTTTTTCGATTCATTGCTTGTATCCGCTCTAACCCCTAGCCTTTTAATTTAAAGCATCACTACTTGGTTAAAAAAAGACCCGGCATCAAAAAAAAATGGTCTATAGTTATACCGAAATAACTAAAGCATTCTTTTAAAAGTATTCACAAGCATACACAATTCAGTTTATATAGCAGATCTCTTGATTGTAAGGCTTAAAATTCCTTCTATTCTATTATTTTTAATACATTATTCTGAACACTTCTATATTCCTTTCTAAATCTTCCTGAAGTAAGAAAAGTAAATCATTTTTACTGTTGCGGAACCTGCATTTTTCTTGGTTTGACGACAAACGGTGTAAACCAATCCCAAGTCAATCCAACAGAAAACCGTGGATAGCTGTCAACAAAACGATAATTGTAATCATCAAAACCAAAGCTAAAACGCGCCATAATTCCCAAATCGCCATCCCAGGGATACAAAGTGGCACTGGTCTCTGATCTATAAATTTCAGCAGAAGGATGTACATCAGGATGTAAGAAAACACGCTGAGTTAAACTGTAACGCATTTTCTTTAAATGTGATGTAAACTCATACCAGGCCTCAATTTGATGCCTTCCGTAGATGTTGATGTCTTCTGGATTGTAGCCTCCAAACTGAAACACACCCAAAAAACGATTATGATAAATTTGGTAAGCAATTGTAAAGGAATGCGATTGCAAGGGATAGTTGTCTTCATCAAAGGTATTGATGCGGTAATTTAAAGAGAGTCGTGTGAGATTGGTAGAAAAATTACCTGAAGAACGATTGAGTATTTCAGCAAGATTCGTATCATCTGTGATATCCTCATAAAGTGCCCTACTCTCCGGGGTATTATCCTCAAAATCTTCACTAAAAGCCGATTTGCTTTGACCATTAGAATAATGCCCACTTTCTATTGCTGCAGTTAAAAAATTGTTGTTTTCGGTTTTAATGATCGATTGCCAGCCCATAAAAGCTTTGTACGACGGAGTTTTCACAGGTTTTGAATTGGCATCATAAATACGCAAATGCGGCTGAATACTCAAATACACCGCATCACCGGCAACTATCGTATCTCGATTAAGCGCTTCTCTTATGTCATTATAAATACTGTAATACACCACAGGTTTTGCCTCTAGAAGTATGCGTTCATAAGGATTATTACCAGATCCTGCTGCCAAAAAAGGTCTTTCAGCAATAGGGAAATAGTCCTTAAAGCCTTTTGCTGACTTACTGTTTTGACCAAAACAAACCAAAGCACCTAAAAAGAAAATAACAGAAAAAATACGGTGTAGTGTAAAACTCATAGAATAGCAGATATGTGATGTACGGAAATAGATTTTTAAAATCGTAAAATTGCAAAGAACCAAAACATTAAGCCGTAGGTTTAAGAATATTTTGAGTTTTGGCCTAAATATTGAAACGCATCTAAGAAACAAGCGTCTTTAAAACATACGCTGAATAACGAATTAAAATTGAAATATCCCCAAATATGAAATTTAAGCACCTTGCCTTCCTTTTATTACTTACCGTGAGCAGCATCGCATCAGCACAGGGAACTGTTGCCCACGTCAATATGGAAGAAGTAATCAATCTTATGCCACAAACCTCACAAGCTGAAGCCGAGCTTAACCGACTAAGACAAGCTTATCAACGTGATTTTGAAACTTCGTACCGTGAGTATCAAGCGAAGTTTGTAAAATATGAAGATGAAGAATCTACGCTTTCTCCTGCGGAAAATGAAAAGCGAAAAAGCGATCTCGAACTCATTGAACGTAATCTTGCGCAAACCCAGCAAAATATTGAAAAACAAATCGCAGAAAAAAGAAAGGTTCTTTTTGATCCTATCAAGCAACAAGCACGCGATCTCGTAACAAAGGTTGCCGATAACCTTGGCTTTCTTTACGTCTTAGATTCTTCTAAGGACGCCGGACTCGTTATGGCCAAAGGAAAAGATTTAATGTCTGAAGTTAAACGAGCTTTGGGAATGTAATTAAAGCTCCCGATTCTAAAAAAATTAAGACAAGCGCCCTAGGTATTATACCTGTTAGCGACACCCGTAAACTACCTTAGGGCAAGCCTCGGAGTATTGAACCCTTTGGCGGTGCCAATAAAAAAGCCCGATGCATTAGCATCGGGCTTTCTAGTATTAAACAACCAATCTAATTGGTTACTCTCAAATTATGAAGGTTTACTTAACCTCTTCAAAATCTACGTCTTCTACATCACTTCCTGAAGATCCTTCAGCATCACCACCGGCTGCTTGACCAGCATCTGGTCCCGGTTGTGCTCCGCCTTGCGCTTCAGCTTGAGCTTTGTAAATCTCTTCAGAAGCTGACTTCCAGATCTCATTCAAGTTATCTAGAGCAGGCTGTACTTTTTCTACCTCTCCGGTAGCGTGCGCCTTTTTCAATTCTTCTAAAGCACCTTCGATTTTGGTTTTGTTATCTGCAGATAATTTATCACCAGATTCTTTCAATAGTTTTTCAGTTTGAAAAACCATTTGATCTGCTTCATTCAATTTATCTACTTTCTCTTTAGCTTTTGCATCTGCTTCTGCATTTGCCTCCGCTTCAGATTTCATCTTTTGAATTTCTTCTTCTGTTAAACCTGAAGAAGCTTCAATTCTGATATCTTGTTTCTTACCAGTCGCTTTATCCTCTGCACTTACTTTGATGATACCGTTTGCATCAATATCAAAAGTAACTTCAATTTGAGGAGTACCACGCTGTGCTGGTGGAATACCGTCTAAGTGGAAACGACCAATTGTTTTGTTGTCATTTGCCATTGGACGCTCACCTTGCAGTACGTGGATTTCAACACTTGGTTGGTTATCAGCTGCAGTTGAGAATACCTGAGACTTCTTCGTTGGGATCGTAGTGTTTGCTTCGATCAACTTAGTCATCACACCACCCATAGTTTCAATACCTAAAGAAAGTGGCGTTACATCTAATAATAATACATCTTTTACATCACCAGTTAAAACACCACCTTGAATTGCTGCACCTACTGCTACAACCTCATCAGGATTTACTCCTTTACTTGGCTTCTTGTTAAAGAATTTCTCAACAGCTTCTTGAACTGCAGGTATACGTGTAGAACCACCTACAAGAATAATCTCGTCGATATCGCTCTTAGAAAGACCTGCTGCTTTAAGCGCAGACTCACAAGGCTCAATAGTTCTTTTTACTAGATCGTCAATCAACTGCTCAAACTTAGAACGAGTTAATGTACGTACCAAGTGTTTTGGTCCGCTTGCAGTAGCTGTTACGTAAGGCAAGTTAATTTCAGTTTGATTTGAAGAAGAAAGCTCAATTTTTGCTTTTTCAGCAGCTTCTTTTAAACGTTGAAGTGCCATAGGATCCTTACGAAGATCCATATCTTCTTCTGCCTTAAATTCTTCAGCTAACCAGTTGATGATTTTGCTATCTACATCATCACCACCTAAGTGTGTATCACCATCAGTAGCAAGTACTTCAAATACACCGTCACCTAATTCTAGGATAGAAACGTCATGTGTACCACCACCAAAGTCAAATACAACAATTTTTTGATCACTATCTTTCTTATCAAGACCGTAAGCAAGTGCTGCAGACGTAGGCTCGTTGATGATACGCTCTACTTTAAGACCTGCAATCTCACCAGCTTCTTTTGTTGCTTGACGTTGAGAATCGTTAAAGTAAGCAGGAACAGTAATTACGGCTCCGGTTACTTCCTGACCTAAATAATCTTCAGCTGTTTTCTTCATTTTTTGAAGAATCATTGCTGAAAGTTCTTGTGGAGTATATAAACGACCGTCGATGTCTACACGAGGAGTATCGTTATCTCCTTTTACCACTTGGTAAGCAGAAGCTTCAACCTCTTTAGAAGACTCGCTAAATTTATTCCCCATAAAACGCTTGATAGAAGAAATCGTTTTGGTTGGGTTTGTTACAGCTTGTCTCTTTGCAGGATCTCCTACTTTAATTTCTCCTCCTTCTACAAATGCTATTACAGAAGGGGTAGTTCTTTTACCCTCTGCATTAGGTATAACCACCGGCTCGTTACCTTCCATCACGGCAACACAAGAGTTAGTTGTACCTAAATCAATTCCTATGATTTTACTCATTATATATAATTTTAAGTGTTATTAATTTTTGTTCAGCCTGTTAAAGTCAATCTTTGTGCCACTAGAAATTTGCTGACAAGCTGTCAGAATTTCTTTAATGGCAAGTCAGCAAGTCTGCAAAAATGCGCTCAATGCGTATAGGTTTGCTACGGAAATATGAACTGAATCAATTAGACTCGAAACCAGAGATGTTAGAAATGCAAACGATTTTGTTTTAAACAGTAAACAGAAAACAAATAACCTTAAACCTGACGTAACGCATTTTCAATATCCATAATAAGATCTTCTTCGTGTTCTAGACCTATAGAAAGACGAACCAGTCGCTCGTTGATACCCATAAATTCTTTTATTTCAGGATCAAGCCCCACGTGGGTCATTGTGGCTGGATGCTGCCCTAAACTTTCGGTACTACCCAAGCTTACTGCTAATTTTACCAGTTTAAGACTGTTCAGAAATTTAAAAGCTTCGGCTTCTTTACCCTTAACCTCAAAAGCAATCATGGCTCCCGGAGAAGTATATTGTCTTTTATAAAGTGAATAAGCATCAGAATCTTTAGGTAAGCACCCCAAATAATATACTTTCAAAATTTTAGGATGTTTCATTAGGTATTGGGCAACTCGCTCTGCGGTGCGCGCTTGCTGCTCCATACGTACTTTCAAGGTTTCTAAACTACGTAGCAATAACCAGCAAGTATGCGGACTAGCCATATTCCCTAAAAATGTACGCAAAACTTTAATGCGTTGCATCACTTCGTCACCACCTAAAACAGCGCCTGCGATCAGGTCACTATGGCCTCCCAAATATTTGGTTGCTGAATACATCACAATATCTGCACCGTGCTCCAACGGACTACACCACAAAGGTCCCATATAAGTATTGTCTGTAGCCAAATAAACTTTTTTAGCATTGCTGCTAAAGCGATCTGCCAATCTGCGACACATCACAATGTCTATAAGTTCGTTCGTTGGATTCGCCGGAGTTTCAATGTAAATTAAACTGAGCTTATCGGCCTTTCCACTTTCTTCTATAAGTTGAGCAATATCCTCTTCACTATGATCAGGTCTGAAACCTATGGACTCTACTCCTATTTCCTTTAAAAAGTGATTGATAAAATGATCGGTCCCACCATAAGTTGGTCGGCTGTACAACAACATATCGCCAGGCTTCAAAAATTCAAGCAATACCGTACTTATGGCAGACATCCCACTTTCAAAAACCGCACATTGATCTGCCTTATCCCAAAGCGCCAAACGGTCTTCTAAAATCTCAAGATTGGGATTGTTGATGCGGCTGTAAATAAGACCCAATTCTTCCTGATCTGCTTTTTCACGCAAGCCGTAAGCCACTTCAAAAAAAGCTTTTCCGGCTTCGGCTGTTTTAAATACAAAAGTTGAAGTTTGAAAAACAGGTGGCTTTATCGCGCCTTCAGAGAGTTCGGGCTTATAGCCATGGGTCATCATTAGACTTTCAGGATGCATAGTTGTAGTTTTTAAATTGTTTGGTAAAATTACCATTTACAATACTCCATTTCTGCATTAATGATTAAATCAATAATAATTCCTTTTTTTATAATTTTAACAGGAATTTATTGTTTAATACAACCATTTAAAGCGCTTCCAACGGAAATTTTCCCACTATGAAACTAGATGATACAGATAAAAAATTGTTAGCCATTCTTCAAGAAGATAGTAAGACCAATATTAAAGAGGTTGCTTCACAACTGAATCTTACCAAAACGCCTATTTACGAACGCATAAAAAGGTATGATCAGGAAGGCATAATTAAGAAGTATGTGGGTGTTCTTGACACCACCAAATTAGATACTGCCATGGTGGTTTTCTGCTCTGTTTCCCTTGAAAGTCAAAAGCTAGATGCTTTAGAATCATTTGACAAGGCCATAGCCAATATTCCTGAAGTGGTCGAATGTTATCTGATGGGTGGTGCCAACGACTTTTTACTTAAAGTTGTGGTTAAAGATTTACAGGCGTATCATACTTTTTCATCAGGGAAGCTGGCAGCCTTGCCTAATGTTTCTCAAATAAAAAGCACCTTTGTTTTAAATGAAGTAAAGCGATCTACAGTGATACCTATTTTTTAAATTAATATGCATCAATCGTAAGCAGCTCACCCCATTGGGTGGTGTACCGCGGACTACGATCATTTTTAATCAATTCCCATTGATTCATACGATTACCAACCAATGCTGAAGAGACCGTTGATTTTCCAAATTTCTGGTTGATCTTATCTATCGTATTCATAAGATCGGTGCGAGAGGCAGGAATTTCTGCATCAAACAAACTGGTCTGTACATATTCTTGTGGAATAAGTCCGCTTAAATTAACACCTACCTTTTTGTAGCGATAATCCGGTTTGTAAATACTATAAAGAGCTTTTTTAGCCTCACGGGTGAGTATATAGGTGTTATTTGATGCTGTAGGCAAAGTCACTGTGATACTTTTAGAATATTGCTTGTCGCGCTCGCTGTGATAATTGGTTTGCAAAAACACCTGTATATATTGAGCACAAGATTTTTGTTTTCTCAAAACCTCGCTTACCTCAGCGATATAATAGGCACAGGCTTCTTCAATTAAATCAAGGCTGGTGAGTTTTGAACCAAAGGATTTTGCAGTGCCTATCGCCTTTTTTGCTCGGGGCAATGTCTCTAAAGATAAGCAAGACTCACCGCGTAATTCACGCCAGATACGCTCCCCTACTACCGTCATATTTTTCCGAACCCAGTCTAGCGAAACTTCATAAGCAAATTGATAGGCCATAAAAATGCCTTTTTTATTAAGGCGCTCTCGGTGCTTTTTACCAATACCCCAAATATCTTTTAATTCTGCGTGTTTTAAAGCCTGAATGCATTTTGCTTGGTTATCAAGCACACAAACGTGGTCATAGTTTTCAATCTTTTTAGCCATTCTGTTTGCCAGCTTTGCTAAAACTTTGGTTGGTGCAATACCTACGCCAACGGGTAAACCTGTATAGCGAAATACGGTTTCTTTGATAGAAGCCCCATACTGCCGCAGATCTACAAAGCGCATATTCGATAAATCAACAAAAGATTCATCTATACTGTAAATCTCTACTTCCGGAGAAAAGAGTTTCAACGTATTCATCACGCGCTGGGACATCTCGCCATACAATGTGTAATTAGAAGAAAAAAACTCAACCTGATTTTCAATCAATAGTTTTTTGATCTTAAAAACAGGTTCAAACATAGGTATATCAGTAAGAGCCTTAGCTTCCTTATTGGCTGCAATCACACAGCCATCATTATTACTCAATACAACCACCGGTTTTCCCCATAAATCTGGACGAAAAACCTGCTCACAAGAAGCATAAAAACTATTGCAATCTACTAGTGCAATCATTATATCTGATGTATAACATAGGTAATCACACCCCAAAGCAATTGCTCTTCCGTTTCTCCTGAAGTCTCATTCCTATTAAATTTAACAATCTTAAATTCACCATCTTTTACTACTACAGCGAGTTTACCGCGAGAAGCAACCATAGATCTATCAACTATAAGAACATCACCATTATTTATTTGAAATTCTCTGTATCCATCGCCTTTAACGCGTATAAAAAAAGTAGCATCTCGGTTACGGGTTAAAATACGATTAAGATCAATGCGACTCTCTAAATAGTGTGTTGCCGGACTAGGAAAGCCTGTTTGCTCTGAACTTCCTGCCTGGTGTACTTCGTCGGGTACCTGTACGCGTGCTACATCTTCAAATTCCATAAATCAAAATTATGGAAATATTCCTAATTAATGGATTTAATCCTGTTAATTAACAAATGTGCTATTTCAATTTCAGCTATGCTAATTATTCTATATTTGAAACCAAATTTCTCATATGCGCAAAATAGAAAGCATCAGTGTTTTTGATATGTTGAAGATAGGCGTTGGCCCTTCCAGTTCCCATACTTTAGGTCCGTGGCGCGCTGCCCGCAGGTGGATTACCAAATTGAAGAAAAAGAACAATTTTGATAAAGTTGAAAAAATCACGGTAGAACTATACGGCTCCTTGACTCTCACAGGAAAAGGTCACGCAACAGACATTGCTGTTCTTCTAGGTTTAGAAGGTCTTGACCCGCAAAAGTTTCCTATTGAAGATATCAGTGGTGTTATAGATCGTATTAAAAATGAGAAACAATTAAGCTTTAACAGCGAGCGTCCCATTGAATTTGATGCTGAAACTCAAATTATTTTCAACAAGAAATTCAAACCCTTTCATCCTAACGGAATCACGTTTAGAGCGTTGTTAAGCTCAGGTAAACGTACCACAGACACGTTCTACTCTATTGGTGGTGGTTTTGTAGTTCAAGAAGAACGCAAACGCGCTAAAGCCAAGCAAAAATTATTAAAGAGTTTTCCCTATCCCATACAGTCTGGAAAAGAATTACTGGCGTTTTGTAATGCTGAAAACTTAAAGATCTCAGAACTCGTTCTTGAAAACGAAAAATCGCTGGCTTCTGAAGAGGAAATCAATTTTAGACTGAAGGAAATCTGGAAGGTAATGCTCGACTCTATGTATACCGGCTGCCACACCGAGGGCACTTTACCGGGCGGACTCAACGTACGTCGTAGGGCATTTGACTCACATAAGAATCTGATAGGCGACTGCGCCTACAATAACGCCGAAGAATGGATTACCGCCATACGCGGCACCGAAGTAAAATTTAGACAAATTCTCAAGTGGGTTTCCTGCTTTGCGCTTGCTGTAAATGAAGTAAACGCTTCGCTAGGTCGGGTGGTAACTGCTCCCACAAATGGTAGTGCGGGTGTGATTCCCGCCGTGATGATGTATTATATGGTTATTGAGAATCACGATGCAAACTTTGAAGATATTAGACAATTTATGTTGGTTGCCGGTGAGATTGGTAGTTTGTTTAAAAAAGGTGCTACTATTTCTGCAGCAATGGGAGGCTGTCAAGCTGAAATCGGAGTTTCAAGCGCAATGGCAGCCGGTGCCTTAACCGAATTGATGGGCGGTACTCCCGAGCAGGTTTTAATGGCAAGTGAGATCGCTATGGAACATCACTTAGGACTCACATGTGATCCCATTGCAGGATTAGTACAAATACCCTGTATTGAGCGCAACGCAATGGGTGCGATAAAAGCCATAAATGCCTGTGAAATGGCATTAGACACCGATGCAAAAAATGCTAAAGTCCCACTTGACAAAGTCATTGAGACGATGTGGCAAACCGCAAAGGATATGAATTCAAAATATAAGGAAACCAGTGAAGGTGGTCTGGCAGTAAATGTAGCGTTAAGCGATTGCTAGCGGTAAACACTATCTTTTAAGAGTTGCTTGATGCTTCTATCTTGTGCGTAATCAAAAACCGTTTGTTTTTTGACCGTTTGAGCTTCGGCTAGAGCACCTTTTTCTAGTAATTTTAGAATGATTTTTTTATTAGGGCTGCCACCTTTTACAGCCCAATGCAGTGGCGTCTCTCCTATTTTATTTTTGGCGTTGATATTCAACCCAAAATTTAAAAGTTGGTCTACGAGTGCTACATCTTGATCCTGCGCTTTATAAACAACAAAATGCAATACAGTGTTGCCTTCATTGTCTTTGGTTTTAGCATTGAGACCTGTCGCTAACATTACCGGCACTGCCTCTTTAAAATCAGATTTTAATGCTTTAAAAATATCTTCCTCAGCAGGGATCCCACCTTTAGCAATAGCCAGTTTTAACAGATCGATTTGTTTCGCATCTAAGGCAACCTTATACGCATAATCGGCTGCGTTTAAACGATCTATTAAGTGAGATACCACAACTGGCATTTGATTCTGGACTGCATTAAGAAGGAGTGTATTGGTCAAGAGTGAATCTTCGGCACGCTCCATCAGTTTTAGAGCGATTGCTTCGTTCTTAGAATCAATTGCGGTGGTTAGGGCTGCTGAATTGACCTGCGCACCGTAGTTCAAATTGGTTTCTACAAGTTGGGGGTCCTTCAACTCGATCAAGTCTATCATTATCGAATCTGGGTTGATCTGGCGTGTTTCAAGTAACACTTTAGTAAGCTGAACGTCCTTGACGTTCGATGCAATTTTAAGCAGATCAGGATTTTTTACAACGGCTCCCTTTTCAATCAAATACGCTACTATAATGCTATTGCCCGAAAGTACAGCTACCTCGAGGCCCAATTGCGGATCTGCATCTTTTGAGATCAACAACTCAACCAATTCTTGATTTCCATTTTTGACGACACTAGCTAAATGTTTACCGGCATCTACTTCTGCCTCTTTCTGCTGAAAAACATACTTTACAAAATCAGTTTTATTATAGTCAACAGCAACAGCCAAGGCCGCTTTGGGATTTCCTTGAAAACGATCTAGACTTTCTTTAAAAAGAGAAAAATCGTTTTCTGTTGCCGCGTATGTAAAAACCGAATCTACATTAGCGCCTTTTTCCAAACTCAATCTAATTGAAGCTGTATTTTTTAAAGTAATAGCTTGTTCTAAAGCATAATCAGCCCAGTTTTTTTGTTCTAAAGCCAGCGCTAAAATCTCTAGGTTATTATTAGAGATTGCGGTAGTTATGACCTTATTTGATAACTGCGCTCCTTCTTTCTTCGTAAAATAAGTAAAAAGCTCTGTATTATCAGCTTCGGTAATAACTTCGAAAACCTGAGTAGATGCTGGCGTCACGTTTCGAATTTGGTTGAGGATCAGTGTATCTTCAACGTGTAAAGCTTCAGCTAAAATTGTCGCATTCGCTTCGGCTCCAAATTCAATAAACTGTTGCACAAGATCAGTATCCCCATGGGTAACTGCTAACGCTAACATTTCAGTATCTGCAGTAAAATGGGTGATCTCATCGCTCATTAAAGCTTTTACCGCTTTGTAATCTTTATTTCTAACCGCAAATGCAACATCATTATTTACCGGTTTTGCACCTTCTCTGAGCAAGGCATAAATCACCTCTGGAGCACTGAAAGCAACCGCTTTAAATATCATATTATTCTTTGGTTTTGCACCCCGTTCTAGCAAAGCTAAAGCCTTTGCTTTACTGAAATAATCCGGATCAAAAACCATATCCAGATCGCTTATTGTAGGTCGTACTCCTAAATCAAAAATCCTATTAAGCACTTGAGCATCTTCAAAATTCTGCACTGCAGCGGCAACAACACCATTTACACTGCGCGAAGCTCCGTTGAAATACTTTTCAGTCAGTGCTGTCGTATCTCCTCGTGCAGCTGCCGAAACCAATTCTGAATCTAAAGCATAATTATAAAAATTGCCTGATGCTACGATGGTCGTGTTCTCTTTGACTTGCTCTAAACTGTATTTAATGGTAAATACATCCTTATCGATGGTAGTGATTTGAACTTCTTTAACTACCGGCTGGAGCAATGCCTCTTTAAAAGATGTCCTAGCGGTTTCTGGCCCGCTAATGAGTAATGTCGTTCTTTGATCTCCCTTGACCAGTTTCTTTGTGTCGTCCCATATACTTACGTAAGCACCTTTGAGTTCCTCGGGAGAGACCGTAAAATCAAGTACTCTATTCAGTGCAATCTCCTCATCGGTGAGCAAGGTATTTAAATCGATTCCCTGATATTCTATCAGCGGTTTAGACGTCATAGGGTCGCCGTTGGCCTTAAAACTTCCAAAGAAAAGATCGCCTACATAATTGGTGCGCGAAGCTTCTTCAGCCGATCCCGTACTATTTTTAACCACTGAAATCACCTTTTGCCGAAACTGCAAGGAATATTTCTGAAAGAAGGACGAAGAGCTTTCTTGAGCCTGCCAACTTTTCACTTTAGCCTTTGCGTGATCAATTGCTTTTTGAAGCAAGGCTTTCTTTTTCTGTAGATCCTCAATTTCAGGAAAATTTTGAACCGTGAGCAACTCAGAAAGTTCGGCATATTGAGCGGCAATGATCACCGCATTTTTAGGATTGAGCGTTTGCTCCCAGCGTTTGTCCCAAAACTCATTTGGGTTTCCACCTCGAGTAAAGCGTTGCGGCTCACCTAATGGAATATAAGGATCAGTCAGTACCTCACCACGTTGTTGCTCACCTATAGCGATGCGTAATTTGGTTTTAAACACCTCTTCAGAATGTGGTGAATTGATAAAATCTGTAGAATTGATGCTATTACGGGTAAGAAAAAATCCGCCATACGTAACTTCTGTAGTATAGTGCGTTCCAAACCAACTCAAAAAACCTTCGGCAGTCACATCACGACCAAGCCGCATGACTGCATCCTTAAAACCTTCTGAAAGCGCTATTTTAGGTAGTTTTTTCGCAAATAAGGCTTTTTTTCGTAAGGTATAAACATAAAGCTGCTTGTTGTTTTTTTCAGCATCTGCAGTGCCCTTGTACGCTTGCGAAAAATGTGCAGAGACGGGAAGACCTTCTGCTTGAGTACTAAGAATAGTATGTTCAAAATCGTGAGCGGTTTGTATAAATTCAAAACGTAATTCTGAATCACCTGGCGTCTTTATTTTTGCAATTTCATCAAAAGCTACCTGCTCAAAAATTTCACCTTTTTTTGGACCAATAACCGATTTACGAGCAGGATCTAGCACATCTAAGAAGCGAATATCCACACTAAATCCAGGCACTTTCAAGGAATCTAAGCTTTGCTGTGCAAAGCAAAAATTGAGGCTTAAAAGAAAAAATGTATAATAAAAATGACGAGAAGCCCTCACGGTCTATAAGTTTACTATTAACGCTAAGAGGGGATTATTAAGGGACTTTGAAGATAGTTAAATACCTGAAATACACCAAGCTATTTACACTATAATCGAGACTTAAATGTTCTGAGGCTTGCTTCGAAAATAAACATTTTTCTCATCAATGCTTGCGGCTTAACTAGGGCAGTTTAGTCACAGCTTTGCCGGTTTCTGGTGTCAACGATATAGAATATTTTCCAAGAACCTTCATCCCAGATCATTTGAAAATTATTGACACCGCAATGGCTTAACTCACTATTGATATAGAATTCATAAGGCGTCCACACATTGGCCATAAGCGCATCAGAACGGGTTTGATAGTCGAGAATACGCTCTTCAAAATTTACATTTTCCGGTATGCCGGCGATTGACTTGAGAAAGGAATCAAAACTGCTTGTAGAAAGTTTTAACTCTCCGTCTTTACTCATCCCAATAGATTGCATCTTTACTGAATCATACATCAATTCTTTCATCGCCAGCGTGTCCTGCTGATGAAAGGCATTAAAAAAGGCTACCACTACTTCCTTAGCTTGTTCTGGCTCTTGTGCCTTCAGATTAAAAAAGGAAAGGATACAGATGAGTGTAAAAATTGTTTTCACAGTAGTATAGGTTTTAAATTTTTATTGGAATACAAGGTTTTGCATTGACCTGCTGATTGTCGCTGATATCAACGCTTACTTTGTGGGGCAATACGTGAGTAATTTACTACTTTTACGCGCATTTAAAAATTGTGCTATGTCAGCAGCAAAAAAAGAATACAAAAGAATTACGGTTAAGTCTTTAACCGAAATGAAAAGTCAAGGTGAGAAAATCGCAATGCTTACCGCGTATGACTATACTACAGCCAAAATTCTAGACCGTGCAGGAATCGATGTAATCCTCGTAGGAGACTCTGCATCCAACGTGATGGCGGGCCATGAGACCACGCTACCTATCACTTTAGACCAAATGATCTATCACGCTTCGTCAGTTATTCGCGCAATAAAACGCTCGCTGGTAGTGGTTGATCTTCCTTTTGGAACCTACCAAAGTGATCCTAAAGAAGCGCTTCGTTCTGCAATTCGTATTATGAAAGAAAGCGGTGGTCACGCGTTAAAACTAGAAGGCGGAAAAGAAATTAAAGAGTCTATCAAACGTATTTTACACGCAGGAATTCCAGTGATGGGACACTTAGGTTTGACACCACAATCTATTTATAAATTTGGTACCTACACCGTACGCGCTAAGGAAGAAGCTGAAGCACAAAAACTGAAAGAAGATGCGCTACTCCTTGAAAAATTAGGCTGCTTTGCGGTCGTTCTTGAGAAAGTACCGAGCAAATTGGCTAAAGAAGTAGCTGAAAGTCTTACCATTCCTGTAATAGGCATTGGTGCCGGTAACGGTGTTGATGGCCAAGTGCTCGTAATGCACGATATGCTTGGGATGAGCAAAGAATTTAGTCCGCGATTTTTACGTAGATATTTAGATCTTCATACGTTAATGACCGGAGCTTTTGAGCAATATATTACCGACGTAAAAGCGGTAGATTTTCCTTCGGAAGACGAACAATACTAAGTAGCGGCACCACTGAAAAACCAAGCCATACATAGCACAAAAGACAATCTTCAGGTTATTTATGAGGACAATCACATTATTGTCGTTAATAAACGACCCGGAGATATTGTGCAAGGTGACAAAACCGGGGATAAACCGCTTAGCGAGGTTGTAAAAAGCTATATTGCTGAAAAATACAATAAGCCGGGCGCTGTTTATTTGGGCGTTGTGCATCGGTTAGACCGCCCTACAAGTGGTATTGTGATCTTCGCACGGACTTCAAAAGCACTACCCCGACTCAACAAATTATTTGCTGCCAAAGAAGCCAAAAAAACCTATTGGGCATTAGTAAAGGAAACTCCGCCTAAAACTTCAGATCGGCTTGTTCATTATTTAAAACGAAATCCTAAGCAGAATAAGTCGTACAGTCACGTTAACGAAGTTCCTGATAGCAAAAAAGGGATTCTAGAGTATCGCGTGCTTAAGGAGTTGAACAACTATACGTTATTAGAAGTTGATTTGCATACCGGAAGACATCATCAGATTAGATCACAATTATCGGCCATTGGTTGCCCGATAAAAGGGGATTTGAAATACGGTTTTGACCGAAGCAATCCAGACGGAAGCATTCACCTGCATTCAAGAAAATTAACTTTAGTGCACCCCGTACAAAAAAAGGAAATGACATTTATAGCCGAGCCTCCATCTGAAAATGCGCTATGGAATGCGTGTTTATCATAAAAAAAGCCCTTTCTGTCGAAAGGGCTTTTTTTATGTTGAGTATGAGTATACTTATGCCAAATTATTGTGTGGGGCCCAGTGCGAACAAAGCATCTCTGGTGCTGCCTTTTGAGGATTTGCACAGGTAGGACCGTGAAAGCGCGCACAATTTGCACAATTACGATCATTTTTAAGTTCTGCTTTCATCGAAAAGCTATCACAAGTATACCCTGCAGTTACCTGAACATCGTGAAGTTTACATTGATTTGAGGCTGTCAAATTTTCACAGTTTGAACAGCTATTTCCTAATCTAATTGCCATAACCTATGTTTTAAATTTATTTTCAATAAGTTAGGATTTACCAGAGTAAGAATGAATTTAAATAACTGAAATCAAGCGATTTGAATTTAGATCACTTAAAAACAACAGCTTTTAAAGCATTGGATTATGAGTTTTTCAACTCTTCCTTTTAGCACTTCGCAAACTCTCAATGATCACCGCACTAATTATTAATAAACCACCAACTAATGTGGCCCACTGCGGCACTTCCCCAAGAAAAAGAATTCCAAGAGCTATACCATAGACTGGCTGTACACTACTAATGATGCTTGCTGTAGTTATTGAAAAATATCTAAAGGTCAGCAAAAATAGCGTGTGTCCCAAAGCTGTTGTCAATAAAGCCAAGGCAAGAATCCACATCAAATTGTCTTGCAAGGCTTCCATACTTGTTTGAAATGAAAGCGGAATCAGTAAAACTCCAATGATCAAGGCTTGGTACATCATTAATAAACTTCCATGGTATTTAGCGACTTGTTTTTTCATTAAAATATTCCGCAAGGCATAAGCTAATGCTGAAGCTAAACCAAACGCTACCGCTTGTGTATACTGATTTTCAAAATCAAAATCAGGAATGAGAAATGCGATGCCGGCAAGTACCAGCAATCCTAAAAACAGGTGAATTTTCTGAAAAGGTAATTTCAGCAATAAAGGTTCTAAAATGCTGGTTAAAGCCGGGTAAGTAAATATCGTGAGCATCCCAATTGCCACATTACTCAATTGCAAAGCTTTGAAATAAGCCACCCAATGGATGCCCATTAAAATTCCACCGAGAAATACCTTTAACCTATCTTTCCTTTCTATAATTAAACTGATCGATTTCCACTTTAGAAAAAGCAACAGGAAAACGACCGCTAAAAGTGCGCGCCAACCAATCGTTACCACCGGCGGTAAAGTAACCGCTCTCCCCAAAACACCGCTGGTGCTGACCAAAAGCATCGCCAGATTGAGCTGTAAAATATTTTTGAAATAGGAATTTTGCGTTTGCATCAAAGCAGAAAAATGTAATGAAATTATCGGTTAAGTAAAGATGCTTTTTCTTTGATGATATCGGCAACGGGCCGGTTTTCAATTCGGCTGTCAAGCCAGGAAAGAATGTCAAGATAAAGAAAAGCACGGCGCTCATACGGGTCATCTTCATAAACCTCTAGTCTGCTTCTCAATTTTTTAAATTCATTCTTCAATTCTCCCGGAAAAATATCTCCCAGATTTCTTAAGAACTTAATCATCTCCTTTTGCACCTCGTGTAGATCATCCATCTTGATCAAGAATTTATAGGTGCTTTTCAAAAGGGTTTCCAAATGATAGTCCATTCCGGCTTCATAGTGCGCAACCAGATTGAGAATACGTGAAAAACACATCAAATCCTCACGCATTTTGAGCGATTTATTGTTGATGATTTTGCCAAGATATTCAATACACTTTTTGTTTTGGCCATTACCAAAATACAGACTAGCAATCTTGTAATAAAACACCATAATGTGATGCTCATCCATACGTTGTCCAGACTGCTTCAGGTATTTTTCAATCTTTTCTATAAGTCCGTCATCGGTAGAAAAATCACCTACCATAAATTTGTGATTCAGCTTATGCGAGTAAACATACAGAAACTCCAAAATCTCCAAGTTATCACTATGCGGAAAATCTGTAGATTCCAAACGCGATTCTAGTCGAGCAAGGACTTCTTCAAATTTGGTGTGATGTTTCAAGAAGAATAATGACTCTAGCAAATAATGATTCCCCTTGAGGTAAAACACTGGATTACGTGCGATCATCGCTGGCGTCTCTTCAAACAATTCAACATAACGTGTTGCGTACTTAAAACACGATAAAAAATCCTGAATCAGGAAACTATACCAGAGGTAAGCTTTATTCAACCAAAGCTTCTCCCGAAACCCCAAGTCACTCATTTTATACTTGGGCATCGACTTTGTAAAAAAGTTGGTAATCTCTCGTTTTTCATCATCACTACGCACATAGCCCGTTTTCAACATCAAACCATAAAGCTGCAGCGAAAGATTAGAGAGCTTGCTGGTCATCAAATTCTGCTGACTCAAAATTTTTGCCTCATTCGCCAGTTCTTCTGAGCGCGTGCTCATACTGCGCGTGATGTACTGCGACTCGATGACTTTCTCAAGTTCTACGATCTCATAGGCCACATTTTTCTCTTCGTTCTCAATCGCCATATGCTTGGCTTTCTCCAACAATTTAAGGCTTTGTTGATATAAGCCTTTTTGATAGAGCACCGTGGCAAAATCTAATTGTTCACGTATTTGTACCCGAATATTTTGATGCGCCGGACTCAAGCGCAAAGAGATCAAAATCTGTTTATAGAGATGCGCTTTAAGATTAGAAAGCTGTTGTTTTTTGACAATATTTTGCTTCAAAATGATGCTTTCATCATAGTTGCTCATTTTATCAAGCAAGTTGAAAAGCTGTAAATACTTTGAATCTGCATTTCCGTCAAGGCGACCTACATAAAGTTTAAATTGTCGTTTTTCTGACTTGGACAACGACTTTATCAAAACGTAAAGCGAATCTTTTGAATCATTTGCCGTTGTAATGATTTTACGCATAAAACATTGATTATAAGTAATTTAAATAAAGACGTTTTTACTTAAACATCGTAGGTTATTTTGCTTTGGTCTCCTCAAAAGTACTACCAATATATATATTCACACTTAAATTGAGAAAAAAAGCACTATGACCGATAACAAAGTCCAAATTTTTGACACGACGCTTAGAGACGGGGAGCAAGTCCCGGGCTGTAAATTAGACACACAACAAAAGCTAATTATCGCAGAACGTCTCGACCTGCTGGGTGTTGATGTTATTGAGGCCGGTTTCCCTATTTCTAGCCCCGGTGATTTTAAATCTGTTGAAGAAATTGCGCGTTTGGTTAAAAACGCCACGGTGTGTGGTCTTACCCGTGCCGTAAAAAAAGATATTGAAGTTGCTGCCGAAGCCTTAAAATATGCGGTTAAGCCACGTATTCACACAGGAATTGGTACCAGCGACTCACACATTAAATACAAGTTTAAGTCCAATCGTGAGGACATTATTAAACGTGCTTACGATGCTGTTGCTTATGCTAAAACATTTGTTGAAGATGTAGAGTTTTATGCAGAAGACGCTGGCCGTACCGATAATGAGTATCTGGCGCGTGTTTGCGAGGCTGCTGTAAAAGCAGGTGCAACAGTACTTAACATTCCTGATACCACAGGATATTGCTTACCTGAAGAATACGGAGCAAAAATGAAATACCTTATGGAAAACGTAAAAGGTATTGATAAAGCCATTCTATCTTGCCACTGTCATAATGATCTGGGCCTTGCAACTGCCAACTCTATTGCCGGTGTGGTCAATGGTGCACGCCAGATAGAATGTACTATAAACGGAATTGGTGAACGTGCCGGTAACACAGCGCTTGAAGAAGTGGTGATGATCTTACGTCAACATCCAGACTTAGGCCTTGATACCAACATCAATTCACGTCTACTTTGGGATACCAGTAAAATGGTGAGTGACAAAATGGGAATGCCGGTACAACCTAACAAAGCGGTTGTAGGTTCTAATGCCTTTGCTCACAGCTCGGGAATTCACCAAGATGGTGTGATCAAAAATCGTGAGACTTACGAAATTATGGACCCTGAAGAAGTTGGTGTTACCGAAAGCGCCATCATTCTTACTGCGCGTAGCGGTCGTGCTGCGTTAGCCTACCGTTCTAAAAAAGTAGGGTATGAATTAACCAAGCTTCAGTTAGATGATGTTTATGAGGTCTTTCTTAAATTTGCCGACAAGCAGAAAGAAATTCATGATGAAGACATTCATGAAATCATGAAAGAGGCAAAAATTCAGACACAAGTCGAAGCGTAACACATTATAAATTAAATCATTAAATAAGGATTCTTGAATTAGAATCCTTATTTTTTCATATAATCTAAGTGTTCTTAGGAACCAATTAAATTAAAATGGCAGGAAAAACCCTATTTGATAAAGTCTGGGACGCACACGTGGTTGACACGGTGCCTAATGGACCACAAGTACTTTATATTGACAAACACCTTATTCACGAGGTTACCAGTCCGCAAGCTTTTTCAGAATTAGAAGAACGCGGCATACCTGTAGCGCGCCCAGATCAAATCGTGGCGACCGCAGACCACAACACGCCAACCGTAGATCAACACTTGCCGGTGCGTGATGTATTATCAAGAAATCAGCTGAAACAACTTTCAGAAAACTGTGAGAAACACGGGATCACGCTCTATGGTCTTGGTCATAAATACAACGGAATCGTGCACGTAATGGCTCCTGAATTAGGAATCACCCAACCGGGAATGACTATGGTTTGTGGCGATAGCCACACCTCTACACACGGTGCTTTTGGTACGATCGCCTTTGGTATTGGTACCAGCCAAGTTGCTCAGGTTTTTGCGAGTCAATGTTTATTACTGACTAAGCCAAAAAGTCTACGCGTGAACGTAAACGGGAAATTAAAACCCAACGTGCTTCCTAAAGATGTAATTCTTTATGTGATCTCAAAAATTGGTACTAACGCTGGTACAGGCTATTTCTGTGAGTATGCAGGAAATGTCTTTGAAGAAATGTCTATGGAAGGCCGTATGACGGTTTGTAATATGAGTATCGAAATGGGTGCGCGAGGCGGAATGATCGCTCCAGATCAGACTACTTTTGACTACGTTCAAGGGCGCGAGTTCGCTCCCGAAAGTGCAGCATGGGAAGAAAAATTGGCCTACTGGAAAACGCTTCCTACTGATGATGATGCAGTTTTTGATAAAGAATACTCGTTTGATGCAGAAGACATCGAGCCAATGGTTACTTACGGTACAAACCCGGGAATGGGAATTAAAGTTACCGGAACCATTCCTGATAAGGAGGATGTAAATCTAGATAAGGCACTCGCTTATATGAACTTCAAAAAAGGAGAAAGCCTTATTGATAAACCTATCAATTATGTATTTATTGGTAGTTGTACTAACTCCCGTATTGAAGATTTCCGCATTGCGGCAGACTTTGTAAAAGGAAAACAGAAAGCTGCAAATGTAAACGCCTGGTTAGTTCCGGGATCACAGCAAGTAGCTAAGCAACTTGTTGAAGAAGGTCTTGATAAAGTTTTTACTGAAGCCGGCTTTGCTTTGAGACAACCCGGTTGTTCTGCTTGTTTAGCGATGAACGATGATAAAATTCCGGAAGGTGAATATTGCGTTTCTACTTCAAACCGAAACTTTGAAGGACGACAAGGACAAGGCGCACGTACGATTTTAGCGAGTCCGCTTATGGCTGCTGCAACCGCCGTTGCCGGAAAAATTACAGACATTACAAAACAATTAAACTAAATGGAAAAGTTTACAAAACTTACCGATACCGCTGTTCCGTTACCTATTGAAAATATAGATACAGACCAGATCATACCGGCGCGTTTCTTAAAATCTACCGACAAAAAAGGCTTTGGCGATAATGTTTTTAGAGATTGGAGATTTGATCAAAAAGGAGAAAAGAACGAAGATTTTGTTTTAAATGATCCTACCTACAGCGGTCCTATTTTGGTTGCCGGAGATAACTTTGGTTGCGGTTCGAGTAGAGAGCACGCAGCGTGGGCGATTGCAGGATATGGTTTTAAAGTAGTGATCAGTAGTTTTTTTGCAGATATTTTTAAAGGAAATGCACTTAATAACGGTATTCTTCCTATTCAGGTAACCCCGGAATATCTAAAAGAACTTTTAGCACTTGTTACCGAAAAGCCTGACACAAAACTTACCATCGATCTAGAAAACCAATTATTGAGCACCCCTGCGGGCGAACTTGAGTTTGAGATCGATCCGTATAAAAAAGTTTGTATGATCAATGGATATGACGACATTGATTTCTTAATCAGTAAAAAAGAAAAGATAGAAGCTTTTGAGCAAGAGCGCAGCTTCTAATTTTGAACATATAAAGCAGCACTTATGAAATTTAACATAGCACTTTTAGCAGGAGACGGTATTGGACCAGAAGTTACAGAACAAGCTGTAAAGACTCTTGATGCCATTGCAGACGTTTACAACCATACTTTTAAATTCAATAAAGCGCTTGTAGGTGCTTGCGCTATTGATGAAACGGGAGACCCGCTTCCTGAAGATACGATCAAGTTGTGTCAGGAAAGTGACGCGGTACTTTTTGGTGCTATTGGTCACCCAAAATACGACAACGATCCTTCAGCAAAAGTGAGACCTGAACAAGGTTTATTAAAGCTGCGTAAGTCGCTTGGTTTATTCTGTAATATTAGACCGGTAAAAGCATACGAGCGTTTAATCGAAAATTCTCCTTTGAAAAAAGAGATCATCAGCGGGACCGATATTTCTATCTATCGTGAGCTGACCGGCGGGATTTATTTTGGTGATAAGCATATAAGCGAAGACGGACAAGTAGCTAGCGATGGCTGCTCGTATTCTGTAGAAGAAATCACGCGTATTGCACACCTAGCGTTTAAAGAAGCACAAAACCGAAGAAAAAAATTAACGCTTGTAGATAAGGCTAACGTATTAGAAACTTCGCGTTTATGGCGTAAAACCGTTACCGAGATCGCTAAGGAATATGAGGATGTAGAACTCGACTTTTTATTTGTAGACAATGCAGCGATGCAAATGATCTTAAATCCAAGTCAGTTTGATGTGATCTTAACCGAAAATCTTTTTGGAGATATCATTTCTGATGAAGCATCGGTAATTGGTGGTTCTATCGGGCTATTGGCTTCTGCATCTATCGGAAGCACTGTAGGAATGTTTGAGCCTATTCACGGTTCGTTCCCGCAAGCAACCGGTAAAAATATTGCTAACCCGCTTGCTTCTATCCTTTCTGCGGCAATGATGTTGCGCCATTTGGATCTTCACAAAGAAGCAGATGCTATTGAGAAAGCTGTCGAAAAGTCTTTAGAATTAGGCATCACTACTGGCGATATCAATCCTAAAAAACCATACAGTACCACAAAAGTAGGTGACTTTATCGCAGACTATATCACACACCCTGAAGATTCTAATCGTAATTTTAGAAACATTCACGCAGGACAAAGCACGATTATCTAGAGATAGATTTTAGGTAGTAGACATTAGATTCTAGACCTGACATTTTAGAATATTAAAAGCGACCTGTTTAGGTCGCTTTTTTATTGGTTAATTTTCAGTTTTCTAATTATCCTCTAGAATTTCCTTTAGATTTTTGAGTCCGGCTTCAAAGTCTTTACCTACCATTTTATCCATACTCATAAAATGACTCACGATCGTAAACGGAAAATTATATTTCCCGCTAAAACCCCAGGCGATATTGGTGATCCCGGGATTAGGCGTACTCACAGCCAACCATGCATCGCTGGTACTTTTCATAGGTTTAATAAACCGCAACTGACTTTCAATACGTTTACCGGGAATAATCCCTGTAATTTCTTGTTCGCCGCTTCCTACTTCTTTATTTCCCTCCCATTTTGAGATGAATCCTACGGTACCGTCGACACCCTCATAGGATTTATTCATATCGGGATCTTTTCGATTCCACGGGGACCATTGATCTTGATTTTTCAAATACTTCAAATATTCAAAAATTTTATCTGCAGGTTTTTGAACGTTAATATCCCGTTTTACAACATACTGCGATTTTGCGGTAAAATGAAGTAAGGCGATCAAAACCAAAACTCCGATTAAAACATAAAGAAATACCATATTGGTTTGTACTAAGTTTGCTACTGACTAATGTAGAAAAATTTTAAATGTAATGTCCAAGATTTTTCACACGGCAATATCGAGTCCGGCAATCTCCTTTTTATAGCTTTTAGGTAATAATATGGCTTTTACAAGCACGTCGACCTTTAACCATCTACTTAACTTATAAAGCGGAATAAATCCTGTCAACCATGAAAACGAACGCATGTTCAACAACTGGCGTACACGTTTGGGCACAAGTAGTTTTTGAGCTTCGATCAAAAAGAAATATCGCACACCTCCCAAATGTTTTTTATACTGTTTAAACAGATCTTGAGTGTATTTGCTATTCTTTAAATCCTGCTGAATGTGTTGCTCTCGCTGTTCAAGCCAATCGGTATACTTTGGTTTGAGCTCTTTTAATTTCATTTGAACACCAAAACGATAAAAAACATCATAAACCTCCTGCTTTTCTTCAGCAGAAAGTTTGCGCTCCAACAACTCAAAAGCCGCTATCGAGTAATGAATCAGCATAAATAATACATCTCGATACGCCCAATCGGGTATCGCACCTCCCCTATTCTGCTCTACCGATTTATGAATATGGTAAATAGAATCTATGGTTTTGAGTGCGTGTTGCTCTTCAGCAAAAATGATTCTTCTCGCATACGTAACGGTAGAGAATAACCGGCCTAAAGGATCTGCCGGAAGTTTCCCTGTAAAATACAGCCAATCTACAGCTTTGTTCAATGCAAATTCTGCAGCCGCCCCGGCAAAAATTAAAAGAACCGTATCGCTTTTGCCCCAAATGGTTCTTACTATAGAATCGTGTTTTACAAACTGCTTCATCGCTATCGCTGTTAGCTACTAAAGTAACGAAAGTAAAGCATAATTCAATTCTGAAGAATCAAATTTAGAAAGCGAACTCAGCGTAATAAAACCTTTTGGCGGTGCCTAGTAAACTACCTCAGCCCAAGTTCTTGAGATGTTAAACGGAAACGTATTTTCAATTTTGAGGAAAGTGTCAAAAAATTAAACCTTTTGGCGATGCCAAAAAAAACCGCCCGGGACATCACCACCGGGCGGTTTCTAGTTTGCACGCTTCCGATATCAAGAAGAAGCTATGCAAACAACCTCAACACTAACTAATTCTTAGTTCCAGCCGCCACCTAGCGCCTGGTACATATGCACATACGCATTCATTTGAGCCATTTTGGTCTCTACAAGTTCAAAGTTTGACTCCAATGCATCACGCTGGGTCATCAATACTTCCATATAATCTGCCCTTGCTGATGAAAACAACTGACTAGAAATATTAACCGAACGATTAAGCGCATCTACTTCTTGAGCTTTGAGCTCATAGCTTTTCTCCAGATTATCTACTTTAGAAAGTTGGTTTGCAACCTCTATATAAGCGTTAAGCACGGTACGCTCATAATCATAAACTGCCTGAATCTGTTTTGCATTGGCACTTGCATAAGCCGCTTTGATCTCATTTCTGTTGATCAAAGGTGCTGTAAGTTCGCCGGCAATAGAATACAACAGCGACTCTGGAGTATCTAATAAATATTTAGGATTAAAAGCTTCAAAACCTACTCCTGCTGAAATTCCTAAGGAAGGATAAAAACGTGCCTTAGCTACTTTTACATTAAGCTTTGCAGCTTCAAGAGCAAGTTCGGCTTGCTTTACGTCTGTACGATTTTCTAAAAGCTGAGCAGGAATTCCTGCACGTATGGCTTTTGGCTTCATCATTAAAAGATCATCAGTACTACGCTGCACGTGTTGCGGAAAACGCCCAACTAAAAAGTTGATTCGGTTTTCTGCTTCAATTATGCGCTGCTGAATGTCAAATTGCAAACTCTTAGTATGCAATACCTCTGCTTCAAATTTACTTACGGCAAGACCGGTTGCGCGCGCAGCCTCCTTTTGAAGTCTTACAATACGGTATGCATTACTTTGAATTTCAATATTTCGGTTTACGATCGCAAGTTGATTGTCTAAGGCTAAAAGTTCGTAATAGCTTTCAGCAATTTCACCTACAAGTTGCGTAACCATAAAATTTCGGCCTTCAACACTTGATAGATAATTGAATACGGCTGCTTTTTTTGCGTTGCGCAGCTTTTTCCAGATATCTAACTCCCAGGTTGCGTGCAAACCAAATTGATAATTGGGTAAGGGTTCAGGAAATTCAACACCTTCTTTAATATCGGTGTTGGCATCGTTTGCTCCTTGACTGGTATATCTACCTACCTTTTCAGTTTCGGCGGCAGCACCAAAGCCTACAAACGGTAAATACTCTCCTTTTTTAGCCTTAATCTCTGCTTTAGAAATCGCAATCTCTTGAAGCATAATGTTAAGCTCCTGATTGTTTACTAAGGCAGAATCTATAAGTGTAGTTAGGTATGAATCTGTAAAATACTCCTTCCATTGAATAAGAGCAGTATTGGTCGTATCTGTACTGCTGGTATTTGTGAAGTTTTGAGGGAGGTCTTTTAAATCGACCTCCCGCTCTACTAGACTGGGCGCTTTACAGGCAGAAAATGCCAGTAAAAAACACACTACTGCAGTATGAATAAATCGGGTTTTATTTATCTTCTTGATCATCTTCTTCTGAATTTGAAAAACTATCTATTTCGTGAACAAAGCCCTCTGTTAAAGAACCGTCTTCTTCATCTCTAATTAACTTCTTACCATCTGCCAAAGAACCAAATATGAAGTACAATCCGGGTACTATAATCACCCCGAAAATAGTACCGAATAACATTCCTCCTAAAGCTGAAGCACCAATGGTATGGTTACCAATTGCACCCGCTCCTGAAGCCAATAATAATGGAATCAAACCGGCGATAAAGGCAAATGAAGTCATTAAAATAGGTCTAAAACGCACTTTAGCACCTTCTATCGCAGCATCGAGTATCGTAGCGCCCTGAGAGCGTTTTAATACCGCAAACTCTACAATAAGCACGGCGTTTTTACCCAGAAGACCTACCAACATTATGAGGCCAATTTGTGCATAAATGTCATTTTGTAGTCCCATCATTTTAAGCACCATAAATGATCCAAATACCCCAACCGGAAGCGAGAACACCACCGCCAATGGAATAATGAAAGATTCGTACTGGGCAGCTAAAACAAAGTACACAAAGACCAAAACGATCAAGAAAATATAGATAGACTCATTACCTCGGTTAGCCTCGTCATAAGAAAGACCTTCCCAGCCAATGTCATATCCTTTGGGTAAGGTTGTAGCCGCTACCTCACGTATTGCTTCAATAGCGTCTGCGGTGGTATAACCGGGAGCCGGAAGACCACGTATAGCAGCAGAGTTATACATATTGAAACGCGTTACCTCATTAGGCCCTTGTGTTTTCTTAAGGGTCATAAATGCTGAATATGGAACCATTTCGCCCTCTTCATTCTTCACAAACATATTGAGCACGTCTGAAGGTAACCTTCTGAATTTAGGATCAGACTGTACATACACTTTGAAGAAACGACCAAACTTAATAAAGCCTTGCTCGTAGGTACTACCTATCATAATGTTCAGGTTTTCCATAGCTTTCCCAATAGAAACTCCTTTTTGCATTGCAAGATCATTATTGAATTCGAGTTCATATTGCGGATAGTTTGCCGCAAAGAAGGTGAATACTCCAGTGAGCTCTTTACGCTCTTTTAAATGATCTATGAATTCCTGATTTACTTTATCAAAATCCTGATAATCGGTATCGGTATTTTCATCTAATAAACGCATAGAAAAACCACCAGACGAACCAAAACCAGGAATGGCAGGTGGTTCAAAAAATTCGATTACGGCACCAAGCCCTTTTGATTTCTCTTCAAGCTCTTCCATAATTTCGGTCACATCGTGCTCACGCTCAGACCAAGGTTTTAAGTTGATCAAACATGTACCTGCGTTAGAACCACGACCTTCGGTCATAATCTCATAACCCGCAAGCGAAGAAACCGATTCGATACCATCAACTTCTTCAGCGATTTTCTGAAGTTCAAGCGAAACCTTATTTGTTCGCTCTAAAGTAGCTCCCGGAGGAGTTTGTATAATCGCATAGATCGTACCTTGATCCTCACTAGGAATAAACCCTGAAGGAAGCACCTGACTTTCTATAAAAACACCAATACAGAAAGCGATCAAAATTCCGAAGGTTAACCATCTTCGACTCACGATACGCTTCAGTACTGCAACGTACTTACCAGTGAGTTTATCAAAACCACTATTGAATTTATCCAGCGCACGTGTAAAGAGGTTGCGCTTCTTCTCTTTTCCGTGGTTGTTCTTTAAAAGCATTGCACACAATACAGGCGTCAACGTCAACGCGATCAATGCTGAAATCACAATGGAACTCGCCATAGTAATAGAGAACTGTCTATAGAACGTACCAACGGGACCAGACATAAAAGATATAGGCAAGAATACCGAAACCATTACACCGGTAATTGCGATAATCGCCCCACTGATCTCTCCTAAAACTTCTTTAACTGCTCGATATGGAGATATATGCGGATGCTCTTCAAACTTGGCGTGCACCGCCTCGACGACGACAATCGCATCATCGACCACAATACCAATAGCCAGTACCAATGCAAAGAGTGTCACCATGTTTATCGAAATGCCAAAGAACTGAATGACAAAGAACGCCCCAATTAAGGAAACTGGCACCGCTATGATAGGGATGAGTGTAGAGCGCCAGTCACCTAAGAAAACAAACACTACTAATGCTACTAAAATAAAGGCATCACGTAAGGTGTCTATTACCTGTTCTATAGAAGAATCTAAGAATTTAGAAACGTCATAACTGATTTTATAATCCATTCCCGGAGGGAAATCAGCACGCATTTCTTCAAGCTTTTCTTTTACTTCATCAATAACGTCACTTGCGTTACTTCCGTAGTTTTGCTTCAATACGATCGCCGCAGAAGGGTGACCATCTAAGTTGGAGTAGATATCAAAGAATTCACTTCCTAACTCTACTTTACCAATATCTTTAAGGCGAATGCTTTCACCTTCAGAGTTTGCTCTTATAATGATATTTTCATATTGCTCAGGCTCATTATAACGGCCTTTATAAGTCAACACATATTCTAAAGATTGTGCTTCTATACCAGAACTTCTTCCCAAGCGTCCGGGACGTCCCACGATACTTTGCTCCTGCATCGCTTCCATCACTTCATCAACTGAAACATCATAAGCACGCATACGATCTGGATTTAACCAAACACGCATTGCGTATCTACGGCTTCCTAAAATTTGAGAACGTGCAACCCCCTTTAGACGGTTGATTTCAGGAATCATTTTTACGTTGGCATAGTTGTACAGAAATTTTTCATCCATACTTTTTTCCTTAGAATACAGGTTCACATACATCAACATACTAGGCTGTATGGGTGTAATCACTACCCCTTCTCGCTGAACCAATTCGGGCAAGAGGGGCATAACCTGATCAACCCTGGTCTTGACCCTCACCACGGCTTGGTTAGGATCTGTACCGGGTTCAAAAATAATTCTAAGCGTGGCCTCACCTGCACTGGTAGCATCGGTAGCCATATAACGCATTCCTTGAACCCCGTTAATAGAATTCTCTAAGGTTACTAAGGTTGATTTTACTAATACATCTGCACTCGCACCGGGATACGCGATAAAAATATTTACCGTTGTAGGCGCGATTTGCGGGAACTGTGATATAGGCAGCTGCTTGATCGCGAGCGAACCTATAAACACGATAATAATCGAAATTACTATCGCAAATACGGGTCTGTGAATAAATCTACTAAACATTATTTCTCGTTTTTAGAAGATGTGCTTACTCAGCATAAAGTGCTAACTCAGCCATTGCTTTGTTAGGATCTTCTACTTCATATTCTACTTTATCATGCTCTCTTACCAATCTCAATCCTTCAAGAAGAATTTTATCATCGGTGCTCAGACCGTCGCTCACAGCATATAAATGCGGCATTTCTTCTGCGATGGTGATTTGTCTTGAGTGAACGACGCCTTCGTCATCTATCACGTAGCAGTACTTCTTGTCAAGGACTTCAAAAGTTGCTTTCTGCGGAATTAAAAGCGCATTTTCTAAAGGAATAGTAACGTGCACATTACCGGTTTCTCCGTGACGTAGTAGCGCGTCTGGGTTAGGGAAAGTAGCTCTAAAAGGAATATTACCCGTTTCGTTATTAAAGTCGGCTTCAATGGTTTCTACAATACCTTTGTGACCAAAGTACTTGTTATTTGCCATAAGCAATTCAACTTCAGGTTTTGTAGCATCTTTCAACGCAGCTTTATAATCAAGATATTCTGCTTCAGGAACATTGTAGTAAACCCACATAATGTTGTTATCTGAAAGATTGGTGAGTAATTCGCCCTCATCTACCAGACTTCCTAAACGTACGTGAAAACGGTCAACGATACCATCAAATGGCGCTCGTATTTGGGTAAACTCCAAATGCACTTGCGACAGCGCAAGCTCTGCATTGGCCTTTTCTAGCTTGGCTTTAGCCATCGCTAACTCATTAGGAGCAACAACATTGCTATCGGCAAGTTTCTTAGTGTTTTGGTATTCAATGGTAGCAAATTGTGCTTCAGCTTTTGCTTTTTGCATTTCTGCTTCATAAAGCTTCGGCATAATTTGAAAAAGAAGCTGTCCTTTTTTTACGGCTTGACCTTCATCAACAAATATTTTCTGAAGATAACCGCGTTCTTGAGCACGCAATTCGATGTGTCTACTCGAGTGAATTTGTGCGACGTAATCTTTTGTGATTACCGTATCCTTACGCATAGGATTGGTAACATAAAAGGTAGTTTCTTCTTCCTTTTCGTGGTGTTCTGACTTGCAGCTTACGTGGAACAACAAAGCCACGAAGCCCAACATCATGAGAATCTTTTTCATGTGATGTGAATTTTACTTTAAAAAAAATTAAATGGATTTAAGTGTTCTTCCAGAACGGAAAAACGTAGGGAGTTTCGGCTTAGTGGTTAAACTAAGTGTGAGGTACACCAATAAGCAAAAACAGATTAAGCCCAGACAATGTGGGCTCAAAAGTTAAATCAAAGTCTAAATACCTGAAATAAAAGGTACGGCTTTACTGAAGCGCTTAAAGAAGAACGCGCCTTAGTTTTTAAATGTTTGTATTTAAAGTAAAAACATCTGGGAACAGATGTTTGAGTAGCTGTAAGTGAAGCTAAAACCTGGTTTTGTTTGTCTTTAGAAGCAGCATCGCTCTCTTCTATTTCAAACTCTGCCATTCTAATCTCCGGGCTATGACTATGAGCTACATCATAGTGAAATCCTACGGGATTAGCTGAAAAAGTTTCTTCAATACCCGATTCACTGAAGCTTGCTTCAGCCGACAGATAGGAGCTACCTGAAAGCTGTACAAAACCAGCAAGGAATAAGATAAATGAAAAAAGAAACTTCATAAGTCTTTTAATTTAAGACGGAACAAAATTAACAGAAGACTTATCAAACCACCAAAAATTGTGAAGGAAAAGTTTTACGAATAATTAATTTCTCAACGTTTAATCTCTAAATAAAATGATGTCACAAAAAAAGCTGCAAAAATAATCATTATTGCAGCTTTTTAATTAAAACCTAAATTCCTTCTATTTGATATCTAAAGCTGTTGAAACTTTACGCATTTTAGCCTTGATTTCGGCAAATCCCGGATTGTGAATACTACCTATGTGGGTATGATTTTTTCCGGCTTCCGGCTTGTATGTTCCATCCTGAACCTGGCCTCCAATCTGTTGATAAGCCTCTCTAAAGGATTTACCTTCCACTACCAGATCGTTAATGCTATCAACAGTAAATAAGTATTTGTACTTCTCATCATTCAGGTCAATTTCTTTAACGATCACCTGACCAATCGCATAATCAAAGATCTCTAAAATGTCCTTGATGGTCTCAACCGCGCTTATAGTATTTTCCTTCAATAATTGATAATCTCTGTGATACCCGCTGGGCAAATTATTAGTAATTAGTACCATTTCGGTACTTAAGGACTGAATCTTATTACACTTCCCACGTATCAGCTCAAAAACATCAGGATTCTTTTTATGCGGCATAATACTGCTTCCCGTAGTCAGATGCTCAGGGAAACTCACAAAACCAAAATTCTGACTCATATACAAGCACACATCCATCGCAAAACGAGACAGTGTGTTAGCTAAACTCCCTAAGGTCGAAGCTAGTGTACGTTCGCTTTTACCGCGTGCCATTTGCGCTGCAACCACGTTGTATTTCATCGTAGCAAAACCCAATTCTTTGGTCGTCATCTGGCGATCTATGGGAAAAGAACTTCCGTAACCTGCCGCAGAACCCAATGGATTTTGGTCAACAATATCTTGAGTGGCATTGATCAACATCACATCGTCGATCAATAATTCGGCGTAAGCTGTAAACCAAAGACCAAAACTGCTAGGCATTGCAACCTGTAAATGCGTATAGCCCGGCAACAACTTATCTTCATGCGTTTCACCAAGAGTCATTAAGGTTTCAAATAATGAAACCGTACGTGCTTTTATTTGCTGTAACTGTTCTTTATAATACAACTGAAGCGCTACCAAAACCTGATCGTTACGCGAGCGCGCCGTGTGTACTTTTTTACCGGTATCACCAAGAATAAGGGTTAATTCTGCTTCTAGTTTAGAATGAATATCTTCATATTCGGGCTCAATAAAAAAATCCGGATTTTGCGTATGCGCTTCTAAAATATCAAGCTGCGGAAGCAAACTTTTCAATTCTTCATCGGTGAGAATGCCTATTTTATTCAGCATTTTTACGTGCGCGCGTGTTGCTTGCACATCATATTTTGCAATATGCACATCGATCTCACGGTCGTTACCCACCGTAAAATCAATGATCTTAGTATCTATATCGGCACCTTTGTCCCAAAGTTTCATATCTCTTGTTTTTTCATTCCCTAGTAATAGGGAATCTAATTATTCCGCGAAGGCGAAAATCTTAAAGTATACTTTTCAGCAAATCTATATAAATTTCGATTCCTTCTTCGATTTCATTTACGTAGATAAATTCATTAGCGCTGTGAGAGCGCGTACTGTCTCCTGGACCCAATTTAAGCGAAGGGCAACTCAATACCGCCTGATCGCTGAGTGTTGGTGAGCCATAAGTGGTACGCCCTAGCGCAATGCCGGCTTTCACCAAATCGTGATCTACAGGAATTGAAGAAGAATTCAATCGTAAACTACGCGGAATGATCTCATCGCAAGGTGCTTTTTCCTGAAGTAAATCGGCAACTTCCTGATTAGAATATTTATCATTTACGCGTACATCTACAACCAACTCCACATCTGCCGGAACCGCGTTATGCTGCTTCCCTCCTTTGATCTGAGTCACGGTCATTTTTACTTCGCCCAAAGCATCTGAAACCTTCTCAAAAGTAAAATCTTTAAACCACTGCAAAACATCAATGCAATTATAAATCGCGTTGTTATCGTTAGGATGTGCTGCGTGAGAAGGCGTTCCTTTCACTTTGGCATCAAACACCACAAGGCCTTTTTCGGCAACTGCAAGATTCATCAACGTAGGTTCGCCCACAATAGCAACATCTACCGGCGGAATCACCTTAAGCATACTATTCAAACCATTGGGACCGCTGCTTTCTTCTTCACCACTGGCCACAATAACCAAATTGTACTTTGGATTTTCCTGCGCGTAGAAATAAGTGAAGGTTGCGATTAACGAAACCAAACATCCACCTGCATCGTTACTCCCTAAACCATACAATTTACCATCTTCTACATCGGGACTGTACGGATCGCGTGTATACCCGTTATTAGGCTGCACCGTGTCGTGATGACTGTTAAGCAGCAACGTGGTTTTGCCTTCTTCAAAGTTTTTATTGGTCGCCCAGATATTATTAGCCTGTCTTTTAAAAGGAATATCGTGCGCATTAAACCAAGCTTCAATAATCGCAGCGGTACCTTCTTCTTCCGAAGAAAAAGATTGGGTTGCGATCAATTTTTTAAGTAGCTCAATGGCTTCCTGTGTAAGTTGCTCTCTATTCATTACAGTCTTAAGGTTGTAAAATTAGCATCTTTATTGTGTAGCATTTCGGGCTTACCTAAACGTACTTGCTGCACACCGCCTTTTAAAGCGTAAAAACAGTTTTCCATCTTCGGAAGCATTCCATCTGCTATTATTTTTTCTTCTAACAATTCAGCATATTTAGCTGAATCGATGTCTTTAACTACTGAAGTATCATCGTTGATGTCGAGTAAAACACCGTTCTTTTCGAAGCAATAATTCAACGTAACTTCATAGTTTGCTGAAAGTCCGCGTGCCAATTCACACGCGATCGTATCTGCATTGGTATTGAATAATTGCCCGTTTCCATCATGCGTGATCGCACAAAATGCCGGCGTAATCCCGATACTCAAAAGCTTATCGATCATCTCTGAATCTACCGCAACCACGTCACCCACAAAACCAAAATCGATTTCCTTGACAGGGCGCTTTACCGATAAGATCGTATTCCCATCAGCTCCCGAAAATCCAATCGCATTGCAATTTCTGGCTTGCAAACCGGCAACGATGCTTTTGTTCACTTTTCCGCCGTAAACCATCGTAATTACTTCAACCGTTTCTGCATCGGTAATTCTACGACCATTCACCATGTTCACCGGAATTGCTAACCGTTCAGCCAACTGACTTGCCAGCTTTCCGCCACCGTGCACTAAAATCTTCGGCTCCGGAAGCGCTGCAAAAGCATCTAAAAAAGACTGAAGATCTTCTTCTTTTTCGATAATGTTTCCGCCTACTTTGACGATGTTTAGCTTTTTCATTTTCGGCTTTTAATTCAGGTTTTCTAATATCTTTTTCAAAACCACCTGGGCTGAAAACGTACGGTTGTTTGCCTGCTCGATCACTACAGATTGTTCGCCATCTAAAACTTCGTCTGCAACGATCACATTACGACGTACCGGCAAACAATGCATAAATTTGGCATCACCCAGTTTTTCATCGGTGATCGTCCAACTGCTGTGCGAATCTACAGTTGCTAAAACTTTACCGTAATCCTCATAATTACTCCAGTTTTTAACATAAACAAAATCTGCATCTTTTAAGGCCTCATCTTGATCATAAACCACAGGCGTATCCTTCATCGTAGCATCACTCAGTTCGTAACCTTTGGGATGCGTAACGGTAAGTTCTACATCCATTTTCTGCATCATCCCAATAAACGAATTGGCCACCGCATGCGGTAATGCCTTAGGATGTGGCGCCCAGCTCAATACCACTTTTGGCTTTTTCTTTTGAGAAAGTTCTGTGATGGTAATAGCATCTGCCAAAGCCTGTAATGGATGTGCTGTTGCACTTTCCATATTGACCACCGGTACTGTGGCGTATTTTACGAAATTGGAGATCACGTATTCTGACTCGTCTTTAGCTTTATCAGTCAAGGTTGGGAAAGCACGTACCGCAATAACATCACCATATTGCGAGATCACTTTTGCCGCTTCTTTCACGTGCTCAGAAGTATCTGTATTCATCACAGTGCCGTCTTCAAATTCTAACTTCCAAGCGTCGCTGTTAAAGTTCATCACCGTAACATCCATTCCTAAGTTACTTGCTGCTTTTTCTGTACTTAGACGCGTGCGCAAACTCGAGTTGAAAAACAGCATCACCAGGCGCTTGCGCTTTCCTAAATGTTCATATGCATATGGATTTGCTTTTAACGCGCGTGCTTCGGCGATTAATTCCTGTAGATCTGTAATGTCGTCTAAACCGGTGTATTTTTTCATTAGTTGATTCCTGTCAAAATGTTAGATAGCAGCCGAAATCTCTGCTAGATTTATATTATTATAAGTTGTTTAATTCTATTTTAAGCGCTTCAAAAAACTGATCGATATGCTCGTTCTGAACCGTCAATGGTGGAAGAATACGTATCAAGTTTTTGTTTTTTGCACTTCCCGTAAAAATATGCTGATCGTAAATCAGTTTTTTACGTAAGGCCGCAGTATCAAAATCAAATTCGATTCCCAGCATCAAACCGCGCCCTTTTACCGCTTTGATCTGCGGAATTTCAGTAGTTTTTGCTTTAAAATGATCTGAAACGCGTAACGCGTGCGCCATCAAATCTTCTTCTTCTAAAACTTCGAGAACGGTCAAGGCTGCGGTACACGCCAAGTGATTTCCACCAAAGGTGGTTCCCAGCATTCCGTATTCTGCTTTGATCGAAGGGTGAATGAGAATTCCACCAACCGGAAATCCGTTCCCCATTCCTTTAGCCATCGAGATTAACTCAGGCTCCACATTATATTCCTGAAAAGCAAAAAAATTGCCGGTACGGCCAAAACCTGCCTGAACTTCGTCTGCAATAAGACAAGTGCCGGTTTCCTTGCATAGTTTATCAACGCCTTCATAAAATTCTGCAGTGCTGATGTCTAAACCACCAACGCCTTGAATAAACTCTACGATAACCGCACAAACATCACCTTTTGCTAGAACAGCGGCTAAAGCATCTAGATCTCCTAAGGGTAAAAATTCAACTTCTTGCTGTGCATTAATAGGTGCGACAATCTTAGGATTATCGGTCGCGGCAACAGCTGCTGAAGTTCTTCCGTGAAAACTGTTGTGAAAAGCGACTACTTTTTTTCTTCCGGTAACGAAAGATGCCATTTTCAGCGCATTCTCATTAGCCTCGGCTCCACTGCTACACATAAATAATTGATAGCCGGGACAATTTGCCTGAAGCGGTAATTTTTCACCTAAAGCTTCCTGTAATGGATTTTTAACCGCATTACTGTAAAAGCCTATATCGCCCAATTGCTTGGTAAGATTTTCTACATATTTAGGATGTGCGTGACCTATGGAGATCACTGCATGACCTCCATAAAGATCCAAATATTTGGTAGGCGCTGCATCATAAACCCAGACGTCCTGAGCTTTAATGGGTGTCACATCATAAAGTGGATAAACATCAAATAAACTCATTATTTCTGGTCTGTTTTTATAACATTAATTTTATTGAAAGATGCAACCATACCCTGAATCAACGACGAACTCAAGCCTTTATGCTCCATCTCGTTCAAACCTTCTATGGTGCAGCCTTTTGGTGTGGTTACACGATCGATCTCTTCTTCAGGATGGTTCCCGGAATCAATCAATAATTTGGACGCACCATTACAGGTGTGCATCGCCAATTCTTGTGCTTCTTTAGCATCAAATCCTAATTGAATTGCTGCCTGTGTTGTGGCACGAATTAAGCGCATCCAGAATGCGATTCCGCTAGCGCAGACTACTGTTGCTGCTTGCATTTGCTTTTCAGGAATGATCAAGCTGTTTCCTAATCTGTTGAAAATAGCTTCGGCGATCTTAATGCGCTTCATTCCTTTCTCATTACTCGCCAAACACGTCATCGACGCACCAACGGCAATTGCTGTATTTGGCATCGCACGTATGATAAACTGGTCTGTACCTACAATATCTTCTATTTGCGAAATTTGATAGCCTGTGATGGTGGAGATCAACACGTGCTTATCGGTCAATTCATTTTTAATATCGTGTAAAATAGAACCCAACTGCGCAGGTTGTACCGCAAAAATCAAAATATCAGATTTTTGTACTGCCTCCACATTGTCTGAAGTCACAAACACGTTTTTATATTCGGCGTATGACTCAATCCCAGCCGGGTTACGGCGCGTCATGTACAAAGAAGTGATCGCATTGTTGGTAATTAAACCTTTAGCTATAGAAAGTCCCAAATTACCCGTACCTATGATTGCTATTTTCATATGTAATATTTTTTTATCATTTCCGCCCTTCGACTATCGCTCAGGATAAACTTCAGGCGGAAATCGTTTAAACGCCTCTCTTAAGGCTTAGAAATAACTTCCTTTTAAATTCAAGCCTTCGGTTTGTGGTAGGCCAAAAATCAAGTTCATATTCTCTACCGCCTGTCCTGAAGCTCCTTTTAAAAGGTTATCAATACAACTGGTGATCAATAATTGATTTTCATGCTTATGCAAGTGAATTAAACATTTATTTGTGTTCACCACTTGCTTCATATGAATATCTGAATCGGAAACAAAGGTGAATGGCGCTTCGGCATAAAAATCGGTGTAGATTTTTTTAATAGCTTCCAGGTCTCCTTCAAATTTGGTGTACGCGGTGGCGAAAATTCCACGAGAGAAATTCCCACGATTTGGAAGAAAGAAAATCTCCTTGTCAAATCCGCTTTGCAAACTTTTAACCGACTGATTGATCTCACCCATATGCTGATGGGTAAACGGCTTGTAATACGAAAAGTTATTGTCTCTCCAGGTGTAATGCGTTGTTGCTGAAAGTGAGGTTCCCGCACCGGTAGCTCCGGTAACCGCATTGATATGAATGTCTGAAGTAATATTTTTTGAATCTGCTAACGGAAGTAATGCCAACTGGATCGCAGTAGCAAAACACCCAGGATTTGCAATAGACCCCGCTTGTTTGATCTCATCTTTATTCAGCTCCGGAAGGCCGTAAATGAATTCTCTTCCTTGAAACTCAGCGTCTGGTTTTAGCCTGAAATCGTTACTTAAATCAATAATGATTGTTTCTTCAGAAAACACATTTTTATCTAAAAAAGCTGTTGAATTTCCGTGTCCTAAACACAAGAAAACCACATCAACGTCAAAATCAACCGTGTCTGCAAACCGAATATCAGTACTCCCTAAAAGGTCCTGATGCACATCGCTCAATAGGTTTCCAGCATTCGAAGTACTGAAAACAAAACTTAAATCAACATAATTATGATTCAGTAGAATTCTGATTAACTCTCCTGCCGTATAACCGGCACCGCCAATTATTCCTGCTTTGATCATGAGTCTCCGTTTACGTGGTTGTAAATCTTGTTTTGATTCCCGGTGATTTTGATAAAGCCTTTAGCATCATTTGCCGTCCAACCTTTGTTCATCTCACCATACGCACCAAAGGAAGCATTCATCAAATCGTGATCAGATTTTATACCTTCTAAAGTGAATCGATACGGTTGAAGAGTGACATACACCTCACCTGAAACGTTCTTTTGACTATCGGTTAAAAAAGCTTCCAGATTGCGCATTGCGGGATCAAGATACTGTCCCTCGTGCAGGTGCATTCCGTAAAAGTTAGATAAGTAATCTTTGTGCTGCATTTGCCATTTTGTAAGCGTGTGCTTCTCTAGCAAATGATGCGCTTTAAGAATAATAACGGGCGCAGCAGCTTCAAAACCTACACGACCTTTGATCCCGATAATCGTGTCACCCACGTGAATATCGCGACCGATACCAAACGGAGCCGCAAGTTTTTGTAAAGCTTCGATATTTTCTACCGGAGATCCTGATTTGCCATTTACAGCGGTAAGTTCGCCCTTTTCAAAAGTCAAGGTCACTTTTTCTGCTTCAGACTTTTCTACCTGAGAAGGAAAAGCCGACTCCGGCAAACCTTGGTGTGAAGTCAAGGTTTCACTTCCGCCAACAGAAGTTCCCCATAGTCCACGGTTTATAGAGTATTGTGCTTTTTCCCAAGACATCTCAACACCGTGACTTTTTAAATAATCGATCTCTTCTTGACGTGAAAGTTTTAAATCTCTAATCGGTGTGATGATCTCGATCTCAGGTGCTAATGTTTGAAAGATCATATCAAAACGTACTTGATCGTTTCCTGCACCGGTGCTTCCGTGAGCTACATATTCTGCACCAATAGACTTTGCATAATTGATGATCTCAACCGCCTGGATGATACGTTCTGCACTTACCGAAAGTGGATACGTATTGTTTTTCAATACGTTCCCAAAGATCAAATACTTTACTACTTTATCATAAAAGCGGTCTACCGCTTGTACATTTTTGTAGGTTTTTGCACCGATTTTTAAGGCTTTAGATTCGATTTCATCAATCTCTTCTTGCGTAAAACCACCGGTATTGATGCTTACCGCGTGAACTTCAAATCCTTTTTCTTCTGAAAGGTATTTTGCACAATAACTGGTATCTAAGCCGCCGCTGTAGGCGAGAACTAATTTTTTC
>Ga0208180_1000388_pt1 | contig 39091 bp, 39 predicted proteins | sample MalvireepMed_s16_FD_184241 | JGI IMG/M metagenome (GOLD analysis project Ga0208180, IMG submission 184241) | Marine viral communities from the Global Malaspina Expedition - Malaspina viral metaG DeepMed_s16 (SPAdes) (version 2) | ecosystem: Environmental > Aquatic > Marine > Oceanic | place...
ACCTACTGCTTTTCCAATGTTCATGAGTATCCCTTAAATGCTACTAAACAACTTGGCATATACCTGTGCTTCTAAAATATAACCGTCTAATCCTAAATCGGTATATTTGTATTGAATGATGCACTTTAGGCACATCCGTCCATGTCGATTCCAATCTTTTAAACATTCCTTACGGTGACTTGGATAAATCAATAATCTGTGACAGATGGAACAATCTAAGACTAAACCTCCCATCGAAGTAGTATTATCATCGAAAGTGCCATTGTCAGCCATTTCGCTGGGATTCTATACCACGTATCGTACCTACACTAAGTGCTAAAAATTCCTGTACTGAAATATTTAACTGCCTGCTATCCTCAAGAATAGTTAAATATCCCATTTCTTTTATAATAGCGGACGTTAATTGGTCATCACTAGTAATCTTTTTTCGTATGAGTTTAGAAATAATTAGAGATGGAACTAATTCTCCTAAGTGGTTACTCATCTCAGTTCGCTGATAAGGAGAATGATGCGCTAACATTCCTAATTTAACTTGATTACGTAAAGAATCTTCTACAAAAACGCTCCAAATCAGTGTAACTTTAGTTTCAAGACGTGAAAATTTAACACCAAAACCGTATACAATTCCAGCAACAGCTAAAATACCAGAAATTGCACCAATAACTGATAATATTTCTGGATTCATGTGCTTTTCGTCGTCTTTAATGTGATTAACATGTTCACAGTTACAACTAGTTCCACAGGAAATGAACGATTTCCACAATTCAGACAGTAGATTTCATAGGTATTATCCGGTAATTTCTCATAATCTACTTGAATAACACCTCCACATTTATGACAGGTATGTCTAGAAAGAAGTCGATCTAACAATATCGGGCAAAGCCTCAAAATCTAACAAACGTTTGTACAACTTTTCTCTACTATCTTTCTTCGGAGTTAATTCTTTATACCAAATTATTAAGGTCTGATAATCACTTCTGGCAAAAAGTTCTATTCTTTCTTGTTCTTCTTGTGGGAGATGCCATCTCTCTCCATACATCTCAACAATTTTACGACTATTCAGATGCATAAAATCTGGACACATACCACTTAAAATAAATTGTCCATTACCTGTATATTTATATGACAGCCCCAAATAACACATTATCCCGAATAGAGTCATTTCCGCATTGTTTGGCTCTTGTCGGGATAATCTGTCCCAGAAAGCAGCTGATTTAGTTATCTGCCGTTTCTTTCTCGGTTTACTACTTGTGGTAGTACGCCGTTTACTTTTCAGCTTCGGCATGTACACCCATCTTAAATAAATAGAGGATGATTTTGTTCCGGCAATTTAGATATAACGACAGTTAACTCATCTTCCGCCATCTTATCAGCAGAGTTGGTAATACGGCTGGTCGTTAGGAACATATGGAACATTTCCACCCATTGTTGAAGAATACTAACTCGTAAATCCAACTTGGTCAGAAATTCATCCGCACTATGATCAACTTGTACTTGACTAGTACTTGCGCCCGAATCAAGAGTAGCTATTTGATTTTTAAGTATCTCAATCTCTTTTCTAAGTGCAGCTACCTCGTCATTAGCTTTATTCGTAGAACCACTCGGACGACCTCGTCCCTTTTTAGTCTCCGTAATGGGAACATATCCGTGCGGTAAACGCGAAGTATCTACCTCCGCAACTGTGTCCTGAGCCTCTACCTCACCCTGTATCTCATTATTCTGTACCATAACCTTTCTCCTTACCATATTAACCTAGACATATTTTATCTATTTTTTTATTATACGTCTAGTTACCATACCCGCCATAAGACCGACGTTCTCCCGAAGGCAGCACACCAGCCTTACCTAAATCATCTAATACGTCAGCAAATCCATTGTGATCGGCCATAATCGTTCTCATCTGATCATTGGCGACAGCTAAGTTCTTCTCTAATTCTGAAATTGCAGGAGCATTCGTTTGAGCCTCTCTCTCTATTGCATCTAGTCTAAATAGAGCAACATCCACTCTATCGATAACTTCTTCGATTTCATCGAAATCTTTTATAAGGTCATGGAGATTACTAATTGCTATCGCGCCTTCTTTAGATTCCCCTTGTATCAATGCAACTTGGGCTTTAAGATCTGAAACCTGTGTTTGGGCAACATTCAAATCACCACGTAAAGTAGTTACCCATCCAATAAGACCAATAGCGACAATTAAAAGAGGAACTATAGTAGCTATTAGATTGATTTTATTCATAATATATTAAATATCATACTCACGTAAAAAATCTTTTACTAACGTGCGCAACTGCTTAGAAGTATAGGCTCCACCGCCGGGATGCATACTAGGGGAACCCTGGCTATAATCTGGTTTTTTCTTCTCTTTAGGAACTACATCCACTACTGTACCTGAATATGGCCCACCACCGGGATGCATACCTTTGCGATACCTACGTTGCATTCCTTCCGGTAATTCTCTCCACGGACTATCAGATGGCCTAGATGGAGCAGATGGAGCCGTATCTTGTGAAGGAGCTTCAGAAGTAGCTTCTACCGCCTGTCTCCTACGTCGAATTTGATGTCTTTGGGGTACTGTCTCAGTTTTAACTTTTCGACCAAGTTTATCCTGCTGCATCTCCGTTGGAGTCATCTGAACATCAATAGAGGGGCTAGGATTCACAACACTAGATTGTTTAAGTAATTCTTCTACGTCTGCATGTTTCCTAAAATATGCAAGAAGTTTCTTTCTTATATCATCCATAATTATATACTCCCGTTACGGTAAGCCATACGTATTAGGTTCCCGATCTTCCGCATCTTCATTACCGATAGCGGACTGTTCATTTCGATCTTCGCGTTTGCGACGAGACTCTTCCTGTAATTTTCTATTCTGCATTAAAGTTTGAATAGTATTTTGAAGTTCAAATAGTAGAGCTTTACCATACTCCATCTTCTCTAAACTTAATACTAAATTATAAATATCATATGCAGGCCCAGCATCATCCCCAATACTTACAGCAAATACATCCTCAGATTTTTGCAAATCTATATGCAAATCAGGTTTATGCGCCTGATCTATAGGATGCCAGCGACCATAGCCATCATGTCGATGATGCCCGTCTTTCTGTAATAGTTTAGGTCGTCCTGCCCTACCCATTCACATCCACCAACTGCAACATATAATCAATATCACTTACGCCTGAATCATAATTTAGAAGAATATGCATAGAATCTTCTACAAGAATTCGTTCTAAATCAATCGATTTCTCTAATTTCTCATCATTATTAGAAGATATAGGTGGAATAGATTTAACTTTCTTTACTAGTGCTTTAACTTTATCACCTAATTGAGCGTCATATCCATCCAATAATTTATGCGCAGCAGCATCTGCTTCAGATAATTTAAAGAATCTATCTACATCTCCACCCAATGTTAAGGCTAATTTACGATACTCTTCCGGTTGACCTTGCGTACCTATCTTTCCAACAAATAAATGATTTTCAACCATATTAACTACTCGTTTAACTACACCTTTAGGAATTCCTAATTCTGTAAGAGTAGACTTTGCTATTTGAGCACCTTTCTTATCATGTCCTGGGAATGATTTCTGACCATCGGTAGCACTAGAAGGTTTACCTACATCATGGAATAAAATAGCAAGATTTAATATTAAATCGCTACTATTTGCATTTTTCATCGTTTCTAATGTATGTCCCCATACATCTTTCTTATGTGAAGGCCCACGTTGCTTAAATCCAACCATCTTATTCAAATCTGAGCAGATATATTTCAATATATCATGGTCAGATAGGAATTTCATCGCCACCCACGGCTTTTCTGTCTGTACAATTTTAATTAATTCATAACCTATACGACGTTTTTTCTTTCTACTTAACCCATCCTTAGTCTTTTTAATAGCAGATAGGACAGTGGGATGAGGCTTTACTGGGTAATCCGCTAAAAATCTAGCGGCTCGTAGTATACGTACAGGGTCAGATTCAAATGCTTTAACACTATCACTATTAGGAGAACGTAACCATTTCTGTTTTACATCCTCTAAACCACGAGTAGGATCATAAAACTGGCCTGTAACCGATTGAGCAATAGCATTAATAGTAAAATCTCTACTACGGAGGTTATTAAGTAATTCCTCACCTGTAGTAGAGATTAAATCAACCCGAATGCCTCCTACCATAAAAGACAATCGAGCATGCGAATTATTCTTTTCTTTAAATTCAATATTTAGTTGCGTTAAGATTTCCTTACATTTCTCTAATTCTACAGTAGCAACTAAATCTAAATCCTTAGATACTTTTTTAAAGAATTTGTCGCGAACATATCCACCTACAAAATATATAGGTAGATAATTACCTAAAGTTCTAATCCAATCGGATGCTTTCTTTCGCTGCTCTAAATGTTCAGCAATTTTTGGATTAACCCATGCTGTCCTAGCACGTTCAAATGTTCTCCCCCCACGATGCACAAGTTCGTATATCTTCGTCCTAATTTTTCCAACAGGGACTTCAGGAGAACTTTTTTCACCTGGAGCGTTTTCTTCTACCTGATGTTTTACAGCCCGTGGGTCATCAGCCGCTTCAGGACGATCATATTCTGGCTTTACTTCCTCGTGTTTAGCGAGGAAGTAATCCAGTTTTAGTAATGTACGGTCAACCGATTGCATCTAATTTAATTTACTTATCTGTCTGAATAATATCTTTAACTAAAGCGACGATACCACCAGTGGCTCCCGCAGCTATTTCACTTTGAGTCATGTACATGGCATACCCAGCAACCACACCCAGAATCAACACGGCCATAAACGCTTGTGGGCGAATCTTATCTACGAGCTTAGCTAACATATAATCCTCTTAATTTAGGGTTTAGCACGAGAATAGCGTTTGCTTTCCCCGCCTTTAACAGTCTGCAACTTATCTAATTCACGAATGATTTCTTGATGATCTTCATCGGTGGCTTTTTTCGCCATAAACCCTGCTTCAGTTACAGCGTCTAAAGCCTCTTCTTTATCTACATCGATTATGGCTGCACTATGAGATAGATCTATGGCATCGGATCCTAGCGGACGAAGAAACGGGACGAAGAAACGTAAACATCTCTTCAAAGTACTCATTTCGCTCATCTTTAGTAATCTGCGCATGGAAGTTGCCAGTGGCATTCTTAGCAATCTGTCCTAAATAAGTACCCATCCCATCAAAAATAAACCATATCTCAGGATATTCATCCTCATCCTCTTCTTCTTCTTCTTCGGCATCAGCTTCTTCAGCTTTAATCAATGATTCATCAGCCATTATAATCCACCACTTAATTTAATATATTCTCTAGCTTCTTCTGCGGAGGTTGTTCCTCCGAAACGCAGAGGAGTAGGATTCATTGCTGTTAAGAAATTATATAATTTTTCCGCAGGAATTTTACCCGTATTCCCCTCTTTTTCCCAAAAAGATTGAGCCTCATATATATGTATATGTGACATTAGAAATAATTTCGTAGTTCTATCTTTAGTGAGAACTTTATGTGAAGGAAGAACGGCTGCTTTTACATGTTCCTTCCAAGTATCATCACCTTTAGAGGCATCAACTAATAGAAAGACATCGGACATTAAGTGATTCCAGCTTCAGAGAGTATCTCTCTAGCTTCTTCGTCTTCCACTACACGTATCCCATAAGGCTCACGGCCTATAAATGGGATTATTCCATCAAAAAGCTCTTCACCCACAAGTTGCTTTCCAGCACGATCATCCGCTCTTTCTATCGCTTCCTCAAAGAGTTCCTGATGACCATCATCACTACCTAAAACTTTACGATTAGGTAAAATCGCTCCAGCTATAGATCCACCATGCTCACCACGGTACATCAATGCGGCTATATCTGCTAAAGACACTATTAATACTGACATTTATATCACCTCGTACTTCATTTACTAACAGTATAACATATTTAAACGGTTAAAGTCAATATATTAATAGACCTAGAGGATACTTCCTCTTACCTGATATATCTTATCAACCCATTTTTCAAAATTAGCTCTGATATCCGCAAGATCGGTAGTTTTAGCGTTAACTCCAATCAATTGTCCACTAGCTATAAGGTCATCTAAAGTTGATTGAGTAACTTGGGCATCAAAGAGATCCATAACTTCCACTTTAGCTGTAGTGAGATCTCCGCCACCCTTATTAATAATGTCTCCAGCTTTTATGTGATTATTACTGTTACCGTATACAGGACCCTCACTCCATAACATTCCTTCTTGCGGATGCCAGTTTCTAGTATAATCGGCCTTACCAGCAGCAAAACCATTGTCAATCCCTACTAATTCATTATTTTCATTCATCATAAAATTACCACGATGCCGATCTCTATTACCAGTGATGAAATCTAATAATGCTATTTTATGTATACCCTGACGCTTATCAAAATCTTGTACTAAATCATTAATACCCTGACTATTCGCGGAAGCTTTATCCCAAGTCTTGCAATTAGGCTCACAAAATTCCATGATATGTCCAAAACCTTTTCTACCATCTATTCGTAATTCTCTTTCCCATGTATCAAACTTTTTACTACCATGAGCCGCTTTACGTAAGTTATCATGTACTTCAAAGGCAAAATCTTGTAATTCCTGTGGATCGGTTTTCCCACCTAATTTCCCGAAAATAGCCTGCATGCCTAAAACATTATTCGTAGACCCCGCAACAACATTTAATCCTAAAATACGATCAACTGTAGTAGTAAAGGTTTCCGCATCCTGTTCACCTGGCACCTGTTTATATAACACAGTACTGCCGTCAGTTAATTTAAGTCTAAAGGTATTGTAAGCTCCTATGCCTGCGCCACCTCCATCTGCGCGTGCCTTACCATCATCACCCAACACCATCGGCATTGCAGAAACAACATCATCCGCTGTGATGTTATTTAAATCTAATTGTCCAGAGTCTCTGAAAACAAACCGCTGGCCCCCATTCTTAGCCATTAAATCTTCTTGGTCTTGATGTTTTTGCCTCATCGCACTAGCGGTTTGTGCTTCAGGCATACCACGAGCAGCATCACGAATATTTTCTTCAACGTTAGCGATATCCGCACCCGCACGTGTCTGAGGGCCAAGTCCAGCAGATGCTGTTCCAGGCTGCGCCCACGGCGGTTGTACTACACCACCACCTGCAGGTTCAGCAGGATGCCCTCCGGTTGCAGCAGAAGCTTCGCCCCTATGTCTAGCTTGCCCACGTTTGCCTAACGGGTCTGGTTGTGTCCACCGACCTACTCTACGATTAGCCACAGCATCGGCGGGTATCTCACTATAAGTGACAATTAAAGGATTTTTACGTCCAGCAGGCATACTAATCAGATTGCCACGTTCACGTAGTGTCTTTTGACTACCTAAAAACGGCCCACGTGGCATGCGCAGCAGATGATCCGCTGCCCCCCCAAATTCATCAAATATTTTCCGATCTCTACGATTCCCACGGCCAGGACGACGAACCTGACCTCCTGCTGGCATCCGTACTTCTTCACCTTTTCGTATTTCGGATGCAGGTACAGCCATATATTTACGTGCATATACTTTTGGAGGGTCTACAAGTTGACCATTTCGAACTTTACGAATAAATTCTTTCTTTCCTCTACCCTTTTTAGGATTATAAAAATTAGGAGCAACTTCCTGACCTGCTGCATTCCTCCATAAACCCTCAATATTATCTAATTTACGTTTTTCATCCCCATCACGATTCCGTAATATACTTCTAATCAGTACAGCTTGAGTATCAAGAGTATTTTCCCATTCTTCAGTCCCATCTTTCAAACGTTGAGCACGATCCATGTAATCTTGCATCGTACCCCATTTTTGCTGGTCAAATCCTGCATACGGGATATAGTAAGGAAGTTGTCCCATCTGAATCATACTGATCATTTCATTATATCGATTATGAATGACGTGAGCTTCTCCACGATAATCATTCAATTGAACAATTATCCTCTCTAACTCATCACTAGACTTACCTTTCAGTTCGGCCTCAGTAAACCCTGCATCAGGGAACATACGCTTAGGATTAACCCAACGAATAGCACGAAATACCATCGGACGAGGAATCTTACGATGTACAGTCCTGTACATAGGAACTAGATGAGGATATCTAGCATGTTGAAGTTGCAATAATCCAGCAGCAAGAAAACCTATCTCACTAATAGAATCATTAACAGCAAAATCATCAATTTTTTCAACAAGTTGAATAGGACTAGTCATCATAGACTCCAGAATAATTACTTCTTCCGACGCTTCTTACGTCGAAGATCATTTTTATCACTGTAATAAAAAGGCTTAGAACCTCCCGCACCGCCTGCTCCACCTGCTCCACTACTACTGGTAGTAGAACGAGGAGACATACCTTGTTTTTCTCTTGCTATATCTACTGCATATCTCAATTTCCCTTGTTCAGCCGCTACCGGAGACTTGGGCGTAGTACTAGCTGGTTTCACAGGTGATGGGAATGCACTAGTAGACGTAGACGTACTAGGTTTAGTAGGGGTAGTAGTAGGCGTACTTGTAGGAGCTAATTGCTGTGCAAGACTTTGAACTTTAGGTTGTTTTGTAGTAGCAACAGGAGAATCAGGTTGTTTAATCGGTGTCCAATCTGGTTCTTTCTTGTCAGCATCAGGATCTTTTCCAGCCATAATCTTAAATTGTCTACTTAAATTATCAGCTAATATTTTTGGTGCATTAATTTCATTAGGACCAGAACCTCCTCGCCTTTGTTTATCCACTCCTTCTATGTCGTCCTTATTCTCATGTTGAATTTCAAATTGCGTATTTACTGGTTTTTTATCACCAAGCCTAGTTCTTTTTGGAGACGCAATGTTTCTATCTATACCAGTCTGGCTACTACCAATTTCAGGGGCTGCTTCGAATACTACAGTAGGCCGCCCCGTAGTTGTAGTTGGATCTTCTATCGAAGATTCTGACGGAAGTATAATAGACGGTTTATCATTACGCCTTCGAAGAAAAGGGATTGGTATACTGATATCCTTTTCAATAGTATCAATAGTTTTTTCTAACTGTTTAAAAACATCCGATACATTAGGATCAGATTTAACGACGAGTTCCGAAATATTACTATCTAACTTTTGTAATATCTCACCAATGTGAACCTCACGATCCTCTTCAGCCCGTCGAGCTTTAACTTCAGCTTCATCGGCTCTAGCTGAAGCGACCCGCGCATTAGCTTTAGCAGAACGAGCCTTAGACTTCTGAGAGACGCGTTTAGCTGCCGCTACTTCGTTCTCTACAGCCATCTGAAACTGCTCTGCTGCAGGATCTTGAGGAGTTTTAGGCGCATTTGTCGGTGCCATTTCGTTCTCTCCTCCCTTAGTCATGTCATTAGGATTACTATAATAAAATGGTTTTTCTTTATCGTCTTCTTCTTCTAAATTTGAGTCACGTTTATCGGGACCATTTTTTTGTTCATCTAATACTCGTGCCGCTTCTCTCTTCGAATAATATCGAGCCTGATGTCCATCTGCCCCTCTACGTTCTGCATAGTGCTCTTTAACATTTTCAGGAGCTTGTTGACCTGGTTTTAAGTACTCACGATCTTGCGTACCTATCGGGCCTTGACCTCCTCCCGCTTGTTCAACCTGTGCTAATCGTCTATCCCCTTGTTGACCTTCATGTAATTCTTCAAACTTAGGGTCTTTTCCTAATAGTGCTTCTTGTAGTCCTCGTCCTTGTGGACTTTGTGGGACATATTTCTTTACATTTTTCTCTAATTGACGACGCTTTATATAACCACCAAAACGAGTAGGAAATCCCTCCCCAGGAGGCATCGTATGGGGATTACCTGATAGAATCTCATTGAAATGTGCTCTAACAGCTTCTAGAGAAACATCTAGAGGACGAGCAAGATTCTCAATACTATCTTCTGTTTTTGAGTAATTAACTATCGCCTGCTCAATAGCATCGGCTCTAGGGTTAATTATAACTTGCTCTATCTCCCCAGTTGCAGGATTTCTATATGGTCGCTTTTCAGGCTGCCCATCAATTAGATTGATATCAGATAGACCTTTAGCTTTATCTATCGCATCTTCATATTTAGCTTCCATACGAGCCAATTGAGTTACTAACTTCCCACGTTCTTTCCAATATGCGCGTGGATCGTCTCGATACATATCGTTATCAGGAGCACGATATTTAAGTTCTCCACCAATCGACCTACCTACAGCCTGTCCTGATTGCCATCCCTCTTTAAATCCCTGACTAATAGCATGAGCTAAAACTCCCCACCAACGGGTAGTGCCATTATTAGCATATGCTCGTGCAGCCCATGTTCTTGAACCAGGAGCATCTTTCTTCCCATCGGCTCGTACAGTAGAACGAGGACCATATTTAGTCGAAAACAACCCACCAGCAATCTTGTCAACAATTTTTCCTAGTAAATTAAAGCTGGTAATAATCCCGCCTGCGACACCATTCAAAAGAATGATAGGCACGGCCCACGGAGCCATTAAAGCGTCAACTACTAAATGAGACGGTTTTTGATTCGAACGAGCTTTAAAGACAATATCAGAGGGCTTAAATAAGTCTTTAAGATTTACTCCTACATGTTCTAATTGTTTAAATGTCTCTTGTTTAAAAGCATTAACATAATTATTTTTTTCTTTATCGGAATCAGAAAAAGTTACAACCGGACGTTTATTAGTCCCACCATATATATGAAAAGTATTATTCGATAACCAAGAACGTCTTGCGTGTTGAGCTTGTTTTCGTTCCTTAGTATCAGTTATAGCTGCGGGGTCAGGGATGTCGATTCCTGCCTCCCTAGCTTTATCTGTAATTATTCGCTCACCATGTCGTAAAGCACTACTAAAATTTTTAACTTTCTGTCCGCCGTTAACCGCACTCCACCCATCTTTATTAAGACGTTGTTGTAACTTAAACGTCGTACTGTCTTTATTCAACTGAATACGAATCTGAATATTCACATCATTGTCATTGGTGACTTTGATATGCAATCCCTGTTTAGGAAATGCTAATTGTTTTAATTCAGCTGTAGATTGACCAGCAGCAATACCATCCACGATTTGATCATTTGTTAAAGCAAGAGCAGACAATAACGACTTAGCAGGCTTGGAGGGTCTACGTTGTTTACGTCTAGGACTATCATCATCAGATTCATCTGATGCACTATCAGAAGAGAGTCGTTCCGTAAGAGTACCAGCAAATAATTTCATATTACTATTTGTTACATCTAATACTCTTTCATCAATTTGATCCAAATTAGATTGAAGTTTATCGACAGCAGTTTTAAATTCGTCAGCCTTACTTAAAAAAGTATCTTCGAATGTATTAATAACGTCATCAAGAGCAGGAAAAACTAATTTTTCTTCCTGCTCTTTAGTAACGTACTCTAATTTAAGTAAAACGTTATCGACTGTGGTCATTTATTGCTCTTGGGGAATAGGTGCCCCAGCTTCAGACATCTCTGGTCCTCCGATAGGAGGAGGTGGAGGTAATTGGTCTACACCTGCAGGTTGACCTTCAGCCCCAGGAGGCATTTGTCCTTCCATACCTGGCTGCATACCTGGCTGCATACCCTCCATACCTGGGGCTTGTTCCATCTTTTTATATTTAAATCTAATTTCTTTACCTTTTTCTTTAATAGCTTCATACCCCAACTGCATCATCATACTAGCGTTTTCAAGACGCATCTTTTCAACGCCCAGTGCAATCTCTTCAGTCTCCTCCTGTGGAGGCTGTAGATGTATAGTCCAATCAGTGATGTTTAATTGTTTCAACATGAAAGGAATAACATTATGATTAATTACATTTTGATATGATTCAACTAATTTATTATGCATATCAGTCTGAGCAGACTCTCTAGTCAGACCGCCAACACTAGACGCATCGCCTGAAAATAAGGGAGTTACGCCCCATAGCATAGCTACACGGTCACGTATCTCCTGCCTAACAGGTAGATAGTCCAGTTCTTGGAAGGTATACGCTAACTTAACAAAGTCAGTCTTACCACGATTATTTCTAGCCGATGCTGCAACCCACGGGAACGTGTTCGGGTCATTAAGCATTTGCGTCTTAACCCGTTCAATTTCTGTTTCCAAGGATTCAGGATCATCGGTATAGGTGATTAATAACCCCGGTGGAATTCGCCGTTCATACCAGTATCTATAGAGCGTCCTGTCTGCCCCTACGATAGACAGAACTTTCTCAAAGACTGTAAGAACAGGAGAATAGCCATAAGTTTTAGACGGATTAAAGAAAGAGGCGTGACATATCTCATCCGCTAGATAATAACGATAACGTCCACGCCAATAGTATCGATACATAGCGGGTAGTAATCTAGCATTACATCTAAACCCTTCTGTAGCTATTACGTCACATCTACCAGGCGATGTATGAGTCTGTTGTTCTCTATGAATCGGACATAAGAAATGAGAACGTTCTGGTAATCCATCCTTCCTATCTATGTCATATTCAGTTAATGCAGGATGTAATCGAGTAACTTCAAAAATCTTTGATTTACTGATTTTCCCCGATACGGGATCTATTTCATACTCTTTATTAAGTAATAAGAAACCATCATCAGCAATCAAGATGTCCGTCATAAATTCATGAAGAACAGATTCTAGAGATTGATGGAAGCTATTTCCATTAATTATTAAATCATCAAATGCTTTCTGTTGAGTAAAATCAGGAACAGATGTTCCGACAGGTATTTTTTCGCCATTACTGTCTCTTTTATATTTACGTACCTTTTTAGTAACAATCTCATCATATTCAGAATCAAATACGTCTTGCTCTACGATCTCAAATGCAAAACAGTCATCACAATGTTCGTCTTCTTCCTCATCAAACTCTTTGCCACATTGAATACATTTACGAACATATTTCTGTGTCCACGTAGAAAAGCCTTTTCTAAAGACTTCACGTAAGATTGCTAAGACTACCGACCTAATCTCTGTGACTTGATACGCTAGAACATATAAGTCTTGTAAGATACTACGTCGATAGATGAATTGCTGACGGACCCAGTCTTGAATGATTGCATCAAGTCCCAACGGAGACATACGTCCCGTAGCACCATTTGCACCTTGTGCCGTTTCAGCAGCCTTAACGAGTGAGTCTAATGTACCTAATAGACCATTAACGCGTCCATACTGATCAAGATTAGTAGGAGCCTCACCACCAGCTATATTACGGCTAGCCAATGATGCAGGAGAACCAGGAACTTCTGGTCCTCCAAATACATTAGCTAGTGAATCAACTAATCCCATTAAATCGTACCTAGTATTTCTTTCATCGAATAATCATCCGGTGCTCTACAAATAGTCCAATCTGTGCCTTCTTTTACCCATTTAGACGCACAGACTAAACATATTCGCCAATATGCCCCATCGCCATCAAATACTCTATTCCTTAATCCATCAGTATATTCTATACCACCAACACGGTTACACACAACACATATATCAGAACTACTACTAACGACGCGTTCTTGAACTGCATCTCGCCCCCAGCCCGAATTAGTAGGAGTTTTTAAAGGATTTCTAGCTTTTTCGTTCTCAGTTGTCTGTGTATTGTTCGGATTTTCAAAAAGTGTGTTAATTCCGCCCATATTCCGCATACCAGTTAATGTACTATATTCTTTTAAAACTCCATGTACTGCACCGACTACAGCATCCGCTCTATCCTTTTTCATACCAGGACGAGCTTCAATTTTATCTCCATATACTACATCTAATGCTAAAATCTCTTCTACCGTCGCTTTATCGTAAAAACCATCTAATTTTTCTTGATAAAGTAAATCTTTAAACGTATCGTAAGCTTCTCTACTACTTCTACCTATAGATTTATACTTAGCAGGAATACCAAATTTAGCTAATTTTTGTAATGAACTAACAGATTGATAATTATCATACGTCACACTAACGATACGATGCCCTTTATCGCGTAATCCTAGTATAAAATTCTCAATATCGGCAAAATCTACATCATAGTCAGGTTCAGGTTCCCAAATCTTAAGCACATCAATGACAACATGCTCATCTCCCTGATGTGCTACACATACGGCAGCATTAGCATGTCGTAATCCTAAATCCACATGAATATAATATTTGGTTCCAATATGCAATCCTGATTCATCTCTATGCTCTTTAAGTCGTCCCCAAGTTATCTGTCCAACTTCATCTATCTCAGCATCAAAGGCACGTAAAATAGGAAGTGGGTCTTTGATATAGGCATCACGAGCAAACGGTGGATCACACTCAAAACGAGCACGAGCTAATACAGGATCTGTTTCATAAAAATCTATAAAGTCAGATTCTTTTTTAGAAGGATTAAACTCCCACGTAGTGTAAGGAAGCCCTCCTTCTTTACACGAAACAAACGTACGATCCTCTAATTTACCATTAGTGAATCGTCTTTGTATAAATGAACCTTTAAATCTAGGCCAAGACAAACAAATAACTTTACCCACCCCAGGAAAACGAGACTGAATCAAAGCCTTCGCGGTGTTATATACGCCTTCGGCTCCCTCACTACGTAAAGAATGACTACGCTGTAGTTCCTGTTCACTCTTGAATGCATCAATCTCATCAAGAATAATCAGAATAGGTGTGTAACCCTGCCAAGACTCATTTTCAGAGTTACCCGAAATAAGTCGTATATTTTTAGGAAACGTAACAGTCTGTTGAGTAATACGAGGGGAAATAAAATGAGGTAAAGAATCGTCAATGAATAAAGGAGAACTACGTAGAATATTAGACAAAGTGCTAAAGTAGATGTTGCGTGCGATGTCTGCGTTCTGAGCCACATTAATTGAATCGATGAATCCATTAGTATCCATCCCAAAATATTCTTGCGGACTCTTCAGACAATGCAATAAATAAACGATACGTAAACCTATTAATATAGAACACGTATCTTTACCAGAACCCTGCCCCGCCATTAATACACTTTCTGTGAAAAACGGTGGGTCAAAGATATTAGAGGTATTGTTAACAAACTCAAGCTGGGGAGCCGACAGTCGCATAGTAAGATTTAGATACTCTTCTCCGTAAAGAAAAGTTTCTAAATCAACTGGAGTAAATCTCCAAATGTCGTCAGACTCTAACTCTACAATATCTGTAGTAGAGTCAATACTAGGATCATTAAGCAGAGATCCTAGTATTGTAAAGTCTACCGAGGGCTGTGAGTTTAACACCGAGTCTTTGGAGGATTTCTTGGTCTGTGACTTCTTCACGTATTATCTTTGCCACATCTAGTAAAAATTGCTGAGATAAATCAGTCCCTAGAAGTGAAACCTGTCCTTTTAAACTCTCAATCAAAGCATCTGAAGCTTGTTTCTTATCTTTAAATTTTATATTGTCGTTAAGTAATGCTTCTTGAGCTACATTACCGACTAATCTATAACCGTCTAAAAGCTTATCATTTGCTTCTTGTGTGATATCCGCTGTAGTTATGTCATAGATGGAATCTTTTTTCCCTGTTTTCTCTATAGCACTAGGAAATGCGGCATCACCAATTACTAAAGTATCAGGTAAAACATCCCACTGTCCCGTAAATGACCACGTAGTGAGCAATTCCAGAGGCACGCCAAGTTGCTCACTGATTGCTAGAAGTTCGGATCCTCGTTCATAGAGTTTTTGTGCTTCTTCACGGATTTTTTCTGTCCAGTCATCTTTTGGGCTGCCGCTAGACTTTCCATTATTTGTTCCTGCCATGTTTCTATCACCGCCGAAGCATAATCTTTATTGATGGGAGGCTCATCTGTAGAATCATTAGCGTGCAAAGAACGAGTAATCTGTGGCACCGCATCTAATAATCCAGTAACCCAGTCATTGAATTCACCAATATTATCAAAAGCAATAATCGGTGCAGGACAGACTAGAGCTACACGACCAGTAAATGGATCCACCATTAATGAAAAATCATCATCGCCATATTCAGGGTATCGAGGCATATTATCTCCATTATAACAAAAATACACTATTTATGTAAAATTAAAATATTCCTTGAGCGGCGTTCCCCCAATTAAACGCATTTTCCCGTTTACGATGTGCAAAGGATTTACACCGAGGAACATCCTTCCTCTCTAAACCATCGAAAACCACTGTCCAACCTACATATAAATCTTCATCATATTTAATCTTGGAACACGTTGTAGGGTCTAAAAAATACTGACAACGCTCTTCTAAACATTGAAAATTATCATATCTAACTTCGTCTAAATTATAGCTGCCACAGGTAGCTATAACTTGTTTAGTGTGCTGACTATGAGCCGTAGTCGATTCAATTTTAATAGATTTATTCCTACACTGACCTGTATATTCATCAGTTTTTCCCATAGGCGTAAATCCAGGCTTGTGTTTCATATGATGAACTTCGTTTAATGGCATCCAGTTTTTACAGTCTGTAATATTACAAAAAATCGTCATTCCTTTTCTACCTTCTTTTCTTTTACCGTTTCCACTAATTTTCTCGACCAATCCGTAAACCACATATAATTTTTATGTTTATTAGAAAATTCACTGAACTGTCTGAACACATCAATCGCAATGAGTTCAATATCTTTATGAATACCCCGTCCTCTAAGAAAAGAAACAATACTTAATCTAGTTAACGCAGAGAATACAGAAGGAGTTGGATACTCATAGACCGTGATTGTCTCTAAGACATGGCACAGAACATTTTCAATGTCTGTTGTAGTTAGCTCGATTTCCTTAATACTGCGAGGCACAGCCCCCCCATTACCCACCAAAATGTGCCAATACTATAGCATACTAAACTTTTTTATTCACAGTCTTATAAGAAGGCAGATCGTCAATAATATCCACCTCATAGTCTGCAAATAGATTAGGCCACCGCTCAATAGCTATGTCTGCTACTTTGGAGAAAACAATACGTATCTCCTCTTCCGCCCCTGGATCAGTACGCATCTCAATAACATGACGTAAAGTACGCATATTACAACTCCAACCAATATTCGTAGCTAATCCTATAGGAGCTATACGACGCATAGCTGAAGTTATTTGCTTCTTAAAATTAAAATCATTTGTCGTATCTAATTCATACAACTCTGACAAGTCTTTTTGAAGATTAGAAAGTCCATCCATAGTCTTCTCAAAGATAGTCATAGCGGCAGCATTCTCTTGGATACATATAGGAGCATACCAATCTAAATCAGTCAAACGTACATACCGTAAAGACTCTTGGGACATAGCTGTTCCCACACGATGACGTACTAATTCGTGGGTAAATACTCGACTGACATCACAGAAAAAGAAATTCACCACTCCATGTTCTAAAACAGATCCATCACCTTTTTCTATAACATTAGAAATATAGGTTTCATTAGAACCACGGACTCGTGTCAGATTGGGATTCAATTCAGTACCAAAAGACTTATAACAAGCTCTACCGTATACCTCAGTTAAAAGCTCTATATCAGTTGGCGCATTAGACGACCACTCAGGTGCTCCTAAATGAGTAAGGAAGGCACTAAGACCTTCCTTATTAACTGTAGACTCACCTATTAAAAAAACCTGGGGTTCTACTATCATTTATTATTGCTTTCTCTATGCCGTTTCATATATTCAGCCATGTATTCTACATACTCATCTTCATCCATCATGGCTAATTTCTCAAGTTCAGACGGTTCATAATTCTCATCATCGTCGTCATCGTCGTCATCGTTATCGACTAAACTTTCATCGATGTACAATGGATTAATATAAGTATTATTTATAACTCTACGAAGCGCAGAATCATCCCCTTCACTTTTAGATTCTTTTTCCGTTGGCATTATAACCACCTCGTGACAGTATTATACCAAAAACATCATGCATCAGTCAAGGCTTTTCTAGCTGCACGTCGTTCTTTTCTACGCTTATCTGCATCACAGGGACCACACAATGCAGGTAAATATCGCTTCGGCTGCTTACGCCCACACTTCTGACACTGCTTCCAACTTGTCGGAGACATTATTTCGTTCCCGCCTTCTTACGTTTCTTACGTTTTTTCGGTTTTTGTGCTTTTTTGATTAGGGCAGCTAAATTACTTGGAGTACCGCTCTTCATGAATTTTTCCTGTTCTATATGAAATGCCGCATTCCATCCAGCGTCATCAAAAACTACCGGATTAATATACTTAGTTAATGACATATCAGGAGTATTACTAAGCTTCTCAGAAACAGGACGACCTACAAAATCTCGTTTAGATATATACTGAGACTTAAGAAGCCACAAGAGTCCTAATCGTTGGTATTCATCCGCATTAGTAATGCCGCCTTCCTTCATCTGCTTGGTCATATAATTATGAAACTCTGCACCCCACGTGCTCTTCGTTTCTACGGGAATTTTTATACCATCAACAGTCTTTGTGCCATAATGAATCATTGGATATTTCCCAAAATGTGAAGGAATTTCCTTGATAGTATCTAAAATTTCTGCAGCCGATAATGTACCTTGATAAGTACGAAAATTCTTAGGACTGAAGTCATCCCCCGCTATAGCTTTCAAATATTTACTTACAGGACCCGCACCAATTCCAATAATATCTTGGTTTTTTTTGAACGTCTTCCTACGCTTCGCAAGTTCCTTAGCAACCATCTTATCGTTGATCGCTACGTAATTGGTCTTACCAGACTTACCAATAAACTCTAAGGAAACGTTCCCACCCTTAACTTTAATATGCCTAGGTTTTATAGTAGTAACACCATATGTAGGTACTTCCACTCTAATAAAATTACCGTCGTCATCTTTCGTAGGCCCAGGCCGTCCCTCTTTACCATCCGCAGTAACAGTTGACCCACTGGTGGGGCCACCAATACGACGAGCAGTATCAAGAATTAAAGCTAAAGCTAAGGAAGCCTCCGTAACAGACTTAACCCTCATTCCATATTTCTTATTGTTTCTCGTAGGATCAGCAAAATCTGCTTTAACGGCTTTTTGAATCAATGAAATCTTTGGCACTAATTTAACAATCTTGCCAAATTTAGCAGCATCCTGTGAAGCAGCGTACTTTAAACTATACCCCGACTTCTTATTTCTTAATCCATCGTGATAAGAATACTGAATGTGATTATCATCAGGATTGAGAGGATCGTCATTAGGAGCGTTAGGATTCACATGTAAATGGAGCTTACCCCTTGGGTTTTTAAACTTTGGGTCACCATTCTTGGTAAGAACTATATTCCCCTTATCATCTTTCTTTATATTCTCTGCACTTGTATCAATCTTCTGAACCGCAAGAAGCTGCCCATCTGTAGTAGTGATCTGAACGACATTACCTTCTTTATCCACAATCTTAAGATTAGGTTCAATCGCTACTAATTCAGTAGCAGGAACTTTAAGCTTAATAGCTTCTTCTTCAATCATCGCTGTTTTTTCATCAAGAGTAATTGTTTTATTTAAAGAGCCAAGATAATCTTTTGTACCCTTATCGTCAGGATTAACAGCGATAAAGCCTTGCTCCTCCATCTGCTTCATGAATACCGCATCAGGAACAAAACCTTCATCTGCTTCGCTGCTCTCTTCCTTATCATCATCCGCTTCTTCAGCCTGTACAACCTTTACTTCTTGTATCTCAGTAGGCATGTCGCCTTGTTGTTTAACCTTATCAGGATCATACCAGAGTCCTCCCCTAGACCCCGTCTGGACATCTGCACCTTCAGGGGCATCCTCTCTCCTACCTACATATTCACGTGCTTTGACTAAATGTTCTATAGCGGTCTGAAGAGTTAATAATTTAGCTAAATTATCATTAAATTCAGACTTTTCTTTGGTTAATTTATTGATATCTGAATTTCGTACTATAGAAGCTTGATAGACCTGACCCTGGAAACGCAGGAATGTAAGATATAAAAAGAATCCAGGCGACATCTTACCGTCAACATCATCCATACTAGGCGGAGTCCCTAAATACTCTTCATGTTCCTTGAAGAAACGCTCTCCTTCTTTCTGAATATGCTTTCTATTCTCTAAATCTGTCCAGTACGCATGCCTATCAGCATTAGCAATAGGTCTAACTAAATCTTTCTCCTTACTAAAGATACGACGATTAGATAGAACTATATATTCTAGATTTTTTTGACTATAAATAAGAACAGCTGGCATAGGTAATCCTAATTGAATTCATCCTCTTCGTAGATATCAGGTTCCTCCAAATCTATTTCATCAAGATCATGAGCATCAAAATTTAAAGAATGGATAACTTCAATATTGATACCCTCATCTGCTAAATCTTGTTTAAGATTCGGAGCAAAGAGCAGAGATAATCCTTGTGGGCTTGAGCCAAAGGACATGCGTCGATCCCATGAATCGACATCCTCCCATCCAACATTAAAAGCATCTTCAAAATTTACAACAGCACGTTCAACAAAACGTTTTTTAAAATGTTCTATCGTCTCAGGAGTACCGTCAATAGGACGTGCATTGTGCCCTTCGACAAAGAAACTTTTCCAATTAATAGAAGCTAATGCCGGGTCTAATTTATCTTGATCAAAATTCTTATCAAAGAACGTTTCTGCTTCATTAATAAGTTCGTCCTTAGTAGGCTGCCCACCTTCTGTAAATTTCTTATTCATTTCGGCGGCAAGTCCATATGGAAAACTTAAATAGCCAAATGAACTGGGATTATATACTAGTGACGCTTGATCCTGATGAGGAGTATGGACACCACCTACCATTCCATTATCGATGGCTACCATCTTACCATCTTCAGTAATTAAATAATTACCTGTATGTCTATCGCTATTACCTGTAAGATAATCTAAGAACATTATTTTAAAAATTTCTTCACGACCCGTAGAAGTAGCCAACATCTCAGCCATGACTTTAGGCTGTTCATCTCTACTCACACAATTACCACAAAATTCCTGAAAATGTCCCGCAGCCCTCGTTCCTACAGCAGACTCAGTCATTATTTCGGCAGAACTAGGAGAATATGGGTCAAGTTTTTCCCCCAACTTCGGAATATGTGCGCTTAATGCCTCTACGTCAATAGAATACTGTTTAGTAAAAGGAACAATATTAAACCCTAACGCTCTATCTATAGAATACGCTAGTAATTCCCCACGATTCTCCCCCGTAACATGTTTAAAAATAAATGGTTGATTTTGAATAGTAACCGTGAAATTATAGCGACTATGAATCCCCATGCCTGACGGTTCATCCGCTCCTTCTTTAGTTCCATTAGTATACTTAGCTGCTTCTATATTCTCAGATATTAAATCTGATGGAGATACCCCTTCGCCTAAGAACGGTTTATGTGGAACATAATAATCCTCATTATCAGCCCGAATTGCGCCCAAAGTATCTTCCAACTTAGCAGCAACTTTAGCAAAATAATTATTAACACCGGAACGAGATAACATTACCTCATCAGTAGAAACATCTACTTCCTGTTCTGAAGGAGCAACTACGTCTATTTCTCGTTCTTCTTCAGGTGTCTCTATATCGGCTAATGCCCTATCAATCTCAGAACTAGCTACCCCTGGAGTATAGTAGCGACCACCTCGCTGCCCACGTTCTACTTGGACACCCTCTGGAGCTTCTTCGCCAGGTGCTAGATATTCTCGTTTAGGAGACTGTTGCCACGGCATTTTCCATTTAATTAAATATTCTAAGCCAGTACTTAATGCTAAAAGTTTAGATAAATTATAATCACTAGACTTAGTAATAGAGGTACTACTGGACTTTTCAATAAAATCCTCTACGCCTCCTCTAAAAGGCACGCCAATTATAGACGGGTCTTCAATAATACCTTTACGAGCTAATAACGCACGACGTACTCGATTCTTTATATATTGTCGTTTCGCATCTAAACCATCCATTATTTACGCCCACGAGCAGAGCCACGTTTGTACCAATAATCGGAACGCTCAGCTACAGCATCCCACTGCTCAGCAAGATCGGTCTTGCCCCGTTTTACTGCATCTTCTTTGCTAACTACAATTTCATCAAGATACCTAGCTAATTTCCCAATTTGAGGTCTATCCTGATAAGGTGCAAATCGCCCGTCCCACGGAAACTTCTCACGTAAAGTCTCAAAAAACTTTTGCTTACCGTCATCTGTAACTACATCATGTGTATTTAATGCCTCAAAGAATTCAAATGCTTCAGGATTACGTGCTTTTAGATAAAAAGTATCCGTTATATAGGCATTCCAGGCTTCAGCAAAATATTCTGCAGTATTGGTTGTTGCATAGTTTGATAACTCTGCAGATTGCTTAGTTCCCTGAAGGTGTATAGGCCGGGTATCAGGATCAAATAATAGACTAAGCACTCCTCCTAATCCATCTTTACGTGCTTTAAATGCAATACCCTTGTCCTCTTCATGTTGGTATTGATAAGCGTCAGTATCAAAATCTATGTCTTCAATATGAGGAGCATCAACTTTGCTAATCATTGCATCGATACGATGTCCAAATTCATGCATCATAATCATCCCATGATGCCGAGTTAACAATTCTTTATAATTAATAACCGATTTATACGCACGATTACGCACATCCCATTCGGCTCTTGCATCGGGTACCACTGCTGTTGGAATATCGTTATGTCCCTCATATTGAGGCTCAGCGAACAATACCTCCGCCTTGCCATCTCCTAAATCCTTCGCTTGTAGAAAATCAAATCCATACCAATTTGATAATTTTCTGAAGAAATTGAAATCCATTCCCGTTGAATCAGGATTAATTCCAAGATACGTTATAGCTTCGTCGGAAGGAGAATAATATGCAGCCGTGTATTGAGGCATTAAGCTGTGTGGAATGTCATGCTTATCGGCCCATTCTTTCTCAGCACGCCCCTCTGGAGAGAATTCCTCCATCAGTGAGTCCCGTCGTGGAGAAATATTAATAGGATGTCTTTTCCAATCGCCTGATATTTCTTCCACATTGGATAGTAATTTAAATATATGTTTAGATAAATATCGTCGTCCATTAGGAAATAACGTATTAGTATTTAAGCCATCAAAAGCCTGAGCTAGAACTTGTTTAAACTCTGCTAAATCTTCTTTATTAGGCTGATTCCCTTTAACGCTAGGTTCTTGCTTATAATTACCTATTGGAGGAAGAACTTCCATACGAATTCTCCTCTCCGGCACTCGTGGAGCAGCATCAGATTGATAAAAGTCATCATCTCCTTCATTTTTAAAATGAAAATGACTCATATCGTCATTAATGTCATCTTGATTAATCTGATGCACTATCTCATCATTAAAATCATCCCAAGATAATTGTTGTGTAAATCGTTTTACAGCATCTTTCCAATCTGTCGCTCTAACAGTTGTTTCAGTTATCGATCCGCTTGTGTCCATATAACGAACCGTTATTCTACGAGTCTCATGTGAGGACCATTCACGAAATGTAACTTTACCATCCGTTTTTGCTACGAGGTATGGAAATTGCCCGTCAGCTGAAGAAACAAGAACATCGCCCTTTTTAACCATCGCCCCTTTTTCAACTGCAACCTTATCCCCACTATATAAATCGATATATTCTTCTTGCTTATCATCATATTGTTGCTGTTTTTTAGTACGTCCCCTATGAATAACGGGCGTATTATATTTCAATCGACTATCGACATCATCAGCAACATCAGACCCGTCCAATACATCAGCGAGAGCTAATCTTCTAGGAGTACCCGTTTCACTAGTTGCTAGTCCTACATTCGAAAGAGTTTTTTTCGCTCGTAGAGCATCCTTTTCTTCTTCAAAGGCAATTGCTTCAGCTTCTTCATCTGTAAATTCTTTAGAAACTTTAATACCTTCTAAAAATTCTCTCCAATCATCCATCCCTTCGACATCAATATCAGCTAAATCATTAATATCATCCCAATCTGTATCCGGCCATAACTCATCTAATACCGACTGTACTTCAGCAGAATCTTCATCTTCTAATCCAAGAAGTTTATTGATAAAATCTTCATCATATTCTTCATCAGCTTCTCTTTGTTCTTCAGTATCTAACTCTTCATCGTCATATTCACCTTCCTGCCACTTCTTCCATTCTTCGTCTTCCTCAATGGCAGGAGCCTGAACAGCTTCTATCTCACGCTCTTCTGGAGCCTCTAAGACATCCTCTTCTTCTTCAACAGCAGTAACTTCTGAAGGATAGTATCCTCGTCCTCCTCTAGCTCCCCGTTGAACCTGAATACCTTTAGGAGGCTGTTCTCCTGGTTTTAAGTATTCTAGTTTCTCGCCAGGTATAGCTTTAGCTAGATACTCTAAAGCAGTCTCAAGAGTTAGAAGTTTAGATAAATTATCATCATCTACATCGTGTTTATATATTGGTGCATGAATGTTTCTTTCATCCTCACTCTTTTCAGGTGGTTGAGAAACTGTACGAACAACTTCTACTTCTATAGGCTCGTCTTCAGGATTATGTAAAAGAATTTCACCTTCGTTCTTTATACCGTGTAGATTTAAAGAAAGAAATGACGCTACAATATCATCGGCTGTAATTGTTCTAGCAAATATGGTATTACCAAATCCGGCAGCCCTCGTAGGAGAGACAGTCCATGAACTTAGTATTCTATCCTTACTAAGTTTCTTACTACCTATATCTGGAAACTCTACCTCTGGATTCCTACGTTTCTCCGCTTGTAAATCTATTCCCCGATAGACTCTAAGGGATCCCTCTCCAATAAGATATTTCTTCCATATCTCCTGCTCTTTATCCATTACCTCTTTAATACTTTCACTCTCTTTAATTAGCTTATCTTTAGTAGTTTCATCTAAATCATCGTTAAACTTACCAGTTGTCAAATAATGAAAAGCCTGCCTAGTTGAAAGTTTGGGACTATCTTGAAAAGTTATTAAAGGAGAACGAATCGCCAACTCTCGTAAACCTAAATTATCTGCAATATCAAATTGAAGTTGTGTTAAATCCTTATCCCTTTTATCAAGATATTGATGTCTTGGATCATTATCAGCCTCATATAGGGCTGAAGGATTTGTTGTCCAAGATTCTAAGTTATCAACTGAATCTGAGTGCGGATACGTATCTTTTAAAGTAGTTAACCGATTTTGAAGAAATTCAGGCAAATTTCCATTTTCAAATATTTCTATTGTTTTAGTATAAATATCATTATTAATTTCGTTCTCAAATGAACTAATTTTAGGATCAAATATCTCCTCTGAATAGAAACTATCAGCCCATCTTGAATCTATCCCCTTCTTCTGTTCATGAATTTTTGAAGTCTCAGCTTCAACTTCAGGAGAAAGATTACCAGACATTAATTCATAGTTATCTCTTAATTCTCTACCATTAGCTCCTTCAGCTAGTACTGTTACTTTAGATATAGGAATAGGATTATAAGTTGCTGCGGATATCTCCCATTCACCCTGAGGACCAGTATTTGCCCCTCTAGCTGCCCAACCATCATCATCCGAATACTCAATTGCAACTAGAACAGTAGGTGATGGCTCTGCATAGCGAAGTCTAGGTTCACCAGCAGCATAGATTCTGTCTCCGACAATTGCTGGTGCAAGTACCTTGTCCCTTACAGCAATATCATATTGTCTCTTATCCATAACACGATATAGATGAGTTGGGGCTTCACCTGAAGGAGTACGTGGAACGATTCGTCCATAACGTGTTCCTAATTGCTCCGCACTGACAGAAACTTCGACTAATGTTGACGTTGGGGGATGTTTAGGTTTAGGACGGCGAGCTATGCCATCTGGAGATATGTCGCCTCTATGCAGTAAATTACCCTCAGCCTGTCCCGTGAACCGCATATCAGCATTGTTTAACTTTGTAATATCGATGACAAATTCGCCCTCTGCCATCCTAGAAACGGGAGACATCCAAAGAAATTGTTCAGGCTCAGTAGGATGTGGATGCCCAAGTTTATCGGAATAAAAGCCACTTGTTACCTCTATTTCTTTGGGATCCATATTATAGGCTTGTAATCCACCAGAAGATGTTCCTTCAGCAACATGACCTGGTGGTCGATGATACCAATATCTTGGTATAGATCCTCCCATTGCTCTTGCACCATCGGGTGTTTCAATCCAATTAGGAACATCTTCTGGCGGAGTCTGGTTAGTTGGAGGAAGTTTTTCAGTTAAATTAAGTTCTGTCGATTCAGCTTCAGGAGCCTGAACGGCAGATACTTCCCGTTCTTCAGTAGGTTCTAAAGTAGATTCTTCTTCAGTCCTTGTAACTTCTGAGGGATAATAACCACGACCCCCTCTAGCTCCACGTTGAATCTGAATGCCTTCAGGGGGATTTTCACCTGGCTTGAGATACTCAAGCTTCTCTCCCGGCACAGCTTTAGCTAAATAGTCTAAAACTTCTTCTAATACCAATAGGCGAGTTAAATCACTATTTGGAAGTAGATTGATCTCGACCTCATTCCCAACCTTAATACCCCGTTTTTGAGCCTCTCCGGCATTAATTTCCAATGCATACTTAGCAGGCTTTTCAGGACTGTAAAGAGTATCGTTGCCTAAAACAGATATGAGAGTATTTCTAGAGATATCAACGACTTTCTTATCCTCACCAATCCAGATGATATCTAAGGAGAATTTCATTCCCCGCATAGTGATGACAGGATGTCCATCCAAATCAAAAAGCATTCCAGTATTTACTGCTAAATCATCCCGCCCTGAAAGTCCTTCAACGGGGTCATTAGCGAATTCCACTGGAATCTCTACATCATCGATGAGGACGGTAGACGTAGTAGTATGTTTGATTAAATCGGTAGACATATTACAATTTTACATCAAGAGGAAAACTATAAACCAACAAGCGACAGCGGTAAGCACATCGGCTACCGCTGCTACAATCATTCCATAAACTAAGACTTTCTCATGCATCGCCACTCTACCCGCATTTAGAGTAACCACACTCCATACAGGACATACATCCTTCAGACATAGAGAGCGGTCCATCACACTCTAGACACCGTGACCCCCCCGCTATTTCGCTAAAAGTCTCTAACGCGGTGACATCTCCATGACCATTAGAATGGCTAGAAACGCCCACAGAGCCTGATAGCACCTGTCCTATACCGTCAGCAAGTGACAACACCATTTTACCGTTATTCCATACCGGACAGCAAGTAATTCCTAACAATTGTTTTGTAATAACATCTACTGGCACACCATACTGAACAGCTGTAGATATCAAACGCCCCATTGCTTCGGTATCGGCTGCCTGGCACTTGCCCGTTTTGCCTGTTTGTGCCAAAACTTCATAGACTTGGTCGTTATCATAGTTAACAGTGACATACATTTTTCCATGCCCAGTATTCACCGAAGTAGTAGGACCAAGTAATGTGGTAGGTCTATCTTTAACACGTGGCGCAGTAGATACCGCTTCGGATGTGTTATTAGCAATAGAAACTAGAACTTCACGCTCTCTAGACCCACGCCTATATACAGTGATGCCTTTGCATCCCGCTTCCCACGCCTGACTATATGCCATAGCGATATCATGTTCAGTTGATTCATTAGGAAGGTTAATAGTTTTAGAGATACCGGAATCAACATATTTTTGGAAAGCTGCTTGCATCTTGATATGGTTTTCATGCCCGATTTCATCACTAACTGTGAATGTTTCACGAAGTTGTGGATCCATTAACCCATCAATACTGTGTCCATCTTCAAGATACTCTTCAATATCGCTGTAGGACATGCCAAGACTCTTCTTTAAATCATCATTTATATAGAAAAGTTCCATATTTTCTAATGCAGCAGACATATTATGCTTCTTATATGCTAATGCAAATAGAGGCTCAATACCGCTAGAACAGTTAGCAATCATACTAATCGTGCCTGTAGGCGCAATAGATAGTCGCCATGCATTACGCATAGTGTCCCATTCACCACCATTAATCTTGTTAAGTGGTGACTTCTCAAAAGCAGGGAAACTACCTTTATGTTGAGCTATCACAGATGAAGTCTTATCAGCTTCAGCTTTAAGAATCGAACCTATCGTATCGGCTAACTTTAATGCGTTATTGCTATCATAAGGGATATTAAGACGTACCAATAGATCAGCAAATCCCATTATCCCTAAACCAATCTTACGAGTAGATTGGTTCATAGCAGTAGTGTATTCAGTAGGATGCTTATTCGCATCAACAACGTTATCTAAGAAACGAGTACATGTAGCTATAACTTTAGCAAAACGTTCTTCGTCAAAATAATTATGTTTAATAAAATTCCCAACATTGATACTACCTAGATTACAAGACTCTCCTGAGAGTAATGGTTGCTCCCCACAAGGGTTAGTAGCATTAATCTGGCCTAGCGTAGGAGTAGTGTTATCCTGATTGATACGGTCAAGCCATACCATTCCAGGCTCACCGTTCATCCACGCACCTTTAATAATTTCACTATATAGTTCAATTGCCTTTACGAAACGGCCATCCATAGTCGCATCAGGTGCTTCATAAAACTGATGGTCAAGAGGCCATGCTAAGCGTATATATTTATCTTGCCTAACCGCTTCCATGAAATTACTATCTGCACCTATAGAAATATTGAAGTTAGTAATGTAACCTTCAGTATTTTTACAATGAATAAATTCTTCAATATCAGGATGATAGATTTCCATGATAGCCATGTGTGCGCCATCACGTTTCCCACCTTGTGTAATCATGGTGCCTACTTGAGAAAGCACTCTCAACACATGAATGGGGCCACAAGCCTTACCCTGAGTAGTAGAGATGCCCTGACCCTTAGGCCGTAACGCAGATAGACTAAATCCGATGCCTCCACCAAATTTTTCTATCATTGCTTGGTCATGCGCAACACGCATGATATCTTCCATACTATCGGGAATATCCATGACGTAGCAGGCAGACATAGTTCCTTGTCCAGTACCCGCATTCATAAGAGTAGGACTATTGGGAACAAAATCTAAGTTCCACATCAAATCAAAGAAAGACTGTTCTAATTCTGCGACTTGATCTTCGGTAGCCCCATACTTGTATTCTACTTCTGCCATAGTACGGGCCACTCTATCAAACATGCCTTTGGCATCTTCGATAGGAGTACCATCCTCGCCCTTTAGATAATACCGCTTCTCTAAAATTTTAGAAGCATTATCCGTTAGGTTATATGTAGCTGCTTTCACTTTCCTCACTCCACTTTTTACAAAATAAAAACGGCTTCTGTGCCTCAGATACTAACCAGAAGCCGTTTAATTACCAGGATCTATATATTATGATGTCCCTAAGGAGATACACGTAATTCGCCCCATTTAGCTATCATTAACGCATCGATAGCATCTTGCGATAACTTACTAACATCTTGTCCTAAAATTTTAATAGCCATTGCCCTTATTTTATCCTTATCGGCTCCGCCGTGACCAATAACATCCTTTTTCCACGTCTTCACATTGACGGTGAAAACATCCATATCATGCTCCATAAACACAACACGACACATAGCTAATACGTGAACCAACTTAATCAAGGACTGACGGTTCTGAACTAAAGGAATATCCTCGATACAAACTAAATCATCTGGGGAAACATTTGAGGCTACCCACGGAAGAAACTGTAAGTACAATTCTTTAAGTCGGGTTTCCCATGACCGCGATTTAGAGATCAATTCTACCACAGCGTAACCATCTAAGGAAAGGGTTGCGATGGCAATTTTAGAAGTGCTGATGTCCAGGCCCAAGACACTCATATTTTGAAACGTTCTTGTCCACGCCGTGTAACCACACGGCTAATAGTGTCAAATTGAGAATCATAAAGACTCAAACGACCTTTCAGTAATTTTAATTCACCATTGAGTCCAATAGTACGAATTTTAAGCTGTTGTAGTTGATCATCTTCCGCAAGAGCCTGCCCTTTTAGGGAATCCTTAAGAAGACGTTTCTCTGATTCTTTTTCTAGAACGGCAACTTTAGATGATAGGAGCAAGTCATATCCTTCAGAAAGAACAGAATGCTCTGATTCTTTTTCTAGAACGGCAACTTTAGATGATAGGAGCAAGTCATATCCTTCAGAAAGGACAGAATGCTCTCCATCTAAACGAGATATCTGATAATTCAGATAGCTTCGCCATGCTCCTAGGAATAAAAGCCAATTATCAATCTCAACATCGGTTAAACGGTCTGCATTGATGGGAAAAGTATAATGATGATTCCCCTCAGGCCGTTCCGGTACTGGATATTGAATATCAACGTTATGTAATTCCGCCGCTTTATTTAAAAATGTAGATACTTTAACCATATTAAATTCCTTTTATAAAATAATCTTTTTCGCAAGTCGCTCGATAATTACACCAATCATGTTTCCATTCGGGTTGATATGGAAAATGTTCACCATTATCTAAATATTCTTGTACTTGTTTAAACTTCTCTAAAGTAGTCGAAATAATAGATTCATTACGTTCTGTTTCACAGATGATGTATTGTTGATTATTCTTATTGATATAAAAAATAATTCCTTCATCAATACCCGTCATCAACGAATACAAATTCCATTGAATCAAATGATCATGTCGAGGAAGATAATCGGCAAACTTAGGATTCTTTGGTTCAGCCATACTCTTCAACTCTAAAAGAATCTCTTTATCATCTGATGGACGCTTAATGACTGCATCATAGAATCCTCTAATAGGTGGATCTTCATACGTAATCTCTTGTTCAGACGATACCATTAATCCAGTTTCTACCAGTTTCTTCTCTATGAATTCATGGAATACAGTACCAATACCCATACGCCGAAGATTCTGGGAAGCTATGGGATCTTGGTCATGCCCTAACATGTAATAATACAATGCTCGTGGGCATAAATGAGCTTGTGATGGACTAAAATGAGTTCGTTTATATGATGCTCGTTGTTGCGTTAAATCATACTTATCAAACGCTGATTCTATCCAATGTTTTTCTCGTTCTTGTAATACTTGACTTAGCTTAGGCATTTATTTGCTCCTGTGCATATTTTAATAAATTATCAACAAATTCGGCTTTAAAAGACGATTTAACAATCTTTAGCGGATACCTCCATATTTCAATATTATAATTAGTTCTAATATAATATATGCATCCCGATATTCATCCCTACGAGTCATATGGTATGGGCCATCAATCTCTAACGCTAAAAGCAAATCAGGGATGTATATATCCACTACATATGGTTCAAAATCTTGTTCTAAGATACTACCAAAGCCAGCTTCTTTAACCCAAGAAGCCATTAAGAACTGTTCTGGAGTATCTTTCTTACGTGGTTCTGGCCTCATTTGCCAATCCGACGCATAGTAGGATTATTCGTATCCCAACTAGAAGTACTAGGCCCACCAGCACGGTCAGTGACACGAGTATTGCTTAGTAGCTTTTCAGCGAGTAAATCAACATCACCGGGATCTTCGGCATGTAGTAATGTATTTTCATTCGCAGGCAATTCTTCTTGCCCAATAGCACGGTCTGGCTCATCAGCAAAGTCTGGCGAATCCATTACCTCTGGTTTCATCCGACGCTTACGAGGTTTTTTAGCAGGCTTCTTCAACCCTTCACTAATCTCTGCAGTCATTTCTGCATATATACCCCTAGCATTCTCACGTAACTTATTAGAAAACTTCTCTGCCATTTCCGCAGCCAATTCTTCGTCTATATGATAAATACCTTCAAGCATACTAGCAAAACTGCGAAGAATACTATCTAAATCACCAGCTAATGTACCTACTGAAGATTGTGTAGTCATTACTCCATACTCCTTATCTCTGCTTCAATGGATGTCCGTAATCCTTCATTATCTTTCATCAATTGTAAAAACTTCTCTCGCCCAAGTGCTTTATATACCACTTCACCAGTTTCTTTATCAGGGTAAGCATATTGAGGCCCACTACGAACAACGATTCCTAAATCTGAGGCCATCATGAATGCTTCATAGATGGGATCAGGTAAACCTGTATAGTAAAAAGGCACACTAGACGTTAATAAGGGTGTATGGGTCTTATTTTTCTCAGCCTTCATTTCTATAAAAAATCCTTGAGGACTTTTTTGGTCACCGATGGTTTCTCCCTTGCGCACACGTACCATAATACGAGAGAAAAATTCCTGCCCTTTACCACCAGGAAGAGCATCACGAGTAATATAACCGCCGATACCAGCCCTAATCTGATTAATTAATATCACGGCAGTCTTCTCATTAGAGGGAGCTAACTTTCTAAATAATTGATTCATCAATCTAGCTTGTAAACCAATAGATAGATGATCCATACCCTCTTTGGCCTCTGCCGTAGGCAATAAAGCGGCTATCGAGTCTAGAACAACAATATCTACCCCTTGCTCACATAACTTCAGCAAAACGTCTAAGGCTACTTCTCCGGTATCAGGACGAGAGACGATTAAATCGTGCGTATTGATGCCTACATTAGACGACCATTCTGGATCATAAGAGAACTCAGCATCTATGAAACCACAAGTGTACCCTAATGTCTGAGCATGGGCAATTATACGTTGACTGATATACGTCTTACCTGAAGACTGATACCCAAACAACTCAGTCACAGCCTGTCTAGGAACACCACCACCAAGCATCTGGTCTAATGCTGGCATACCTGTAGGTATTCGTAACGTATCTAATGCCTCATCATCACCGACAACCAAATTAGTCTTAAGTTCCTTATTTATACTAGCAACAATTCTATCGATATTGGTCATTCTTCCGCCTCTGTTTCATCTTCATCATCTACATGTACCAAATCACCCCATGATACCGTTGATCGTTGTAGATCAACTTTAAGAGGAACACCTGTTGGCATAGGAAACTCCTGCATAATACTACGTAACTCTTCACCATCCTTCTCAGTGATATTATCAAAAAGAATCTGGTCATGAACCGTATTTCTAATTTTCCCACCCACCGATTCTACGTATTTGGCAGTTTTAAGCAAGGCAATCTTTATGATATCGGCAGCTGTGCCTTGAATCACATAGTTATTAGCAGTAAACGGCTTATCTACTATTAATTTACGCCCAAATTTACTTCTAACGTAACCATTACGTTCTGCTTCATTAGTAAGGGATTTAGAATTTGCACGAAGTTGAGGGAAACTTGAATGAAAATAATTTAATACTGTATCCGCTTGAGTCTTATTCATTCCAAGTTTCTGTTGAATACCCTTCGAACCTGACCCATATAATACACTAAAATTCAAATGTTTCCCGATTTGACGTTCCTCTTTACTTACGTCATTGATGTCTTTATTAAAAGCTAATGAAGACACAAAACTATGCATATCCATATCGTTTTTAAATGCATCAATCATATTCCGTTGTTTAGATATATCAGCAGCTATACGTAACTCAATCTGAGAGTAGTCAAAATCAAAGAACTCATTATCAGGCACAAACATGCGTCTAATTTGACCATGCTTGGGTATATTTTGTTGATTAGGCTTACTACTAGAAAATCTACCAGTACGTGTTCCTGTCGCATTCCAATGAGGATGGACTCTACCTTCTAAGTCTTTATATGGTTCCAAATAAGTTGAAGTTAATTTACCTAATTCACGCCACCTCAGTACCAACTCAGCAACCTTCGTACCAACTGGATGATTAATAAGCTCTAAAGCAGGCTTATCAACACTACGTTGACCTGTCTCTGTTTCCGCAGGAGGAGTAATGCGTAGACGATCATAAAAATATTCCTGAAGTTGTTTAGTGGAAGCAATTTCCACTGGTTTACCAATAATCTCATAGAGAGAATCTTGGATAACTCGTTGTTCCACACGGAATTCTTTTAAAAGTTGATTAATATATTCTGTATCAACGCGAAGCCCTTCCATTTCCATTTTTACAATAATCGGTATTAACTTATGCTCCACTTTAAATAAATATTCACAATCAGCTATCACATCATCTATATATAGATGTGCCAAAGCTTTAGTTAGAATAGTATCTAATACTGCATATGGATCCATAAACTCTGAGGGGACTTGGTGGTAGCCTTTCAAATGATACTGCTTTATATACTCTTTAATAGTATCCTCAGCCGTCCCTGCAACAGAGCCAAATTCTGCTTCTCCTAAATCTTTTAAGCCATGAGGCATAGCTGGATTCTTAAGATAGGCTAATCTAAGTGTATCTACTATCTTCGTAGGCATACCTGTGCCATATGTTTCCCGCAACATATGCAAATCAAATTCTGCATTGTGGAAAACATAAGTCTTATGTTCCGCTGCAAATAATGCATTCATCAACATACCGATGTTATTCGTACCATAATCGGTATTACGGATGAAAATTCCTTTATCATCCCACGCTAACGATACTCCAAATGCCTGATTAGTAGTCCAATCTAATCCTGTTGTTTCCGTATCGACAGCAACAAAGTTGTCTTTACTACTCAGGATCGAATCTTTGACATCATCTAGGTTCGTCGTATCGAATAGGCTGTAAGACGGTAATTTCTTCTTTACCTGTACCAATTCTAAATGCTCCATTAAATTTATCTAAACGCTCTACGTACACCGTGTCATCTTCAAAAGCCGATATACACTTAATTAAAAAAGGAAGTGAGAAATACGTGCGAGAGAAGTCTTTTACGATATCTGCTTCAACGAATAACTCTGCTTCAATCACAGCATTAGGTACGTAGACATCTAATCCTGCTAAACCCACTGTTCCATAATCGTGAATACGGCTACTAAGTCCCACCATATCATCTTTAGTAGTCTGTAACGCTAATCTAAACGACTCCAACAATTTCTGTCTATTAGCGGTGAACAACAATTCGCCATCAGCATCGGCCATAGCATAGACAGTATTAGGATATTTCTCATTTACCGTCCGTGTAGCGATTAATGTAGGCCCATCCGACATAACAATCTGTTGGCGGTCTGATACACCCACTTGAAGATTCGTATTAGAAAACAATCTACCGACTACGGCAGCATATTCAGGAGGCATAATTATCTCAGGTAATGTCTCTCCTGAAAATGGAATACTAGTTGCATATTGATATATAGAACCAGCCCCTGAGATAAAGAATTGTCCATCTTTATTACCTAGATACGAATACGTTAATCCCATATTTTCATAAGTTTTAGAAACAAAATCCTTGGATTTCATCAATGCCCGAAGAAAGTCTCTCTCTACAGTACAACTGATTTGCATCGAAGGTTTTTCTGGTATTTCATCATAAGGCCCATCAAGACAAGGTACAGTCACCATAGATTGATTGGATTTTATGACGACTAGATTGATTGGATTTTATGACGACAGCTTTCTTAGCATTAACACTAATATCTATATATTCAGTTTTAAATCCATTCACTATATTTCGTAATACTGTAGAATCAACTGAAAATGTAAATTCATCCTCTCCTTGGGACTCTAACCCATCCCATATAGGCATATAACTGTCCTGCCAAAAACTTAACTGCCCACCAATATTAGAACCAAGTAAAGGAAATGAAGAATTAGACCGTAGAGCGGAAGTGATGGTGGTCAACTTCCGCTCTACTTCACTACGATTAACCGTAACCACTAGAAGCTGGCTTTAGATTTCCCATTTGCTACCTTGGCAAGTTGATCTTCCATTGAGGCCATACGCCTACCAAGTTCAACCAATAGCGATTCATTCTCTGTCACATCAGTAGTAGTTATAACCTCACCCATGTGTTCCTCTAGTTCCGCCCATGCTTCTTTAACTACTTCTAATGCTCGATCAATCTGGGGCTTAGCTTCTTGTTCGGTATCAATATCTGCGATGGTTATAGACGGCCTAAAGAAGTTGTAGCCCCCGCCTGTTGCCATTTTTAATGTTAGACCTAGTTCCACGCTGACTTTAGACATTTTATAGTTCCTCTATATTAGCCATATTCGTATAAGCAGTTTCGGTTGCTTCTTTTTCCTCAGGAGTAGCAGCAGTTACCGTATTAAACGTCGGCAAATCTACTTCAGTAGTTAATTTTGCCGCAATCAACTCTAAATCTGGCAAATTATTTTCCATATCCAGAATCTCTTGAGCATAATCGTTTTGCACTTGAGTATCAGACAACTCTAATGCATATTGAGTCATGTTCGACGGACGACTAGAACGATAATCAAATGTCCGAGTCAACAGACTACTATAGACTTCATACTTTTCTTCAATATTTTTGAATAAAGTAAAGGACGTATTAAGCAACTGGGGCTTTTTCACAGTTTCACGATAAAACTGTCGATTACCTTTCGGTACTAAATCCCAAGGTTCTTGACCCTCACGATCAAGAAACGGATTCTGTTCCGCATGGAATGTACCATAGTGGAACACCCAAGTGAGATAACGACTCGTAGCCTTAGCAATACGCTCATCGCCTGAAACGCAATGTTCACACGGAGTAGAGATTACTGGCCCACTCTCATTAACATTCACCCGATTGCAGTATTCATAACTAGTAAACTGCTGACCCTTAGCAGTCATACCAGGGATACCATGAAATCTACTCATGTCACCATTGGTAAATTCCGTTATAAACCTAATAACCGCATGCTCTCCTGGCCTGATACGAACCGTATTACGCCAGATTGAATTGGGATTTCTAAAGTCATTATTGACTCCGTCACCAGAGCCAGAACCTGTGTTTGTGTACATACCCTTACTAATTAGTGGCATTTTAAGAACGCTCCATCATATAATTTATATCTTTTTTTAGTGCCATAAGTTTCCAATATGAGTGATATTCTAGACCTGAGAAATCTTGCATATCGCCAAAATCTTTGGCCTTTCCAGGTGGAAATGTATACTCCACACTCAAACCTAGTTTCATTAATATATCAGTGGTCTTGTAAGCCATTTTAAGGCCACTGGAGTCCTTGTCAGGGCAGATCACTATGGTGCTAGCTAAAGAACCAAGAATCTTCGCCTGTTCATGAGACACATTACCGCCAAATGTACATAATGTATTTGTCACCCCCTGTTGATGAGCATTTATCGAATCGAATAATCCTTCAACCACGATAACCTTATCATCACGTGGCTGAACCTTATCAAGTGGAAATACGGCTTTATCTCTATCCATCCCTTTACTATTAACGTATTTAGGATTACGAGAAATATTACGCTGTACACTACCCAATAATTCACCATTCTGATAGATCGGTACTATGATGCTATCAAAAGCCACATGGTACCGTATGTCAAAATCCTTGATAGTCTGATTTGTAATCCCGCGCTGCATAAGATATGGATTATCTACAGCCGAGGGTAATTGAGTCACATCATATCTAATATCATCGTCACCTATAGTCTTTAGTTTCGATTCATATTGATGGATATATAACTCTGGAAATTTATCAATCAATACTTGATAAAGATTACGATTAGGTTCTAGCTTCTCTAGCAACCGCTTCATCCCATCACGGCCCTTAATACAACCATTAAAACAATGATAGGCACCTTTACGGATATTGATAGCTAGAGAAGCATTCCTGTCGTCATGCCAGGGACAATAGGCTACAACTTCCTCACCAGTCTTTTTGGTGAAGATTAAACCAGCATCTTCTAAAAATTCTACTATTGTCATATTCATTTATCTTTTAATTTGTTGTGCTACTTGCAATGAGAGATATAAAACTATTGTTGTAAACAATGCCCAGGCTATCGCACCTGACCAGACTCCTAGATACATTGAATATTCAGCTATACGATACCCACCATAAGCAAATCCAGCATTAACTGCTATGTACAGGCTAAAAGTCGAGACTAGCCAGAGACATTGTAGGGACTTCACTAAAGGAACGGCCAATATTACCCGTATCGGTGTCAAAAGTAATCGGATAAGATCCCGGCACTGCGCGACCACTACGGATAAGAGGTATAGCGACCTCTCTAACATTAGGACTATCCTTAGACCCGCCGATTGAAACCAATATATCAACAAATCTGTTGAAATCGTAACCGTAGGCAACGTTAGACGCTGACGCAGGCGTTGAAGAACTCTCATTACCGCCCCTTTCTCTACCTGATTGATTTGTAACTAATAATGCAATGTTGGCTTCTGTAGATAGTGTTTTTAGACCGCGACAGATATTTCTAATCTGCTCCCAACTCTGACTGCCATGTTCTTCATCCTGCATAAGATAAATCCCATCTACCAGCACTAAATCAGGCTTCCATCTACCAGCACTAAATCAGGCTTCTTGGACTTCACCACACTAGCAACACTAGATACGGTAAATCTATCCGATGGGGTATGCAAATAATATTCTAAGTCGTTACGCTTCAAATCCTCAGATTCAAGAAGCTTTTGTAGATTATCTTCAATTCCAGGGACACCATAAAGAAGTTTTTCATGAGAAATAGGATATCCCTTCTCATAAGCTAAAATAGTATCTATTCTAGCGTCCATGTTCAACTTATTTAATTCTGGCGATATGATTACAACTCGTGACCCACGTAAATAGTTCGCGAGTGCAATCTTTAACCCTAACCAACTTTTACCAATTTTGGTATCAGCTATTATGCCGACAAATTGACCATGCAGTAACATCACTGGGAAATCATCAAACGGCTCAATACCCCACCACATGCGTTGCTCTGATATTCCATCTGCTCTCAATTTATATTCCTCCAACCTTTTAATAGGATCTGAATCAACAACCACTTGGCTTTTTAATAGGATCTGAATCAACAACCACTTGGCTACGATCATCTTGACGCTGAAACCCTTGTAATTGATTAATAAGCCCCACAAGAGCAGTTTCCGCATCCTTCTGAATAGCTACCTTATGCCCATCCATTGCCATATAGATATTGCGTCGAACAACTTCTTTTCGAAATTGTTCAGCAATAGCATCAAAGTCATCGGTGGGAGCATAGCGAAATTCAGGGAACTGCGCACTGATTAGATTAAGATCAGGTGCTTTACCCCACTGAACAATGAAGTCCCAAATGAAGGTCGCTGGTTCGGGGAAATAGGGGAAGTGCCGAGGACTTATCTTATATTTTTGTCTTAGTATGTTTAAGTGTTCTGGTGTTTTTAATGAACTAATAAGTATACGTTCTATTTCTTCTGGTTCCATTCTATCCTCTTATTTGTGACCTCCCAACCTTTTGATCGGAACTAGAGTCTACCACATTGGACCTGACCCCGTCAATAGGCAATTTCATGCCTAATATGAGCTTTCAGAAT
>Ga0208180_1000395_pt1 | contig 38724 bp, 85 predicted proteins | sample MalvireepMed_s16_FD_184241 | JGI IMG/M metagenome (GOLD analysis project Ga0208180, IMG submission 184241) | Marine viral communities from the Global Malaspina Expedition - Malaspina viral metaG DeepMed_s16 (SPAdes) (version 2) | ecosystem: Environmental > Aquatic > Marine > Oceanic | place...
GTATGTAGCAAGGTTTGTGACCTGTTCTTCTGACAGTTCATCCTTGAAGCACTCGTTTGCCTGCATTTTCTCTACGAGCGCAGAGTGATCATTGATCCCAAAATCCTTGACCAGCTTGTGCTTTCCTTTGTCAAGAATGTCCTCGGGAGTGACAACTTTGGCGTAGTTCTCAACGTAATCGTTGAAAGCAACTGCCGCCTCAAAGCCAACGAATCCAGAGGACAGGTTGAACAGTGTAGCACTAGCACCGTCATCGAGCAGTTTAGTGCGGCTCAACACGGTACTAAGCCGGTCCCAGGAACGACGGGAAGGATATACCTTATTGGGCTCAAAGTCGGTTGTATGTTCAAGATGATTGCGATTGTTGTTCACAAAATCCCATACTGTAACAGCAACACGGTCCTTTGCCCAATCAAGCCAATCTTCTACAGTGGGTTCTACATCATAGACAGTCCAGCGATCAATCTCTGCCGGGTCCATTTCGCCAACCTGATACTGTTCGCCATGCTCACCACCATTGATAGCAGCGCACACAACTGTGCCAGAGTGAAGGCGATTCCCATTGAGAGTACGACTGTCAGTAAGCTGGAAGATGCCCTGGCGGACCTCTGGCGTAGCACGGTCAACTTCGTCGAGGAACAGGACGCAGGGGTTATCACATGCAAACTGAAACCAATCAGGAGGACAGAAGGAAGTAACATCGCCGTCTGTCTTAGGCAGGCCGATCAGATCGCCCTCTGTCATTTGAGAGGCGCGGCGCTCGATTACCCGATAACCAGGCAGATCGGTCTTGTCGTCGCGCACTACGATACGTTTGCCATCCCAAGCCAGCTTCTCAGCAGTCTGATACACTACCTGTGACTTGCCAATGCCGTGCCTTCCGCGCAGCATAATGGGATAGATTTTACTGTCTTGTTCCCCCGTGATAACGTGGGGAGCAACTGTTGAAAATGTTTTGAAATCAATCGCCATTTAGTTTTCCTCTTTCTCGATTGTTGTGCTACCAGTATAGCAAATGTTTTTGTGATTGTCAAGTATTTTCTTTCTCAATGATTTCAATGACTTGCGGTTCCTTCTATTATAAGTAGTTGATTTCACTGGATAAAAAACTTTCGGTTGATAAAATGTTACTAGGCTGCTACCTGTTCTTCTGCTTCTAAGAGAGCCTTTGCTTCCTCAAGACGACGCTCGACATAGTAGTGACCTTCCTCTTTCAAGTTATTGCGAAAACGCCTTATCATGTCTTTGCCTGGTTCATCAAACCAACCATCAGGAGGCTCCACTGTATCTGAGGATACAGCAATATCATACTCATACCTCATTTGTTCATTGTAAGATAAATCGGGGTGATAGGGCATGGGGATCTCCAAGTTGGTATACCCATAGCGATCTTTGACCTGCATTTTTACAACAAAACAGTTGGTGCCGTAATAGTTCTTTTTGTTCTGGTGATCAATCCTGTCCCATGCAATATGAGTTATGACCCCCGCGGCTGGAACAACATTATAGTTTTCATCATAGTATTCGGGAATATGAATGAGAGCACCGATTCCAAGTCCAGACGCCTTGATGTGTTCATACGCGATGGCGCGGTATACAATGGAAAGATCAATCTCACTTTCGAGATGTCCTTTTATTGCTTCACAGGTTGTGACATTGTGACCTTCTGTGCCACAGTAGCTACAGGAGCGCGTTTTCTTTCTCTTTTGTTCTTCGTCATAACGTTTGACGTTATAGCTATCGGGATCATCTGCGCGTTGTTTTTCAATGTTCCCTGCTCTGTCAGGGCATTTGGTTCTATTGTGCCCTCTTGTCCAACAATAGCTGCAAGTTACGGTACGAACGTAGTTCCCCTCTTCATCTCTATACCATGTCATTTAGATCCTCTCTCTCTCATTTTTTGAACGTGCTCCCATTATAGCACGGTCGGTTGCGATTGTCAAGAAAAATATTTCCTCAATGATTTCCGGTACTTACCACGCTGATGTTCGGTGGAGCATCCGGGTTGCAAGGAAATGTTTTGTGTTCTCCGTCTGTTGTGATTATGGTAATGTATTCTGCTTTGTCATATTGTCTAGCGAACTTGTCTATAACGATGCCACAAAAGTCTTTTCTAAAGAGATCAAGAAACTCAACACTGAGTTTGTATCCCTTGTAATCTATCTTTACAAGATCACCGACCTTCATTTATGATCTCGGGACTATCTTCTTCTGAGATCCAGGCATATTCACCATCAGTCCACATTGTCCAATACCTGATTACGTCCTGCTCTGGCGCGCCCCGCACATACACCTTCTCAATCTTACAAATAATCCCTACACTTGATGGTCCTCCGCACTCCCCAGGACGCGTCCGCGCGTAATCCAAGATCTGTATTAGATCACCGACTTTCACTTATAATCTCCAAGCTCCATGCACCCCACCACATTTCGTCATTTTCAGGGAGATGATACGGATTATTATCTTTGGACAGCCACCTGACCAGGCACTCATATCTCAAATCTGGATGGCATTTTTCTGCGCGGGTAGACTTTACTTTTTGTAGTATGATGCCAACCCAATCTTTTCTTCGATTCTTCTTTGATACTAAATCACCGACTTTCATTGATAACTTCCAAATATTCTACGCTAATCCAACGGGGGTTGCCACGGGCTTCTTCGGGCCTCAGAAAGTGAACCCGAATCGTGCATTCACCTCCCTCAACCACAAGACCGATATTTTGGTCTGCCAGCATTGTACATTTTACCAAGTCACCGACTTTCATTTATGACCTCCAACTTCCAATGCCATGCTGGAAGCCCTATCACGCCTTTGTTGGACAAAAGAGTGTAATGGATCAAATCATCACCCTCGTCGATGCTGCCAAGATATACACACAGCCCAATCTTCGTGCCTGGATCTATCATCCTGCCAGCCACCGGGTTTACTAGATCACCGACTTGCACTTACGACCTCCAGACAGTCGCCACCCAAACGATGATACGCCACAGGATTTTCATACCTTACGACTATATCACCAAGATGGTCAAACTTCACAACCATGCCTAGTTTTCCACGCAGGACTGCGCCAATGTAGGTGTTGACCACCAGATCTCCAATCTTGAAGTTTTTCTTAGGAACCTTCACTTATAACCTCCAACGATCCGCAACCTTCCCATGAGGGCTTGTCGTTGCCATTCCACAAAACGTGGGTGTCGCCCCATGCTGGCTCGAATGCAGGCCCAACAGTGTCAATGGTTGCGACTACCAACCCTTGTATCTTGTTTCCCTCTGCTGACAGAGCTTCTACCATATCGCCAACGCGAACCTTGTCGAAGTATGACATCTTTGTCCAGTTGTGTGCCTCACGCCTCTTCTGATATTCGAGCCACTTCTCACGTGACCTTTTCATTGCTCCGCTTGGCATTTTCTCTCTCTTTCTCGATTGTTGTGTTCCCATTATATCAAATATATTCGCGGTTGTCAAGTATTTTTTTTGCGCTCGTTATGTTCCCGTAATCGTTGAACATTTTTGATTGTCGCCTGCACGACATGATCTTTGATCGTAGCCAACGAAGGAGAATCAGTACAGATATTGCTCCAGTTGATAAAATAGTAGTGAGGGTTCTCGTCTAGGATAATGCCCAGGCCAAAATCTTCACACCTCACAATCTCTCCAGTCATCCCGCCTACGCTGGCAGGATTATAAACAACTAAATCACCGATTTTCACTTATGACCTCCAATCTGTGAGTTGGAACGATTCTTTTCTTCGCCCCTCCATCAAATACGTGTGTCCAGCCGATTTCGGGCTGGAGAGCCCAAACCAGGAGGAGTGTGCGTTCGCGCCAGAGCTTCACCATTTGACTATTGTCGCCCGTTGTGGTGTTTTTGACTCTTACTAAATCACCGACTTTCACTGATGACCTCCAGCGAACCAGCAGAAACAACAAGGCGAGTGTTGTCTGTGACAATGCGATGTTGGGGTTCTGCGGAGCCCGCTATCACATCTGTTTCTAGGACTACGCCTAGCACTCTCTCTGGACAAGAGCGAGCGCCATAAACCCAATAAACCAAATCACCGACTTGCACTTATGACCTCCACTCTTCTGGTTCGCCATATTATCTTGCCCCACGATACCGCAACTTCAACCATACGTGGGTCGCCATGAGGCTTATCGCATAATATAATACCACAGTGCCCGTTGTCTCTGTGTCTTACTAAATCACCGACTTTCACTGACAACCTCGCAATCAGAAGCAACTAGCCAACAGATGTTCCCGTTGTCGTTGACAGCTTTTACAGTCCCGCCAGCATCATTGATATGTAAAACCACACTAATACAACCCGTCACATACTTTACCAAATCACCGACTTTCACTTAGCAACTCCAACTGGCTACAGGGCAAAGAGGTAGGTTGACCATCCCAAAAAACTTCAGCGCGTCTAAGAGACTCATGAATACTGTTGTCAGTGATTCTCAAGAATATTCCAACGTCGTCGTCATCGACGTACCATTTTATCTTTACGAGATCACCGCGTTTCATTTTCTCTCTCATTTTGAATACGTCCCCATTATAGCACGCTGGATGTCGGTTGTCAAGAAAAAAATTTCATCAATGATTTCAATTACTTGGCGAGTTTGATGTCTCTGATTCGCATGAAAAATGGCGTTTGATCGCCTACCCACAATACTTTATAGCCCATGTTGCCTGCTCCGGTCACCGCTGTTTCAAGAACTATGCCAACTCTGCATCTAAACCGCGCAAAACACTTGAGTTTGTTTCCATAGGGTGATAGTTGTACTAACTTACCTTTCATTTATTTTATCCAGTTGATCTATCGACTCCCAACTTGGACCAGCTTTAGACCAGTTGACGCAACAATAGTCCTGTTTGCTATCAGACTCCACAACAATTCCGACTCCCCATTCGTCACCATGCAAAGCAATCTGTTCGGCAGTCCAACCATCGAAGTTCATCGCCACTAAATCACCTACTCGCACTTAGAACCTCCCAATAATCAACCAAGCCACACTTTTTCTCACCAGAGTTTAGCATAACTTTTATAGCATTATAATGTATACTCAGCACTATTCCTGTCTCGAAGGTATAATCTTTGCGGTCTTGTAGTCTCCACCACATAACATCCTTCATCTTTACTAGATCACCGGCTTTCACTAACAACCTCCAGTTCGCCGTGATAGATCTCCACATCTTCGATTGCTCCCCATTTATCAAGCCATTTCACTAGAACTTCTCCACAATCTTTCACTTGTATAATCAAACCCAAATCACCTGAAGGGGTATGTTCCATCAAATCACCGACTCTCATTTTTTCCTTCCCATTCGTCTAAGATACCTACCTGCAATTCCCAGGCTTCTTCAATTTTGCCCTTTCCTGCGCGTAGTATCTCCACAGTGCTACCTGATTTACCGTTTACACCCATTTTTTTGAAAGAAATGAGTAGTGCTGGTCCGTCATATTCACAGTGGTGCCCACAGTTATAACCTGCTGACTGGTACCAAACTAGATCACCGGCTTTCATTTATAACCTCCACATCGCCTTCGTCTATATCTGACTGGTAAATATCCCACGGGCCTACATCAAAAATCACTTCCCAATAGGGAAGATTAATATTCTTCGAGGGCACAATCTTTTCAGACGTAACCAATCCGACACGACTACTATTCTGTGAACAAAGGAAACAACCGCATTTTTTGATTGGTTTGTTGCCAGTAATGGTTAGACACTCCCTGATCTTTATTAGATCACCTACTTTCACTTACAATCTCCAGACTCCAATCTACCCACCAGGCAGGGCCTTTCGGCTCGCACGCCCACTGAACCAAACAGTCCATCCCCGATGTGTGAGCGCCAAACTTCTGTTCCTCTGCCTCTCTTTGCTCTATTACCAACCCAACCCAACCTGTGCGCCTGCCGCGTTTTGGACTTACCAAATCACCTATCCTTACTTTCACTTATAATCTCCAACTCTTGCCAACGACAAGTTATATACGTTGATCGGGGAAACTTTATAACCGCTGTTCCCATAGCTACATCTGGCGTAGGTTGTGTTAGTTTTGTTACAATGCCAACTACACCTTTTTCCACATATCCCTGATTATCATCGAGATCAATGCGAGCCCTAACTAAATCACCGACTTTCATTTTCTCTCATTTTGAATGTGCGCCTATTATAGCACGATCCAACGCGGTTGTCAAGTATTTTTTTTCGCGGAGGTGCTTAGTACCTCAATGTCGTGAGCATAATATGGTTTTGCATCATTTTTACCAAAAAAGAAAACGATAGGATCATCTTCAGGATCAAACCCTACTACAATGCCATTGCTCAAGGGTGTTTCATCTTCCCACGTTCTGATCGGGGCGTCTGGATAGTGTACTAAATCACCGACTTTCACTTACAACCTCCAACTGCCTTTTGTTCGTTATAAACGATTCTGCGCCGGGACGACTGGCCCATTTGACAAACGCGTACATTGGATTTGTTCTGACGATAATTCCAACCCCGTGACTCTCGCGATATTCCTTCCCGCGATACACTACCAAATCGCCAGCTTTCATTTTACTCTTCCTCGATTACTACCAAAACAGAACACTCTTGACAGCGAGCAGTAGCCAGGTCGGACTCAATCGGACAGCCATCCGCTTCCATCGCGGTAACGCAGTCTCCATACTCGTCTAAAATCCAAGTCTCGTAGACCATAGCAGTCATGACAAACTCTTTATGATCGGGATTGTTAGGACATCGCAGTTTCATTCTCTCTCTCATTTTGAATACGCCCCTATTGTAGCACGTTCACTGGCGGTTGTCAAGTATTTTTTTCACACGATCTGATATTCTTTGTCGCCTCGGTACTTTCGGAACCAATCCGGCACCTTATCTGCTGGATAGCGTACTCTTGGTTTACTGGCATAGAATCTGCGATAAGATTCAATAATATTATCAGACCTAAACTCAGGTGGCATAGCCAATGGCAAGGTAGTTGGCTGATCGGTTGGGAACAAAGAGGAATCATACAACTCTAAACAATTGTCCAACACTGTCATGCACTTGTGAACCTTGCCAAAGCGTGAATGATATTCTTCTATCATTGACATAGTGTGCTCGATGAGCGACTCGAAGTTCGCAGAAGAAGCTCTGACCCATTTGGTTGACGGGTGACTTTTATGTGTCGAACGATATGGCGCAACTTGCTCTCCGTGTTGCTCATTGAGAGTGGTGCACAACATCTGACAAGACTCTAGTATCATCTTGACGACTCGGTAGTTGTCTTGAGATTTCGCAGATTCTATCCAGTCGATCTCTCCCGTGTCAGTATTCCCTTCGATAGCAAATATATTCATGAGGACATATTATCACATTTATTGTCGGATGTCAACTTTTTTTTCGGAGCTTTTCAGCAAATGGAATAAAAAGCATCACTGTGACACAGCCAAGCACAATACCATAAACCATACCCTGCATTGATGGATCTACTGCTGCTGCAATACCATCAGAAAAGGCATTAGACCCTGTTGCTCCCACTACTGCCCCCAAGAATGGATTTGATTCTTTGCCTAGTTTCTCGGCTAACCACCCTTCAAAGTCTACGCCGAAGTACATCCCGAAGAGCACGATGCCATTATCCAACAGGCCAAACATCATACCATCTGGAATATAATCAAATATCATTTTCCCTCACTTATGATTTTAAGTTGATGACCCAAGAAAAGGAAAGCAGTCCTTTTGCCATGCAACAATATCCAGTATCTCTCTTGATAACTCTGCGTAATTGAAGTCCTGTCGATCTTCATAATCAATCCATGTGAACCAACTGTTATACACTTTACAAGATCACCGACTTTCACTTAGTACCTCGAACTCAGCCACTTCAAATCCTACTCTGACGAAACCAGTGTTGTGCCACATAACGTCACAAAGTTTCGCAGGTTTTTTGCTGCCTTCAGGAATCCCGCGATACACCTTGAGTACCAAAGCAATATCTTTCTCCGAATCCAGCAACTTCCAATCACTAAATCTTACCAAGTCACCTTTCTTAACCCTCTTCACTTATCACCTCGAAAGCAAAGGATGCCTCTTCCGATATATACGAATACCCTCTGCAAACCCAAAGTATGTCATACCTGCGTATATCTTCACCGGGCGAGTATGAATGAGGCCTATCAGTTATCTTTGTAATCAATCCGTGTTTTCCCTTTGTCCAGCCGTGCTTTACTAAATCACCGACTTTCATTTCTTTTTTGGAGCCCTGTACATTTTGAGATCACTTCTCTTGAAATGTCCTGATTTGCTCCACATCATTCTTTTTAAGCCTTTATACTTAGGATTGATCCATTGAACAATATAATAAGTTGTTTGATCCCAGTGGCTATCACTCTTGTATACCTCCGTAAGAAGTCCAACTAGTTTACCGTCTTGCCAATCCCTGTGATGTCGCCACATATTCTCAAGATTAGAACCGTACTGTGATAGTGTTACTAAATCTCCTACTTTCATTTTACCTCCGATACTATTATCAAATTTTCTGGTTGTTCGTTGCAGATACCCTTCATATCAAACCATTTCACTGGATATACTTCGCCCGCTAACTCAGTCTTGCGATAATAATCTTCTATATCCTCCTCATCAACGACATCTGCTAGAAGCCTACCACTTCCAGTAACAACGCCCAGACATTGCTCGTCTGGTGAGTCATTTTTGTACAAAACCAATGTTCCGATTTTCAACATGTTCCCATTATAGCAAAAACCAATGTGATTGTCAAGAAAAAAATTGTTCAACAATTTCCAGGACTTATAATTTCCAGTCCGTCGATGGCGACCAAACGCGACCACCCTGACGGACTAACAACGCGAACATGAGTGTGCGAAAACATAGGATCTCCATCATGATAAGGCTCTTGTCTTTCTAGATCGATGACTATGAAAAGGTTATCGTCTGGATAACCCTTCATCATGTCATCTTTCCAATAAACTAAGTCGCCTACTTTCATTCTTGTCTTACTAACAAGGAGTAGGTCCGCCCCAAATCTTATCCTTGCCGTACATGGCTTCAAGCATTTCCTTGGCTGCAAAGAAGTTAGGGGCTTGGACATAGACTTCGATATGCCCAGAATCAAGTTTTAGTTTCGCTCTCCAGTTTTGCATCGTTTTCTCCTCGATTGTTGTATTACCATTATAACAAAGAAAAGAACAGTTGTCAAGAAAAAAATTTCTTTAATGATCTCGGGAGCTTACAAGATACAATTCCTCTTCAGAGGCCCAAACTGACCACCCTGTTGACGGATTAATAACGCGAACGTCATAATTAAGTCTTGCTAGCTCAACAATCACCATTGGTTTTCCATCTAAAAGTCCGTACATAAGCTCTGATGTCCAACAAACCAGATCACCAACCTTCACTAATCACCTCAAATGCTGATTCCACAAGGGGGTGCGCGTAATTAAACTTTGGGAAGAAGATAAAATAAGATCCTTGCACAGGATTTCGTACACTCTGTACAATTCCTAGTTCTCCTTTAATTTCGTGTTCCATTAACACTGCACAGTTATTTTCAATACGAGCGATTTCAGGTTGCCATACGCAACGAACTAAGTCACCTACTTTCATTATCTTTCTCGTCGTTTGCAACTCCAAGCATGGCATAACCACAAATGTCTCTCCAAGGGCTTTCGCCAAAAGCATCTTTCTTTGTGGCTAGTCTAAACAACTTATCAATGACTCGCGTAATTGCTAACGCATCTCTGTACTGTTCAGGTTTTATCCCATCAGGATAAAGAACTTTAAGAATCTCGCATGATTGTCCGAAGGAGTTGCCATAGGCTTCGTTCTTTTCTTGAACAAGCTTTCCAATTTCTAATCCAATATCTTTATAATTATAATCTTTCATTTTTAGCTTTCTGTTTTTGCAAGCACTTCTAGTTCATCATGAAATAGTGTTGCTTTAGTTCCATCAAGAAAAATAATTTTAATCCAACGATCTTCTACTCCAAACTGATCATACTTCTTAGAAATACCCTCTATAGCAACGTCAACAACAACGCCAGTTATATTTTTGTTTTCAGTCTCTCCTGGATAGTGAGAAGTTTCTTTCATTTTAACCAAATCACCAATTTGTATTTGTTTACTCTTCATTCTCTACTGGCATAAGCCAGGCTTTCGATAGCGTTATTTTTTTCCCGTTTCTAAACAAAACTGTGAAAAGTTCCTCAGCGGGAAGTTCTGGAAAATCTAAAAAATCTTCCTTCGATTCTACTAATATGCCGGTGCAATCTCCAAGTGTTTTTATATACCTATCATCAAAAGCGTATGAGTGTTTTGCCACCCTCTCTTTATTCAACTTTACCAAATCACCGACCTTCACTAATCGGTCCTTTTTTAATCAGCCCTTTTTCAATCAGCCGTGTCGCTATGCGCCCATAAAAACCTTGCAAGGACCATGCCAATCCCGTGTCTACCAAATGTTGAAAGAGTTCGATTGTCTCCTCGTCAGAAAGATGTCCCTCTTCGTAGGCAATAAGTTTAGAAGTCAAATCATCCATTTTTTCTCTCCGATTTTGAATGTGTCCCCATCATAACACGAATCGAGTCGGTTGTCAAGCATTATTTCAAAAATTTAGCAAAATATTCTTGCAAAGGTGAAGGAGCAGCTGGTTCCAGATGTCTGGACTCCCAACCCGGGTCAGACCATTTTCTTCTTTCCAACTCCTCCGCTGTCTGTTTTCTCTGGGCGTGGGATTTGGCGTTTTTTGCGAGATATTCCAGAACGTCAATTGGTGTAGCAGGATTTTTAGTAAGACTGTAAGCAATTGCCGAAATATCTTCGAATTCTTTAGTAGCCAACAGGCGTAGAACTTCTGTTTTCACTTTGGGGCCGGTCCCAAAGTGCTTGGTTGCGAGCGGCTTAAGCCAATGCTCCCTTCTCTCTTTGGGTATGGAAGCTATCGCAGTTTTTATTTCATCGAGAGAAGCATCTGAACCAATCCTTACCATTTTATTCAGATCGTACCTTTTAAGTATCTGATATTTTTCATATGCCTCTGTCTTTATAAGCTGGCCATGAAGCGCTTCAAAAGTTTCCTTGGACACCGGACTATCATACCGATCCATAAATTGCTCTGTGCCATAATGAAACTGAAATTTTGCAAGAAGAGAGAGATCTTCGAAGTCTCTCCGCTCAAAAATAAACAAAGGATTATCCTCTTGATAATACTCTTCAAAATAATCCAAGCCAGGGATAGCAGTACACCAATCTGCTGTTCCGTGGAAACAAGAAGCTGCCTTGTTATGGATACCCATTATAACCCATCCACCTTTTCCTGGTACTGTTTCAGGATTGTCTAAGTCAATTTCTCCCCCCGCATTTTTCTTCCACTCTCCTCTAAGAAATTCTGTACCTTCCACAATCAGATTGGGATTCTTAATCTTTTTTTGTCGACTTTTTTCAATCTCTGGGCGGGCCTCTTCCACAACGGAATAAAGTTCTTCTAGTGAACCAATTTGCATTATTTGATTTTTTGACATCAAATGCTTATGATGGAAATACGTCTCTAGAGCATGTGCTATCGGTCGCGAGATGCCGTCTGGGACGGGGCCGCCAACCAATTCCTTCATAAGGCTGTCGAATGACGCTGTATCTTCTTCGCTTTTTAGTATTTTTAACAACCACAGTATTGCCTCGCCTTTTTGACCATCTGTTATATCACCTGGTATTAAATCTCCTTTATGTGGATGAAGGTTTAATGCCAGGCCGGACAAGATCCTTCTAAATCTGTCATGTTTAAATTCCTGTGTTTGTGTGCGGCCGTACCACGGATCATCTGGCTCGGCCCATTCGTGTTCGTGCTGTTCCATATATCTTAGTATCAAATCTCTAATGGCGTTGGGTACCTTGGGCTCTAGAGGCGTCGGCCAGTCGAGTTGCGTCTTCATGACGCCTTTTTCACCTTCCCATTGAATTTCTGTTAGAAGATATTTGCGCCAATTTTCAAATAATAGTTTCACTACTCATATTCCTTTAGCATACTCAAAATGTGAGCATCGCGTTTCTTGGCAGACTTTGTGCCTCCATATGTGCCATACTGTATATTACTAAATATATCTATAGCCTCTTTTCTTTCATTCGGGGTAAGCATTTTAATAACATCTTCCAGATGGCTGGTCGATCTTAGCCCATCTAAATATTTCTTTTTAAGTCGTGTGTCGCTAAACCTTTCCCATTCTTCATCCGAAAACCAACCAGGTTTTTTGGTGGAGCCTCTGCGGCGCGACGGAAGCCAACCTGAATATTCTACTTCGCGGCGTAGGGCGTCTGCTGACATTTTTTTACCAAGAAACTCAATCTCGTCTCCAGCTTTCTTCCAAGTCTCCCCTGAAATATATATTTCAGTGCCCGAATCAAAGCGGTGAATTCCCTTTTCCTTCTTGATTACCCAATGGGGAACTTTATAAACATACACATTGCCGCTTACACCATGAAATTTCGAAATATCTATGTAGTTTGGCGACATAAACACACCGGTATCAGGCATCGGAGCACGATGGCTGCGGCCCCAAACATAAGTCTCAGGGGCTGTTGGCTCTGGTTTCGCCGGAGTTGGGCCAATGTGATACAAAATAACTTTGTCTTTCTGGACACGCAGCGTGACTTCAGCAAGATATTGGCGCCAATTTTCAAATAGGAGTTTCATGGTCCTTTTCCCCTTTCCAAAAAACTTTGCAGAGTATCTTCTGGGCGAAATTCGCTAAAGATGATTTCTTCTGGCTGCAATTGTTTAATTATCCTCACATCCCTCAGAAGTGGTTCGCCATCTGCGCCGACGTCATAAGTCCACTCCATTGAGTATTTTACTTTTTCTATTTCCTTGTTTAGTCGCGTAGCTTCTTTCTCGTACTCTGCCGGAGAGAGATCCTCTTCCTCCAATTCCTCCAGTTCGTATTTCAATTCCTCCAGTTCGGCCCGGGCGCGGTGATACGCATCTTCGTCGGTGAGGTTTGTGCGAATTAGATCTCCCTCTACCAGGAAGATATTATCTACGTCCAACGCCTTTGTTAGCATGTGTCCCCAGTAATTTTCTCCCAAACCGTAGCGCGCTCTGCTTTCTTCCGGGTCGATCAGGATGTACTTGCCCTTCATTGGGTACGTGAAATATACTGAGACGCCCGCCTCAACTCCCGTACTTCCTATGTCGGCCAGAAAATCTGAGTCCAGTCCCATCCTGGAGGACTTACCGAACTTTCCAAATCTAATAAAGCTCCTATTATGAGGATCTTCGAATTTTTCTTGTGGATATTCCTTTAATAAGAATTTGCGCCAATTTTCAAGTAATAGTTTCATAATGACCTCAAGCTAATTTTCTCATTATCACATCAGGCCTACCGTACTTATAGCTATTAAACTTTAAATTTGGATTAATTGCAATATTAAAATTATCTTCCGCAACAACTTCTGTCTTTTCGTTTGGCAGAGTGTCAGGATCTTCAAAGATTAATCCATCAAGAGCTTCTGCATATACGCTGGTTGAAGGATTCAGGATGTTTATTGAATCATAGTTCCATTTTTCAGGTTTATATTGTTCGTCCCATTGATAAACTTCATAAACATCAGTGAATCCGTGCTTTCTGTACAGACCGCTCAAGAACCCATCAAAATGATCTAATCGCGCACCTCCAACTTCTTTTGCCTTCCTCATAAACTCACTACCCAACCCCCTCAATTCAGAATTATTATGAACGCTAACTATATCATCTCCACTCTTTATGGCAAATCCAGCATTGTGATTTTCTAACAGATGTAGGTCCATTTTTACCAACTCTTCAAAAGAATAATAAGATAGAAATCCAGCTCTTTTACCTTGATATAAAGATTCATGAAACTTTTTAACAACTTCTAGATCTGGATTTTCAGCTCTACTAGAAATATATTGAAGCTGTGTAATTTCTGCTTCAGTTATATTTCCCTCATCTCTAAACACAGATGCAGCAAACATAGAATTGTAAGCTACTTCTGAGAATCTGGCGTCTACTTTGGAATTCCCTTCCTTAAGATATCTACGCCAATTTTCAAATAATAGTTTCATAACTATAAATAGTTGCTCACTGCGAAGAAAGGTTTTTTTCTCTCTTAAGCCAGTCTTTTTCTTCATCGTAAGTTATAAGGCGAAGTCTGAGATCAAACTTTTTATGATCTTCTTTTTTGATCTCTTCCGCTTCTTTTTCTGTTAGCCATTTGCCCTCAACTATATCGTAAATTTTCATAATTTGGATCTCCGTGTTTACTAATGATTGTGCACCTTCTTTTATATACCCAGCAAGAGCCGTCGTCCGTCGTTTCAAGTGGAATCGGCGTTGTGCCAACCCAATAAATTTTAATCATCAAATCAAAATCTCCCGTAACTATTGCAAAGCCAGCCAGATAATGCTTGTGAAAATCTATTCTGGACCATCTGATTAAATCACCTATTGTAGGCTCAAGTATCACATAGTAAATATGATGCTAGCGTCGCCTTCTTCCTTGTCCTCTTGATTTTTTCCCTTTTTTATGGTATTTAGAATTTTTGTGAGTGGAACGGTAAGTATGTTTTCCATCCCCTTGTCTTGTTTTCTTTGCTTTTTTTCTTTGTGCCATTTAACTTCTCCATGCTATTACACATAATACGATAGTAATTGTCCAACAAAAGGCCAGTAGCATTAGAGACGGACTCATCTACTACACCAATGTTCCCTGCAACGCGCCTGGTAATGTTCTCCTGCTCCGACAAGCACTTGATCTGTATTGTCTTCTGTCAATCTATAAGTGTGGGTTGCTGACTCTCCGCACGCTTCACAAACAGCAGTGAGCTTTAAAACTTCTTCCGCTACTGCCATGAACTTGGGCATAGGACCAAAAGGTTCTCCGCGTGAGTCCATATCCAGTCCAGCAATTACTACTCTCTTTCCCATATCTGCCAAACTTGAAACTGTTTCTAACAATAAAAAGTCAAAAAATTGTGCTTCATCGAAAGCAACGATTTCAGTATCCTCTTCTAACATGCTCATTAGTTCATGTGAATTTTTTAGAACATGGCACTTCAACCTTTTCCCGGAATGAGAAACAACTTCTGATTCCGAGTATCTATCGTCCAAAGCTGGTTTAAATAATTGATATTTTTTTTTCGCTATTTCCGCTCTTTTAAGCCTTCTCAGCAATTCCTCTGATTTGCCGGAGAACATTGGACCGCATACAACTTCAATTCTTCCTGCCTTCATTTAACTCCTCTAGCATTATTCTTTTTCTCCCTCTATGACCTGAAACTTTGACCTTCTCATTTCAGCTACTTTTTCATGATATTCTTCCTGCATCGTATTCACAAACCCTCCAAATTCTTTAATCCAATCTTCTTTTTCAACTGCATAAAGAATAAAAGCTAGCGTAAATCTAATATTGTCACATGTCTCACTAACTCCAATTGGTGCATAAATTTCCGGAGGAGCATCGTCGCGAAGAACAATTGCTCCTTCTTTTTCTGTTAAATTAATTTTTTCTTCGTCCATTTTTTTCCGCGTATCTCCTTTATACCATTTTCTTTTTCATTTGTCAACTATTTTTTTTTGAAACAATTTTTAAATTACCAGCCTCCATCAGTAAACCAGCCGCAATCCAACCATTTTTTCTCATTGGAGGGTACGACGACGGGGATATATCTGTTTCATTTCTATCTATACACCAATATATTTTAACCATGTCTCCTTGTTCGGTTAACTTTGGCGCTGTCTTTGTCTCTGTTATAATCCCGCATATGTTTCTGCCACTTGAATTTTCGTAACAAACTAAGTCGCCGACTTCAAATTTACTTTTTTGCTCTTGATAAGATTTTGAGTTCATCTAGCGTGGCAATCCACCTTTCTTGTCCATCAACGTACACCTTGTAACATGTATCGCTTCTATTATAACTATTAGAATAAACTGTAATTTCGAATTCTCCTAAATATACAGCTTGTTTTGGTAAATTTTGCGCCCACTTAAAGTATGATGTCGCGTCTGAAATATTAATAATTTCTACGAGGTCGCCAATTTGCGGTGCTAACAATATAGTCTCCTAATAATAACTAGGAACTATAACTTTCTACAGCCTATTTAAAAATTGGCATCCTGGCGGCGTCGAAAAGCTTTTTTGTGAAAGATTTTTTAAGTCTCAAAAGTCTTTTAAATTTTGCCGCTTGTCTAACATCTGTATAAAGTGCTGACGGTCTTCTTACTTGGCCATCGATAAGCTGTTCAGAAAAATCATAAAACTTCGCTTTGACTGGTGATTTTGCCATGGCACACCTTGAAGACATGACTCCAAGAAAAAATAAGAACAAAAGCGCTATTAGTTTAGCTAAAAATCTTTCATCAAGTCTGTTCAATCCATAGGCACTCCTGCTTATTATAATTAGTTAGGAGTTGCCACTACTTCTATTTTTTTATCTGCGATCATCTCTTCAAGCCATAAAGCTGTTTGTGGAATCTTCTTCCCGCTATCTCCCAAATACATTAAATTGTACATCCAATATTTATCTTTAATAACGGAACCTCCATACAATTCAGATTTTTCTATTCTTAGAAAATAATCGATAATCATTATCTGTTCTCGACCTGGCCAAGCATCTTTAAGTTTCAGCAGCGTCCCTATTTTGTATCTCGGCTTCTTCCTCGAAAACAATAAATTCTCCCTTGCGATTATATGTTCCGTATTTTTTATGATATACTTTTCTAACCAACTTGTCAAGCTTTTCTATGTCGAGATCGTTCTTTTTTTCCTTCTTTTCTTCTTCCATTCCTGCCCACTTATAATGTGAAGGAGGGATGTAGGTTTGCAATATTTTATTGACTTTCATTTTCTTTCTTTTTCTTAAAAGCAAAAGTTGTTCCACGAACTTTAGACCAAAAATCACCGTCATCTGGAATTTGTTGTATAGTTGACCAGTCGCCATAATCTGTTTCGGATCCATCTTGGTTATATGCATTTATATACATTTCATTGGTGTCTTCGCCAGGTTCTCCAAAGACAAAAGCTCTTTGTTCATACTTCTTACAGAGTATTTTAGCTAATTCTTTTAGCTCTACGCCGGTTCGCTCGACATCTCCCCTTTCCTCATCATAAATGATAATAGATTTTAAAACTGTTTTCTCAACTGCTCCATCCCCTTCTTCACTTTTTACAGGCCACGAACCCAATAATTTAGCAAATGGAAAACCTGCAGCTTTAACCGCTTGCTGCATTTCACTGTACCTCATATCATTTTGACCGCGAGAATACTCAGGCCGATCAGCCGTTACAATCGCAAAGGGGACTTTTAGGTCTTCAATTTTTTGTAGTACTCTTCTGTAGGTTGTTTCGCTTATCTGATCAACAGTACTTCTCCAGCTTTTCATTATTTCTTTCATAAGCATGCTTCTAATTAGTTTCTTTCAACTTGGAAATCACGCTTTCGTAAGAAACGTTCTTAACAATTTCAGAGAGTTGTTGAGTGTATATATCAGTCATATCACCACGATTTCTTTTTGTAGTATTTTGTATATTGTTATATAATATTATAACACACTTTTCGGCATTAATAAAATGTTCCACTGCCGCTAAAACAACTTTTGCTGAAACGACATTAATTGAATTGGCGCTTTCTCTGAACATCAAAAGCTCACAGTTGTTGTCAACCTCCAGTGTTGCCTCAACTGCAGCATCTGCTTTAGAAGATCTTAAATGCTTTTCTATATCCGCTTCAATTGAAAATCTAGTAAAATGTAAATTTTTTAAGGAACAGTATTCATCTGACAAATTATCAACTAGAGCACCGAACAAAGCATCTACAGGCCCTTTCCCCGAGCCTTTTATTGTTAACTTTTTCTTTCCAAATAGTAATTTGCAGATTATATCTGTACTTTCTTCGATAACATTTTCTTTTATTGACAGCTCGCTAAGTTTTAAATTTGTATAATTTTTTTTTAATATATTTTTAATGATCTCGATCACCTTTTCTCTTTGTTCTTCCGAGTGAGTTCTTAGTTTTAAAACAGGTGGCGTCATATAGTAAATAGTTCCCACACGGGATCAGTATCTTTTGTTTTGATCTGTGCTTCAACAAACTTCTTTCTCTTTTTTCCAGTTGCGCAGTCACAATATTTTCTTTTAACATGCGGAGCCTCGTAAACCATTGTGTGTCCCATACCGCCGCATTTTCTACACACTTTTTTTGGAGATTCTTCGCTTTGCATGGTCGCTCCATCCGTTTAGTTTATCACGAGTGTCCTCAAGGTTCAATTCCTTCGGGACGTCATAGACGGGAAACAAACCATGCCAAACAAATATAACACCTCTAAAGATTAGTGTTAAGCCGACTGTTCCTGCAAATTTGAGGTGGCTGAGATATGTTTCATTATTTTGTTCAAGGTGTCTCACCTTCAGGCTCCTCAAGTTTGTACTCGTGCTCCGGATCTAAAAGCGTAGCGAGTTCTTCTTTTATTTTTTGCATGGGCTCGGCCAGTTCTCTTTTTATTACTTCTTTAGTGCGCAATTCCAACTGCTCATATTTGTCTATAGGTATATCCGTGGGAGATAATCCAAAAACATCTTCGAGAGCAGACCCTATTATTTCCTCAATTTGAAGAACGAGATCGTCAATATCAGGCTGAACGGGATTCGGTGTTCGGGGCAGCGGGAGGCGACCGACAGGTAGTTCGCCAACTGGTCCTTCTGGTTCGGATGTCCTCTTTTTGCCAGTAAAATCAACAGGAATGACACCCTCCTTCAAGTATCTTTTCCAGTTTTCAAATATAAGTTTCATCTTGTGACCAACTCCTCAACAGTGAAAAGTTTGACAAGTTTATCGAATAACTCGTGGTCGTCAAGTATTTTCATAATTTCTTCTATGTCCTCATATTTTTCTCCGGGTGCTTTGCCATGGCGAGCATTGAAACCAGCTTCAAGTTCTTCTCCTATCGCATATTCTAATCGATTAACAAAACTTATGGCCCTTTCCTTCGCTTCTTCTCTCTCGGGTACCGGTTCGGACGTCCTCTTTTTGCTAAAATCGACAGGAATAACATCGCCTTCCTTCAAATATCTTTTCCAGTTTTCAAATAGGAGTTTCATCTTGTAACCAACTCCTCAATTCTTGATAGTGAAGCTCTAATGTGTTCTATATCTTTTTCGACTCCAATGAGAGCGCGAGCATTCTTTTCATATTCTTCAGCATCTTTTTCAATGTTGGCTACCTTTACTTCAAGATCTCCGAGATCATTACTTACTTCGGCAACATCCAAATTCGTTTGCCAAACCCAACCAGCCAGCGGCATTATAAGTATGCCGAGAACAAGAGTAAAGATTTTCCATAGATCTACGTTGACTTTCATTCTTTACAGTCCTCCGGTAAATATGATTTTGGTTCTTTCTTATAAGTAGCAAGTGGGGGCTGCTTCCAGTCAATTTCTGGGCAATATTCTTTATGATCTTTCTTATCTTGTAAATAGAAAGCCAATGCCTTTGTGTCTCTTTCTATGTCTCCGATATCTTTTTTGGGATCTCCCATTGGAATTAAGGCAGTCATTAGAAATATTGCTATTGAGAGTTTCATTTTTTCTTTTGCCAATATGCGAAGGGAGCAGGATGTATCTGCTCCACTATTTTCTTCACTTCTTCCATAGAGGGTGGATCAATTATTTCAAATTTAACAGTTGCTGTGTAATCAGAATGATATGGTTGTCTGATTGTAGTTGCCACAGGTATATTATTATCCCACTTTACTTCGAACTCTCTTCTACCTCTATAAGCGGGAATGTCAACTATGGTTCCCTCTTCGTTTTCATGATTTTTCGTTTCTGGGCGTCCATGGATTTCGAAAGTGTCTATTTTTATTCTACTGCCGACGATCATACCCTTTAAATCTTCATACAATTTTCTTTTTATGTCTTCAGCTATGTCATCTATTTCGTCCCAGTCGGCATCTTCGGGAATGGGAAAATAAGTACCAAGTTTTCCTCTCTCTTTTAAACCAAGCAGGCCTCGGGCCGTCAACAGACCAAGACGATAGTCATAAAGGGTTTCTATTATTTCTAACGCTTCTAAAACACTTGACCATGTGCTTTTTGTTGGAGGCAGGCCGCCCCACTTTTTACTTTTATAAGGTCTAAAATATTTAACATACATGCTGTGTTTTGCTGCTTTTCGAACAGAATCTTCAAGCCCTTCCGAGGGTATCTCCGATTCCGAATCCTCGCTTACAAACTTTCTCCAGTTTTCAAGTAGGAGTTTCATCTATCCACCCTTATGCTTGAAGTACTGAACTTGTTTTTCTCTCTTCTCCGCACCTTTTCTTGATGAATAGCAACCCAAATTTTTGCTCTTGCCAGTTTTGGGATTCTTCTTTTTGGAACGAAGGCACCATTTTTTGCCTGATTTTTTGATGACTTCTTTTACTGAGCCTTCTTTAAAATATGTTTTGGTGCTCAACGCTTCCGGATCAAATCTGCCGGTAATGTATTCAACAGCTTTTTCGGTTGAAAACTCTGGATCCAAATAAAGAATGACAGAATCATATAAATTATTAAATTTGCCTGTTGGCATTTGGACTACATTGTTCATCACATAATATGTATTTAATTCTTTAAATTCTGGATCAGTATATTTTTTAACTGGCTTTGATCCGACAGCTGTTTTTTTCGTGGTGGTGATTTTTTTTGTAGGCTCTTTCCTCGTTTCTGGCTCTGGAAAGTATTTGAATGCTGTTCCCTTTTTGCCGCGAGCAGCAAGACTTCTTACGCCTTTTCCCTTTTCTAAAACAATTCTTGCAGCCTCTGCGAATCCTTCGCTTTCAATTTTGTGTAAAATGGTGCCGAGCCAATCTTTTTCATCTAATTTTTTCAGTGTGTCTAAATCATCACTAATTTGCGCCACATTTACAATTGCTTGCCTAATTTGATCGTAAGCAAATTGAGTCGTGACGCCCGAACCTGATTCGCCTGTCTGACGAATTTGTGACGAAACCCAGATTAACGCTTGAAGTTCGTGAGGTAATAAATTTAATTTTTTAGCCTCTCGTGCAACAAGAGTCGCCATGTAACGATAAGAAACAATACCGGACATTAATTTGCCTTTGATCGCGTCCCATTCTTTTGCTGTTGAAGCCTTGCGAAGAGAAGGATAAAAAGCATCAATCATCCACGTATCAATTGTTGAGTTCCATTCATAAAGATCATTATAATCAATATTTCCAGATTCATCTCTTTCGCCTGCCAAAGAGGGATCTATAAGATTGAGTGCAAAATTTGGAACTTTATGAGCACCAGTAAATCCTCTAAACTCTCCTGGTTGTCTTTTTTCAGCGCCTGGAAAGGTTTCAAGATACCGTTTGAGGAGTTCCGGATTAGTGGCGGCATCTTGTTGTACTGCTTTATACATAAAGATTGCCTCCGTCAAGTTTAGAGAAAATTTAGCACGAGGCGAGTAAGTGGCAATTAATAAGCCCATCAAAGCTGAGTCTCTGTCACTTTCTGTTTCATTGTCTAAAAGTTCTCGAATATTATGATACCAGTCTCTAGCTTCTTCGTATAGCCCAGCAACATTCTTTGTGCTCTCAACTAATGTTCGAAAATCTGTTAAAACTTCTTCCGGAACTTTTAAAACATAACCAGTTTCTTCAAACTCTTCAGCTGACATTCGGCCAAGACCTTTTTCTAAGCCTCTCACGGCTCGTGGCCCACGTTTTTTTAACTCTCCCTCTGGTCCGTGATATCTTTGACGCAAGGAAAATACATTTTCTTCACCCTCCACTTCTGCGACCATTTTTAGGGGTATTGTCTCTTCTTGTGCCGGCTCTAAATCTTTTAAACTAATGTATGGAACTGATCCTTCAGCACCTAAAACTTTTTTTGCAGCAGAAACTATCTTTGCAATAGATTTATTTAGTCCCTGTAGCTCAAGCCTACTAAACGTAAAGGTCTTTCCTTCTGCGTCGGATTCATTCAAGTATTTGCGCCAATTTTCAAATAAGAGTTTCATTTTATTCATGCCTTCCTACTATTATTACTGCTTCTGGAGGACTCACAAGTATTTCTCCAAGAGTAATGTAACTCTGAGGATTCCAATATGATTCTGCCGTATCTTGTATTCTTTCTTCACTTGCACCGTTGTTATGTAGCTCACGAGCTTTTGTCCATATTTCCGAATTTGTTTTAAATATTTTAGGATTCCCACGAAGCTTCACTTCATATGTTTTTATGGAGTTGCCGCCTATATCTTCTTTTTTATCTGTGCAATAACTTCCACCACCGAATCCTTCTAAGTTTTCACATAAAAAAACACAGTTTAAACGGCTTGGACGATCTGGAAACTTTATTTTCCGAATCTTCTCAAAGATATCTTCTACTATGGTTTCTCGCGGGATTGCTTTGGGAACAGAAACACCTAAACCGCCCTCCCACGTACCTTTGGCTTGCCAATAATAAATTGCATTTTCATTTTCATCCAAATACTGACGCCAATTTTCAAATAGGAGTTTCATACTGTTTGGACCTTTATGACCCACATTTCTGGTGCCTTGATAGAATCCAAAAGTTTTCTTATGTGATCATCGCAGGCATATTCTTTTTGTCCTGCTTGCGGACCCCATTGAATGCCATATTTGGCGTCTTGCATACAATATTTACATCCGGCGCCATTCATTGTACAAGTCCCCACTTCAATAAATATATGCCATATCCGAGTGTGCCTGCGAATATAATAAATGTAATTTCAGGTAACCTATTCTCTATTATTTTACATAACTTGTAAAGACGCATCATTTTATCTTTTCCAGTGCCAATTTAACAGTATCTTTTAACTTTGGCGTTACATCATAATTGTCTATTTTATCATAAGCAACCCAAGCCCAATCCGTATGTTCAGAATCAAGTTTGACAGTTCCACTTTGAGAATTTGAGTAGTACATCATAACTTGTTCCTTTTCCTTCAGTTCGTAAACATTACTAATGTCTAAACTAGTTTCTTCTCTTGTCTCACGAATTGCAGCTTCTTTTGGAGACTCTCCTTTTTCTATATGGCCACCGGGTAAAGCCCACTTTTTAGGCATCCAATTGGAACTTGTAGACCTTTTTAATAAAAGTACTTTTTTATCATCATTGAGGACGACAACCATTGCTGCTTTGAATTTCTTTTTCTCCTCCATAAAATTTCTCCAGTTTTCCATACAATTTTTCATTCTCTCCACTTTCTTTCAGCCTTGATTAGTGTGCCCGAAATAATAGAAATTCCTCTCACTCCTTTTATCTGAGCAATTAACTTCTTTAATCTTCTAAGTTCATATTCTGGAGGTCCATCAGTTGCAAATTTAATTCTTAATTTTGACATAAGTCGACCGCCCTCTTTCTTAGAAGCCCCTATTCCATCAACGATAGTTACACCACATCTGACTCTAATCGAATTTCTGTAATCTTCAAGGCCCGGATCTTCATCCGACATGGGAACATCAACTGTCAGTATGGCTTTACACTGCCAGAGTTCAGTTGTCGGCCTAACCTCATCAAGTCTTTTCTTTTTCGCTTCTGTAATTTTGACTTTAATCTTTTTTTTCATGCATCGATGCCCTTTGATACAGTATATCATATTAATTAGTTCTTTTATTAGTTAATAGAATATAAAAAGGGGCGCAAAGCGCCCCTTTTCAAGCATCGCGAAAGCAGGCACTAGGTGATACTAATTTCTTGTGCTGGAATTACTTGTACCTCTGGTTTCTTTACTGTCACGACAAGAATACCATCTTTGTATTCAGCGTTGACATTTTCGGCAACTGTTCCTTCTGGCACAGTCCAGGAACGAGCGAACGAACTGAATGAATGCTTACGAGCATTTCCTTCTTCTTTTTTTTGTTCATTCGTATAAGAAAGCGTTAATGTCTTCTTCTCGAGAGATGCTTTAAGCTTGTCTCTGTCAAGTCCTGGCGCAGCAATTTCAATTACATGCGCATCATCGGTCTCGTACACTTCTACGGAAGGTGTTGACCTATTAAAAATTTGTGGATGAAAAAAATCTCTATCGAATGTGCTTTTGGTTGGCGCCAAAAAATCGTCAAACAATTTAGTAAAATCCGCAAGGGGTTCTGAAAAACGAACAAGTGTCATAGTTAATTCCTCCTTTGTCAGCTCTGTTCCATATACAAGATAAGCATCGTGAAAAGAAAGTCAACCTCATTGAATAAATAAATATATTTTATGCGCGTATTTCAATTCCATTTCATCAACAAGCAGTAGTTTTGAATATGAAGCCAAAAGACTGTATTTTTTGAGGTCAATAGAGACTGATTCTTCTTCTGTTACTTCATCTACAAACGGAGGAGTAAGAATTAAATCATCCATAAGTTCAACATAACGACAGTTGATGGAGTAATATTCACACAACAGAGTCATCAAACCTGAATTCCATGCTTCCTCATCATTGATGTACTCTTGAATGCAAGATTTGGCAATTTTCCTGCTGCCCAAACAACTACTTATTCTCTCCAAACAATCATTTATTGGAACAGAGTAGTATCCTTCTTCATCTTTCATTTTGCTTTTAATTTAGATGGTAGCTTAACTCTTCCATATCTGATCCCCTCTCGCCAAAAATTCTTATTTTTTCGCTGGTCTGTTGCCAGTTCGGCTTCCATGTATTGTCCATTTTCATCTTTTTTAAACTTTGCTTTGTATAGCGTTAAATGCCCGTACAAAGGTTTTGGTTTCTTTTTGGCATACTTTTTGCGTGGAGGAGCTTGATTAAGAAATTCAATACACTGATGAAAGATTTCTTCTTTCGATAAGCCCTCACTTAAATATTGTTCATAGTCAACATCTATATGAACTATGATGGGCCACTTATCTCTTCCTAATCCTTTTATCGGCAGAACAGTGTGAGAATAAAAGCCTTTTTTCTTTTTTTTACTCGTTAACTTAACTGTGTTTCCGTACTCATGAAATTCACGTAAACCGCATTCAATCATTTTTGTTATCATCCTCAAAAGTTTTTAGAAGTTCTGTGTATCCTCCGACAAAATTATTTTCCACAACAGCCGGCTGATCACCTTTCCAGTCCAAAGTTTGTTCCCAAATCATTGGAACAGTTTCCCAACTTGTTTGTTCCATTGTGACATCTAAAAGCCTTCGAGCATTGTCCATATCGGTGTAAGCGAATGAACATTCATTTTCTTTTAGCAGCTCCAAAGCTTTTTGACAGCTTGGGCAAGAATTTCTTGTAACTAACATGTAATGTTTTTCTATCATTTTTTAACCTCTTAGTAATTGTTTTTGCGTTGCCAGACCTAATTTTTCTTGTACAGAGGAAGGTTCTCCAACGACTGTAAGCTCAATCCCGGCGTGGCCTCTGTTTAGATAGACTCTTGTAAAAGATTGATTCTCATCTAAATCATCTATTAGCTCATCTTCTGATAAAAGTTTTTTGTATGCCTTATCTTCGCGAAGGCAAACAACGTGTGCCGGATTAACGAAGACTTCTCTTAGAGCATAGTTTTCCTTTGACAGTGAACCATTTTCTAACATAAATTTACTTGTTTTTACTACTTCAATTAATTGTGTAACCATTAAAAATCCTCATATACATCTTCTTTATTGGCGAACCAATATTCACCATTATAATACACTTTGCAGTAATTGTCAAGTGAACCCATCAAAAGAACGCGATTTGGTTTATTTGTGGTAATGTGATTGTTGACCAAAAGTTGCAACTCGGTTGCTGGGGAGTTCTCCTCATTTTGAAATTGAATTAATCTAACCTCAGATGGTATAAAAACAAGGTCGCCTTTTTTAAACTTATTCGTTTTCATCAATGTTATCGTTTTTTGCTTCACCCTCGTCATTGTTTTCTACAGTGTCAACAATTGATTCTTGCTCTTCGTTGTTGCCAACTAAGTAAGTTCCATAAGAACCTACAATGTCAACACAATCAGCTAATTTTAGATCTGCATCTGTCAAATTTGTGCGAACTATGTGCAAATTTTCTAAACAATAATTTAAGTCACTTATTTCAGAAACGTTTCTTAACTTATAAATTATTTTGTTTATCTCTTCACCGTTCTCGTGCAGCTGCTGTTTAACGTCAGTCAGGAATTTTGCAACCTCATTTGGTACCTGATTATCATCAACAGTATAAGCTATTTTAACCTTCATCTGACCTCCGATTTATTAATCTTTTTTAAATATCTCTCTTCACAAAAAATTGTATGTGTTTTACCAAAAGGCAACAATTCATACATTTTTGCGCCCTTTGCTGCACTCTGAACAGCTGTTGCGTTTATTTTAATGACTGAAAACAAACTGTCACGAATATTTATGGGAGCATTTTTTCTTCCCCTAATAACAGTCCCTACTGGATACTTGGCTTCAGCCTTTGTGGCCTCAATAACTTTTTTCGTAAATTTATTTTCGCACATTGATTTATATTGTTTCTCAGACGGAACAAAGTCTAATTCATTAAAAATTCTTTCAGCAAGTTGAGAAAAATAAGGTGGATTATTTTTATAATACAGAGCGCATATGCTAGCTATTTCTCTTTTTTCCTCGTCGTAGTTTGACACCCATTTGTTATAGCTCTCTGCAGTTTCTTGAGAGTTTTTTTCTTTAATTCTATTTATAGCATCAATTTGATTTTTTGTTAACTCTCCATGCTTTTCATACAACTCTTTTATAGAAATTAAAAAATCTTTCGTTCCTCCGAACATCCACGGAAGCTCTAAAAGTTTATTAACCGTTTCAAAAACTTTATCGTCTTTGATCTTTGGTTTTGCAGCCACTTTTTTATACTTGTTATAATATTTTTTAACAAACATACTCTACAACACGTTTAAAACTTGATGTATTCCTAAACCAATCAAAGCCGTCATAAGAATCCACAAAACTTTTGACACTTGCCTCTTGAAGCTTTCAAGTTCACGAATGCGAGCATAAATTCCCTCATCCGGGTTGTAAACAGCCTCTTTAATTTTTACAATATCTTCTGCCATTTCTTCTTGCTTGTCTTTAACTATTTCAATATTATCCATCACCCGTTCAAATTTTCCATTGAGTTCAATAAGAGCTGTTTCAGCCTTTGAATCCATTTCGTTTTCCCCTTTTCGGTATTAATAAATAGTCTAGCATCAATGATCAGCCTCAACAACTGCATAATTTGTAGTGATTAATGTTGATGCTGCAGAAACAGCATTTTGTAAAGCAACTCTTGTAACTTTTGCGGGGTCGATAATTCCTGCTTCAAGCATATCAACTGTTTCGCCAAAGGCAAAATCCCAACCTTTATTGTTCTTTAGCTTCATTATTTTAGCTAGAATTAAATCAGAAGATTCTCCAGCGTTTTGAGCCATTTGTACAATAGGGGCTTTTGTTACTTCACAAATAATTTTTCCTCCTATTTGCTGATCATCATTTTCATATTTAACATTTATTTTCTTTAAGGTTCGAACCAAAGCAACTCCGCCGCCGGGGACGATTCCCTCCTGTTGTGCTGAACGGACAGCTTCAAGAGCATCTTCAACTCTGTGTTTTTTTTCAATCATTTCAATTTCAGTTGCTCCACCAACTCTAATAATGGCAACACCGCTAGCCAGTCTAGTAATCCTTTCCTGTATTTTTTCACACTCATAAAGAGAATCAGTCTGTTCTAATTCAACCTTCAAGTTCTCAATTCTCTGTTCCACTTCTAGTGGATCCCCTTTACCACCAACGATTGTTGTAAAGTTCTTTATGATATCAATATTTTTTGCTGTACCCAAATTCACTAACTTGACATCTTGCAATTGTATTCTGGATTCTCGTGAGACAAAAGTGGCACCAACAGACACCGCTAAATCTTTAAGAATGTTTCTTCTCTCTTCGCCATATCGCGGCGCTTTGATGGCAGCAACTTTCATTGTGCCACGAATAGCATTCATAATTAAAGCTGCCAGGGCTTGCCCTTCAATATTTTCACACACAACCACAAGAGGTCTATTTTCTCTCGCGACAACCTCAAGGAGTGGTAGTATTTCTTCAACAGTTGAAATTTCACAGTCAGTCACAAAAATGAGAGGTTCGTCATATTTCACCGCCCCTCTTCGCTCATTTGTAATGAATTGGGGAGAGACATATCCTGAATCAAAACGAAAGCCTTCTACAAGATCTAAGCTGGTCTCAACAGAACGAGCCTCCTCAACTGTGATTGAACCATCTTTTCCAGCTGCCTCAACAGCAGAAGCAATGAGCTTGCCAATTGTCTTGTCCCCATTGGCTGAAATTGTTGCAACATGCTCAATGTCATCGACACTAGAAATAGGCTTTGTAAGGCCCTCTAGTTGCCCTACAATCGCCGTAACAGTTTTATCCATTCCTCTCTTTATCTCCACAGGAGAAGAACCCGCTACGATGTATTTCTGTGCCTCTCGCAGCAATGCTCGTGCTAAAACAGTGGAAGTTGTTGTACCGTCACCACATTCGTCAGCAGTTCTTGCTGCGACTTGCTTGATAATTTGTGCTCCTGCATTTTCAAAAGGGTCGTCGAGATCGATGAACCTTGAAATGGTCACACCATCCTTTGTGATAATTGGATTGGATCCCTTTTTATGCAAAATTACATTTCGGCCGCGTGGGCCAAGAGTTGATGCAACATTATCAGCAAGTATATCAACACCCTTCAGAATCTTCTCTTGTAAAGAAGAGCCCGAATCATATTTCTTGACCATGTTCAACCTCTATATACAGTATATGACATTATACAACAAATGTCAAGTGTTTTTTAAATTATTTTTATTTTGTGTATCTCGGATCTTTCGCCATGACTTTGCGAATTTCTCTAGCGTCATTTTTCGCTATTTCAGCAGCTTCGTTCGCCTTGCTTCTTCTTTCTTCTCGAAAATACGATCCAATATTTTCAGCCAGACTCTTTGTCTTTTCAAGGAGGGCCATGACGCCGCCTTTAAGCTTCTCAACATAAATTTTTGCCACCTGATCTATTCTTGATTGAGACAAATCAATTAAACCATAAGAAGTGAGATTTATCACAGATTTTAAAGCATCAAGCTGGTCCCAACTGGCCAACCATTGTGTCGCACCCTCTGCTTCGAGAAGTAAACCTTCTTGTAATAATCTTTTCTCTCTTCCGTGAAAAGACTCATTGCGTATTTCGGCATTTCCGGTTTGCTCTTGCTCCTTAGATGTAGCAATGGCGGCTTCTCTGCCCTTCTGCGCCTTCCGCGCTTCTTTCTCCCCTTCTTTCCTTTCTTTTTCTTCTTTGGCCTTTTTCTCTTCAGGGGACATAACTGATTCTTCCTCTTCCGGTGTTAGTCCGCCGGTTTCTAAAAATCTGTGTAGATCTCCTGTTTTAGTGTATCCGGCTGTTTGTGCTAACAAGGCAGCCAAGGCAACATGGTTATGTTTGTTAGAAGGATCTTGATTAAAGTTAGCTGCAAGCTGTTTAAGTTCTAACCTGTCAACGCCATGCAAAAGATGCGCGCCTTGACCAACTCCCTCAATAAAGTCTACAAAATTACCTCTTGTAACTTCAAATTCCCAAAATTGTAGCTCCCCTACATTCTCGCCCTCCTTAGCTTTATATGCTACGATATATTTTATAATCGGTGTGTCCCCCACAAGAAGATAATCAACTATGTTAGTATAGCTTCCTTTGGTATTGCCACCTGCTTTCAAAAGCTTTAAACTAACAGGCACTCCGGAGTCGCCACCATAATCAGAAAATGCTACAAAATCCTCAATTGGCAGAGTCCCACCAACACGAGTCTTCACTTGGTGACCACCTGTTAACGCTGCCATAAATGCTTCGAAAACAAATCCTGCAGCGCTTTCATTGAAGTCATTCAAAGTTGCTTGAAGTGCTTCAATCACCATCATCATATTGATGATAACGCCTGGTGAACGTTTTCCTCTCGCGACTGCAGGATCGAGAAACTTATTGATATTTTGAACTTTTTGTTTCATGTCTCGCCCACCACGAACAACAGAAAAAACTTTCATTACATGATCTCTATCTTGCGATTCAGGATCGCCCCAAGCCTCTGTAGGAGAGAACGAGGGGAGAGGGATTGTCATACTAAACCTTCCGCCTTCCTTTTCTTCTTTTTCTGAAATTATTGAAGCACTCTCTTTTGTGCTTTCATAATCATCAAGAGCTTCTACAACTAACTTTAAAAGTTGGTAAGAATTGATGTCCTTTTTATTAAAAAATATGTTGAGACTTTCTTCAATATTCATGTTTATAATTAGTACGAACTAAACGATTTCGTCTGCTATTCCTAATTCTACAGCTTCATCAGCAGTAAGATAGACATTCATCCTTTTTGCTAAAAGTTTCTTGATATATCTTTTGGTCATTTTTGTTTCCTCCAATAGACACACAACCAATCTTTCTTGAATCCATTTGGCCTCGGCCATTTCGTTTTCAAGATCGGAGAGGTTTCCATGCTGACCAGAAGTAACACCGTGAAGCATAACTCTACAGTTCTTTCCAATGCGTCTTTGACCTTTTGTTCCGGCTGCCAGGAGTAGAACTCCTGCTGACATAACTTTTCCAAGGCCCAACGTTTTAATCTCGCAATCATCTCTTACCATTCGCATTGTATCGTAAATTGAGAACATGTCAACAGCGCTCCCTCCCCAAGTTGACACAATAAAATTCATGGGCTCATATGTAGTTGTGGTTTCTGATTCAGAATCCTCTGGATCTGAAAGTTCTTCTTTCTTCCCCATTTCTTTTAAAGCCATCAAAGAATAAGTTGTCTCAGCAGCATTTCCCTCAGTGACTTCGCCGTACAAACCAATTAGTCTGAGCTTTGCTGGTTCAGCTGCAGTATCATTCAACAATAAAAATTGTGAAAGATCTGTTGGTGTTTCCTCTTCCGATTGTTCTTTTTGCGGTTCTTCAACTTCAAATTTACCCAATTACTTCTCCTAATTAATTTTTTTTGCTTTACCATTTCTGTTGAGTTCTTGCAACTCAAACGGAAATTCTTTTGCCCAACCGATCCAAGAGTCTTTATCCTGGAATGCTCTAATGAATAAACGTAGCTCCGCTTTGCCGTTTTTGTGCCACCCATATCCAATTTCTTTCCAATCTTTTAATTCTGCTAAAATCTTCCTTCTTTCTCTCGCTGACATTTTTCCTTCAAGTTGAAGTTTATAAGTGACCTCTTTATCTTTGCCAGTGATTTGTTTCCAAGCAACAATTGTCATCTCGCTCTCCATATCATGTTCTCCTATATTATAACAAAAAGAAAAAAAAGTCAACCATTTTTTTTATATTGATCTTCAAAATCTTTTTTCGCCTCTTTCCAGTTGTTAAACTTCAAGAGGTCTCTGTAATATTTAGGCCAATGAGTTTTCAAACGCGATATTATTACTTCTTTCCATATGCTTATTGCTTGTTTATCTTTTTCAATTTTTGCTTTTATATACTCTTCATCCGAATTTGCAGAGCGTACATGTTCATGTTTGAGTTCTAGTGCATGCTTCACATCTTCTTCTAAGATAGTTAGCAACTTAAGAATGTCTTCTTTCAAAGACTTCATAAAAGAATACATATGTCCATAGTTTAATATAGAAGAAATTATCCTATAGGAAATAACTCCTGTAGCAAACCATAAAAACTGATCCATGCCATTTGGCACTACGCCCTCTTATTTTTCAATGGAAGTGAATATTTTTTCAACAATCTTGTCAGTTAGTTGATTAATTTTTGTTTCTCTAAGCTCTTTAGCTGCAGTTGCGGACTCGTTGAGTTTTTGTGCCTGCGTTAAGCGAGCAGCAACTTTTTGAGTAATTTTTTCAAGAAGATCTTCTTCATTAAGTTCTTCTGGTTCAGGCTCATTAACTTCTTCAGTGCTTGTTTCCTCCAGCTCTTCCACTCCTTCCCCGCCTTCAACACCTTCAATATCTTCAATATCTTCAATATCTTCAACACCTTCAGGTTCTTCCCCCACTTCCAATTCGGCCTCTTCTCCACCTTCAACATCTAGCGAAAGATCTACATCATACCTTTCAGCAACTTCGTCCACGACGCCCGCAATTCCTTGCATCATATCAGTGAGAGCATCGCCCAAAGGCTCTTCTCCGCCGGGCTCTTCCGGTTCAAGTTCACCTTCAAGTTCACCTCCAAGTTTTCCTCCAAGATCGCCTTCAAGATCATCTTCTCGGACGTAAGATACGCCAGCCTCCTCTAACTCTTCCTCTTTGGCTTCAGTTTCTTTAATTTTATCAACAAACGTTTCAGTCAAAGGATCGATTGAGGCCAGTTTCATAAAGCGGCGAATTGTGTTCTCATTAAGAAGTGGTTTTTTGTTGCTCATTGGTGTTCTCCTATAACGTTATAAGCTATTATTTCATAGTAAATAGTACGTTGATAAACAAAAAGTTCATTTAATATTTAAATAATTTCTAATTCTTTTAACTGTAATTTTGATAACGCTCGGTCTTGAATTTGTTTCACTCTTACAAAGCTTATGTTTAATCTTTCTGCAACTTCTCGCAGAGTCATTGAGCCATTTTTTTCAACTGCAATTAATACACAATTTAAATCATCTTTATGGTCAATCCAATGTTTGCAGTCTTTAATTGGGCAGTTGGTATTATTGACAACGCAACTGTTGCAACAACTTCTCATATTTCTAAATGCTCCTCTTCTATCAAATCAAATATATTCTCTAATTCATTAGGGTTTAAAGAAAATTGTTTTTCAAGCTCGCGCGCTTTTTCAATCAACTGCTTTGATTTTTTTCTGTTTACTTTACTTTGATTCCCTTTTTGTTCTTTATATCCATCAATAATTTTCATCATATTTTCGTCCTTGTTGATATATTTTCTCATCATCAATCTGAAGAATTCATTTTGCCGCATCCCATCATAATGTAGCCTAATTTTCAAATCAGCATGTTTTTTATCAAAATCTTCAAAACAAACTTGCTTCTCAGCTTTTCTAAATTTGTGAAACATTATCGCCTCAAAATATGAGTTGAACTCTCATACTGGCCAGCAGCTGTTTGAAGGAGAAATGTTGCGCTTGATTGAAACTCTTCTAAAGTACGAGCGCCGGTATAAGAAAACCCGCTCCTGACGTTACCTCCAATATCCCGTAGGATATCAGCCGCCGAGCCTTTGTATGGAATTGTAGTTGATATTCCTTCAGGAGAAGATGACTGTCCTCTCCAATCCATCTGCGCAGACCTTGAAGCCATGCCCCTGTAAACTTTATATTTTTTATTTCCACTTGTAAATATTTCTCCTGGTGATTCATCAGTGCCCGCTAACATTGATCCAAGCATAACAAAATCTGCTCCTGCCGCTAACGCTTTTACAATATCTCCGCTATTTTTAATTCCGCCATCAGCAATTAATTTTGCATCTCTATTTGAATATGAACAATCACGTATCGATTGAAAAGTTGGGATACCGTGACCAGTATTGATTCTTGTGCTGCAAATTGAACCGCCGCCAATTCCAACTCTTATGCTGTCTGCCCCCCAATCTGCCAAATCATTAAAGGCATCAAGAGTCGCGACGTTGCCAGCCATCAAATGAATTTCATTACCAAATACACCTCTCAACGTCTTAAGCGCATTTTTGGTTAACACATGATGTCCGTGAGCAACGTCCAAACAAAGTATGCGCACACCAGCATCCCACAAGGCACAAGCACGGGATTCATAATCACCCGTAACTCCAATGGCTGCTGCTATGTTAGCTTTCCTCTTCTTAGCGAGGACAACCTGTTCTTCAATTGTATTGTACCTATGAATTACACCCAATCCTCCTTCATCGTACATAGTCCACGACATTTCATCTTCGGTAACTGTGTCCATTGGACTTGATATAACTGGTAAATCTAAATACGTCTTATCATCTAAAAAATTTCCAATATCAACTTCATTTCTACTTTTAATCTCTGAGTATTTTGGCTCCAATAAAACATCATCAAAACTAAGACTGTTCTGCATTTATTTCCTCTTTCAATTTGTTTACTAAATCTGTTGCTTTTGCCCAACATTTGGGACAATAAAGATTAACTTTGTTTTGTTCTTTTCTTACAATAACATACCATGATTGTACCATATCTTTATTTTGTTTGTCAAATGGTTTTTCACAGACAAGACAAAAATCTTCAAGCTGCGAAAACATACTGATTTTTTCTTTTAATTCTGCTTCTGCATGTTTCTTTTTTGCTTTTTTAATTCTTCTTTGTATTTTTTTTGCTGCTTTTGTCATTTTATCTCTAATGTGGATATGCCAACAATTCCGGTAGCTCCGCCGCAACCATAAGTATTCTTAAAAATTACAACTGCGGAGGGGAACGGCGCAGAAGAAGAAACATCGGCACTGAACTTATTTTCAAATTTTAATCGGCCTTTTATAAAGTGTATCTTCCACGCCTTCATACAATACTCATGCCAATATTTTGTATCTGTTCTCGATGGAATTAAGCACACAACTACTGTATTTGGCTTTTGTCCTTCCTCGTAAGCCTTCTTGACCCATTTTTTAATGTCTCGACCATACGGAGGGTTCATAAAAACCCTTTCGCCTTCCCAACTTTTACTGAGGCCGTCATCCTTTTTAGTAAAATATTTTTCGCATTTGGCACTTTCTGTGGTTGAACACGGATCAAGAGTAAATCTGTAATCAAGATTTAAATAATCATATAAGTCTTGTGGTGTTTCCCATTCTGCAGATTTAGAAGAAAACATTGTTTGTTGTGTTTCTTTATTCATATTAATCCCGTGCTTCCAAATCCTCCATCAGAACGATCAGTGTCTAAGTCTGATGGGTCATAATTAATTTCACCGGGTTCGCATACAACAATCGGAACCAACACAGCTTGTGCAATTTTTTGTCCCGGTTGAATGGTCCTTGTTGACCCTCCAATATTATGAAGATTAACAAAAACTTCGCCAGTGTAGCCCGGATCAACAACGCATGCGCCAACAATTAATTTTTGCTTGTGAGCAATACCAGATTTATTTTTTATTTCTAGCATGTGGTTTTCCGGAACCACAACTTTTAGCCCTGTTGGAACCAAACAAGATTCTCCTGGCGGAATTCTGTACTCTCCTTCCGGCTGCCAATAACAGTCGGGCTCTTTAGAAGGATCTGGACAATAGAACAAATCTATCCCGGCATCAAGTGAATGAACCCTTATCGGTAATTTTGCTTTCGATCTAATTTTGTAAAATTTAAGTTCCATCATAACTCCTTTATATCATTAAATTTTTTATATGTCAAGTCATTATTTTATTTCGTTAAGGAGGACGTGTTCTTCGCCCCATAGTTTTATTGCTTTTTTATTATAAGCAAGGCCGGCGTCTTCTTCAACGGTAAAGAAACCCAAGTGAAAGGTCTTATCGACATGTCGGATCTGGGACCCCCATTTCTTGAGTCTCTTACACCAATAAACCCCTTTGTATTTAGAAGAGGAGTTCTTATTGGATCGCCTATTGTGCATATTCTGTGATCGAGTTACTTCTCTTAGATTTTCTTTTTTATTGTCCAGTCCATTATGATTTATATGGTCAATAACCATTCCATTTTGGGGCTTGCCCATTATAACATGATGAAGGTAAAGTGAGGTCCTTCGTCTTTCTCTCTTTTCTTTTCCTTTGTAGGTACGATAATACCACCCTCCGTTTGGATGGTAAATCCCGGTATAAGCATAAGGGTAGGATTTATTAGCATCGCCAAAGAGTATCCAATTATAATCCTTAACCTTATCCCAGTCTTCTGTATCTATAATGATTGTCCATTTTCCTGGAAATTTTTTGTTTTTACTTTTTATAAAGATGTGAGTTGTTCCGTCTTCATTGTGTATAAATTTATTTTTCATAGCCCTATACTAACAAAGATTTAGTTAAATGTCAAACATTTTATCCTAATAATTTCCAATTATGTCTTATTGATCTCGAAGAAAACCCCCACTGTTCATCATAATCAATTTTACACATGTAGGGACGATTAATGTGAATCATGTCTCTTTCTTTAACTCCCCAACACCTAATTGAAGTTTGGTTACTTGTTGAGTCAATTACGTTTACAATCCAATATTCTTTTCCATTCTTTGTCCTTCTACGAACAATTTCACGAGGGATAAACCAAACAATCTGAAGATCCGGATCATACTCAGCGATTGGGGGAACGAAGTGTTCTTCAAGTCTTCTGCGAACATGTTCATTCAACACAAGATCAATTGGAAACACTCCTGTCAAATCAGCCTTGTTGGCTATCTTTTCCTGAGCCGTAAAATCTCCTTCCGGCTCGTAGAGTTCAATGTTTTCATTTAGCTGTTTTTCTTTTTTTGGCCGATCAACAACGGCGGCAGACCAAAAATGCTTCATTCCAGAAAATCTATCATCAATTAGATTATCCACTGCACCACTGCGAACAAGAACATCCAATGCCTTCTTATTCAATTTTCCATAAATAACATCCGGATTAAATAATAATTCCTCAACGGTGTTAAATGGGCGGTGTTGAATAATTTGCTCAATTGCTTTGGCACCCAAACCTTTAATCGAAGTTAAAGGCTGAATAAGAGTTTTGCCGTCTTCAGAGATCTCCCAAACTATCCCTGACGAATTAATATTCAGAGGTTGAATATTAAATCCCATTGATTTAGCAATGTTAATTGCTTTTTCTTTTCTGCTCTCGGGCTCTTTATCAAGAAAAGCCGCTGTCCATTCAACAGAATAGTAGTTAAGCAGCCACGCACATTGATAACTCAAGATGCTATAGCTAACTGCATGAGATTTATTAAAGCCATACCCAGAAAAGTATTCAAAATTCTGCCAAAGTTGTTCTGTTTGCCCGTAAGACAATCCTTTTTCTATACAGCCATCAACAAACTTGTTATAAATCTTTTCCTTCTTTTTTGTCTCATCTCCAGTTCCTTTCTTCGTTAGATATTTTCGTAAAGCATTACCCTCGTCAAGAGAAATGTTTTTACCAAGCTTGTGAGCTAGTAAAGCAATTTGCTCCTGGAAAATTAAGAAACCATAAGTTTCTTTTGTAACATCTCTTACAAGTTTGTGGATATAATTAACGCCATTAGGATCTTTTTTTGCTGCAATATAAGACTTATCAACATCCGCTCCAAGTGGGCCCGGGCGATAAATTGATGTGACAGCTGAAATATCAATCAAACTCTTTGGCTTTGCTTTTTTACAAAAATCTTGCGCTCCCTGTTCTGTAAATTGAAAGATGCCAGTCCATTTGCCCTTTTGGAAGATATTTTTGTATACATTTTGATCATTGAAATTAATAACATCCGGATGGAGCTTTTCATTATAAAAGTTCTTCACATCTTCGAATGTTGGCTCTTCAACATTGTAGTGCCTTTTAAGAATGTGTCGAACTGCTCCTTCAATCATTCTCAAGGATGCCAATCCAAGAATATCAAATTTAATAAAGCCAAGAGGTTCAAGATGTCTAACATTTTGACCCTCCGACCACGGAGTTTGTCTTACACCTCCACTGTTCACGAGGGGCATCCATTTGTCCAAATCTTCACCAACCACAATGCCGCCGGCATGTCTTGACACGCTTCTAACTTGCCCAAGCAAAGCATCGATGTGAGTTTTAACTTGGGGATATTTATCAAGAAACTTTTTCAGAGTTTCTGAATATTCCATTACTTCATCAAAAGTTGGCGCGTAAACACCTGATTTAATTCCATGTTTCTTTTTAGCAATTGGAGTTGCCTCAAAAATCATTTTGCCAGTCACATTATTGACCTCTACAAATGGAATATCATAAAACTTTGAAACATCTTTAACCAGAGAACGAAGCTGAAGTGTATTGTAATTTGAAATTGGAGCAACTGTGTTGTCTCCCCATTCTTCAATTAGCATTTCCTTTAGTTCCATAGGATCTGCAACATCATAATCGATATCAGGATAGTCAACGGCGTCGCGTCTCAAAAACCTTGAAAAAAGAAGCTCGTGTCTGATGGGGTCAACTTGAGTGATATCCAGAACATAAGCAACAAGTGATCCGGCAGCAGATCCTCTGCCGGGGCCGGTGAGTTGCACTGAACTTGCTTTATCAGCAATTGCTTTCATTGTTAAAAAATATTTAGCAAAGCCGCGATCTCTAATGACAAACAGTTCTTCTTTGAGGCGGTCTACATACTCTTGTTTATCGTTGAGAACTTTTTCTTTAAGACCCTCCAAACAATCTTGTGTCAGCGCTTGAATATCTGTTTTCCCAGCCGGAACAACAAAACTCGGAAGTCTGACGTCATTATCCGGCATAAAATCTTCAATCAAATCATAAGCAATATACTCTGTTCTTTTAATCGAGTCTAAAACAAGATCGTCATCGTAATCAAATCCTGTTTCTTTAGAATATTTGTGGTAAGACTCCCACATTTGTTCACCATTTTTTGGATATAACTCATATCCAATTTCTTCAACTCCAGAAGGAAGTTCAGCAGGCATATAGTCTGGTAAGCCTCCTTTTCCCAACCATCCGATCCGCTTATATAATTCCCTGTCCTTCCATGCGTCCGGATTAGGATAATGGCTGTCAGCAGTTGAGATAAGCTTTACGTCATATTCACGACAAACTTGAACAATGTATTGATTAAGCTCGTGCTGCTCCGGAATACTGTTCCATTGAAGTTCTCCGTACCACTTATCTCCAAATATGCCTTTCATGCGCTCCGTTGTTTGACGCATTGCATTTAGAACAGCAG
>Ga0208180_1000400_pt1 | contig 38483 bp, 48 predicted proteins | sample MalvireepMed_s16_FD_184241 | JGI IMG/M metagenome (GOLD analysis project Ga0208180, IMG submission 184241) | Marine viral communities from the Global Malaspina Expedition - Malaspina viral metaG DeepMed_s16 (SPAdes) (version 2) | ecosystem: Environmental > Aquatic > Marine > Oceanic | place...
TTCCACTTTTTTTTAATAGGGAATAACTTCTGGTATTTCTATGGTCAAGACCTTAGTTTTCGCGGTGGGATTATCCGTTGCAAAAAGGTTGATGTCCTCTAAAAAACACGGAACTATGGAACTACTAAAGAAATAAGTAAAATAATATATAATATAATATAATAAGAACTTTAGTATCTCTTTAAAATACAATCACTTAGGTTTACTTTACATAAAACAATATGTCCAGTTCCAGTCCTATAGGTAAAGTTAACCCCTATATGAACTGTGAACTGGGGTCAAACCTTAATTAAAACAATGAGTTATCTGTATCGCATACGATACACTAAAAGCTACTATAAGTTCAATCCTATATACAACACCAGTTCCCCAACGGAGAAAGACACTAAGTGAAGCGAAGGTTCGCCATAGCGTTTTTTTAGTAGTACGATTTATATTACAATATGTACAGTAAGTAGGTTCAGCGTACCAAACTGGGTCTAACTATGTATTTATCGCTATGCGTTATGGACTACTATGTATTAGCTAACCCCCCGTTTTTACCAGTAGCAAATAGTTTTATATGATAGTGGAATTTAGATAATAACGAAATAGCCAAAGGATATCCGATAAGCGTGGGGTAGCCTTTCATATGATAGTGAAATTTAAATAATGAAGAAAAACAAAAGTTGACGGCACAGGATAGTATATAGCCTTTCATATGAGAGTGAGATTTAGATAGTGAGAGAAAACTTAGAATGGTGAAATACCCTGCCATTAGGCATTTTTTCTCAAATCAAATAAAAAACATTAATTACATACTTAACTGGACATATTATATGTAAAGTAGTATAATAGTCATAATGGTAGAAATATATCTAAATTATATAACTATTGTTAAACTATTAACTGTATCGCATACGATACACTAACTATGAGGAAAAAATTATGAAAGTAAAAGCATTTGATACACACAATATGGGAGATATTTGGGACTTGGATTTAAGTTCTAATGATGTATCAGCAATACTAGCAATTATGCAGATGTTAGCTGAAGAGTGTAACTGGAGTTGGGAGTCGGAAAGAGATATGGACTATGACAAACCAGAGTATGCAAAATATTATAAGTTCAAAGAAGAACTTCAAAACCACTATCCAGATGTAGACTTTGAGAAGTTTGACCTTATGGCTCTACTATGGAAATTCAAATATAACTAAACAACAGGAGTAAAAATTATGAAAGTAGCAAACAAAAACGCAAGTCAATATGTTGACGAACTAAAAACATTTCAAGGCAGTAATACCTTTGCCGAAGAACACACCGATAATCTATATGTTGTCTATAGTTATGGCTATCACTTCCCAATGTATATCTACGACAAACAAGCTGGAATGTGGATAGGGAATGAAGAAAGCTATTCAGTATCAACATCAAAACACCAAAACCAATGTAGACCTAGTGAAAGTGTTGAGTGTTGGTTACATACCAATGAGATGAAAGAGTTTATAAGATGTGGTGGAATGGTTGAGTATATGATATGTAATGCAAACCAAGAAGTCGCCTTTCTTAATAATGACTAAATAACTGTATCGCATACGATACACTAACTATGAGGGAAAAACTATGGGTAATGTAATAAACATAAATAAAAAGAAAGTCAGAGAGGAAAGATGTTATATCTATGACAAAATGCTACAGGAAGATTTTACTATGCCTAAAGCAAAAGCTGAGGAATGGATTCACGATAATCTTGAGGACTTAATTCACGGAAGATATAACCTTGTTGGTGTATGTCTTATGACACACGAACAAGTACAAGAATATACTCAGTTACACGATAAAGAGGAGTAAAAACTATGACTAAATCAATGAAGCCAATCTGTGCTGACTGTGGCTCACACTATAGTAAAAAACGACTAATGGCAGGGTACGATACCTGCCTGAACTGTGGCGAAGAACAAGCACTACAAGTAAAGCATACGATTGTACCTATGCACAAATCAAACTATGTCGTGGTCAGCGACAAATCACTACTGAAAGGTATCAATAACAAGGGGGGATTTCACAAATGAAAGTTAAAGACTTAATAGCAATATTAGAAAACTCACACGAGCCAGATGATGAATTAATATTTTATCATTTAGAAAACTCACAGCTAACAGAATGTCAAGTAGAAACTATACTAGATGTTGATGATAGGTGCGAGATAACAATAGAAAAATTAGACGAGGAGAAGAATGATGAATGATAAAGAAAAACTAGACTTGCCAGACGGGTGGACTTGTATCTCGTGTGGAGATGAATACCTAGAAGATACGACAGGTAAAGAAGTAGCAAACTATGACGAGGGTACATTGTGCCTAAAATGTGAACAGGAGAGTGAAGATGAGTAACGATATAAATACTGCAATTAAATACGATATTGTAGATAACCTAGCGAATATGTCAGTTGATGAATTCTGTAACCTATGTGAAAAACATAATATTAAAGATATAGTACCAGATATTGATAGTGCTATTGATGAACTAGCTCAAACTATTTTTGATGAGAGGGGGGATTACCATAATGCTGAATAAATTTATATTATTTTTAAAGCTAACGATACTTATACTCATACCTTTATGCCTACTTACTATTATGGCTTATATTGGTTATCTATGGAAAGTGGGGGGGTGTAATGGGTTATCGTAGTGAAGTTACTATTGCTATACAGACAGATAACATTGAGCCAGAAGATGTCAAGGGTTGGCATATGTTTATTGCTGAACTCAAAGCTAATCCTAAATGTGATATAGCTATGAGAGAAATAGAAAGTGGTCAATACCTAGATAATGGGGGTATTGATATGAAAAACTGTTGTCTGTATGTAGATTTTTCAGATATTAAATGGTATGACACCAACAAAAATATACAAAGCTACCGAGCTATTATGGAAATAGCAGAGAATTGGTGTAATGAAGACCGACAGGATACTCAGCTAACCCCAATGTCTATGGCTTTCTTGCGAGTAGGCGAAGAGAGTACCGACACAGAGGAAGAGTTTTATGGCGATTTCGCTACTGAAATAGGTTATATATCTAGACCTACGATAGAGCTTGAGGATATGAGATTTAAAGAAAACGAGTTATAAACTAAATAACTGTATCGCATACGATACACTAACTATGAGGAAAAAACTATGATGATGATGTTTGTAATAGGGTTTGCATTAGGGTTGATAGTAACAGCTATCGGATTACTAATGATACTGCAATACCAAGATAAGCAAGACTTAAAAAATAGAACAGGCATATATGCCTCAACCACTAAGGAGTAAAAACTATGCAACAGAGAGTAACCATAAAAGAGTTAGAAACTCTTATCACTACGATAGGAGAAACTCTAACACCAATCATACAGAGTGAGGCAGGGTGTGGTAAGACTAGCCTACTCAAAGCGATTGAGAAAAAAGAGGGCGACAAGTACGAATACATCTATGTAGATTGCCCTGTCAAAGATATGTCAGATATTGCTATGACTATCCCTAACCACGATACCAAAACATTAGAGAACTATGTCGGCTCATTGTTTAAACTTGATAGTCCTAAACCTAAAGTTATCTTACTAGATGAGTTTATGAAGTCGCCAAAGCTACTGCAAGTTATCTTTACTAGACTTATGCTAGAAAGAACTGTGGGCGATACACCTCTACCAGAGGGAAGTATTGTATTTGGTACATCAAACAATCAAGCTGATGGCTTGGGCGACACTATGTTAGCCCACGCAGGTAACAGAGTGTGTATCTTGGAAATGGAAAAACCACAAGTGGAAGATTGGCTTGTATGGGCGACTGAAAATGGAGTAAGTCCTTTGATACGAGCCTTTGTACATACCTTTCCTAGATGTCTTGCGAGTTACAGGGATAGTGGGCAAGAAGATAATCCATACATCTTCAATCCAAAGAAACCAATACTATCCTTTGTCAGTCCTCGTTCACTTGAGAAAGCTAGTGTGATTGTAGATAACCGAGATAAGCTAGGCGACAATGCAACCCAAGTGGCATTGAGTGGTACGATTGGTGCAAGTGCAAGTGCTGATATGTCAGCATTCTTACGACTTGAGAAAGAACTACCAACCTTTGAAGATATACTTAAAGAGCCAGAGAAAGCTAATATGCCAGATAGTATCTCAGCACAGTTGATGTTGATGTTCCAAGCTGTAGATAAAATCAAACAGCAAAGCGACCTAACTGCCTTTATGAAATACATCAAGCGAATAAGTAGTAGTGAGATACAAGCTATCTTCTTTACTATGCTGATGAGAAATAGTAAGTCAGTCAAGATTGCTAGGGGTAACAAGGAGATTTCAGATTGGGCAGTAGAGAACTTTAACATTATGTAATTTAAACTGTATCGCATACGATACACTAACTATAGGAGAAATACTATGACGACACACCGACTATCCTCAGAGGATAGAATTAAAAAAGCTCATATTGCTTTGATGAAACACCCAGAAACTGCTCTATATAGTGGAGTGATGATGTTGGGTAAGTCAGAAGTGATTGATGATTGTCCTACTGCCAAGACTGACGGCATAAATAAATACTATGGTAGAAAGTTTATTGAGGCACTATCAGACAAAGAGTTACGAGCATTGATATTACACGAGAATTTGCATATAGCACTTAATCATATGGGGAGATTTCGTAAAGAGTTTAAGAAAAATGCTCATCATATGAATATATGTGCAGACTATGTGGTCAATGATGTTGTTATACACTTGGAAGATAAGGAGTTGTGCCAACTGCCAGAGGGTGCATTGTATGAGAAGAAGTATCATAATTGGTCAGTCAACGAGATACTCAAAGACCTAGCTGAACAAGAGCAATCGCAAAATGGCGACAACGGACAATCAGCTACTGACGGCTTAACTCCTCTTGATGAACACGATTTTGAAAGTGGTAAGTCTATGACACCACAGGAACAGCAAGAAATGACTAAGAAGATTGAGAATGCTTTGAAAGAGGGAAGTATACTCGCAGGAAAAATTGGTGCGAAGATACCACGAGCCATTGATGAACTCTTTGAGCCAAAGATTAATTGGCGAGAAATGATGAGAGAATTTATATCATCAACCTGTAGGGGTAATGATGAGTTTACTTGGCGAAAGTTTAACAAGCGAATGTTACCTAATGACTTGTACCTACCCTCTATGGAAAATGAAAGTGTGGGCGAGTTGGTTATCGCTTGTGATACATCTGGAAGTATCAGTCAGCACGACTTAACAATATTTGCAACCGAACTACAAGCGATATGTAGCACCATAACCCCAGACCAAATACGATTACTATGGTGGGATAGTGAGGTATGTAGTGAGCAGATATTTAGTCCAGAGCATTACCAAGATATAAGTAAGGTACTTAAAGTTGCAGGGGGCGGTGGCACTTACCTTTCTTGTGTGAGTGAATACATCACAAAGGAACGAATAAATGCTGACGCAATTATTGTGTTTACTGACGGCTATGTTGAACAAGATATCCAATGGAATCTATCAGCACCAACCCTACACATTGTAAATGGCAATAGGAACTTTAAGGGTACAGTGGGGAGTAGAGTAGTTCAGTATGAGAGAGATTAATTTAAACTATAATAGGAGTAAAAACTATGAGGCTAAAAGAAAGTAATGTAACGACTGAAAGTTACGAATTGCAACAACCAGAACACATTGTGTCATTGGCTACATCAAGTATGCTAGTGTCAGTTGATGTGAATGTGTGGACTGCAACCAAGCAAGACAGGGGTATATCAGATGAAGTAACCACTATGAAAAAAGCAGAGTTAGGTACAGGTAAGTTTACCAAGTATCTCTTTGCTAAGAATCCTAAACACCATAGGATTGTTAAGTTACGACAGTTGATACATAAATGGCTTAAGCATTCTACCTACAGGTGGAACAATGCTCAAGACTTATTACCTACAGTTGACCTTGAGAAATTCAAGGAAGAGTATGAGAAATATGAGAGTGAGTTTAATACAGCAGTAGAGGACTTTCTTAAGAACTATCAAACTCTTGTAAGTGATGAGGCATTCAGACAAGGCGATATGTTTGATAAGAATGACTATCCAAGTGTTGAAGAGTTACAAAGTAAATTCAATATGCGATTGTATGTTGCAGAAGTACCAAGCCACGATTTCAGATGTCAAGTAGCACAAGATACAGCAGATGATTTGAGAGTTGAGTATCAGCAACAGGCAGATGACATTGTGCATAGTGTAATTGATACACAAGTCAATCGTGTAGTTGATGTAATGAAAAGTATTTCACATTGTTGTGGAGTGATTGAGAGTAAAGACAAAGAGGGTAATCCTGTCTTTAAGAAACGAGCTATCTATGATACTACTTTTCAACGAGCAAAGGCATTGGTAAATACTATCAAGAACTTTAAACCAATAGACAACGACCAAAGTGATAAGTTGCAGAGTGCAGTTGACGACTTGGAGAAAGTAATTGGTGGAGTATCTACTGACTTACTGAGGGATAGTGATAGTACCAGAGCAGAAGTTAAGCAAGGTATTGACGATATACTATCTAAGTTTAATTAGGTAGTGTATCGCATACGATACATTTTTAAGAGGTACTTGGATAAGCAAAACTTTTTTTAAGTGCCTTAAATCGCAAACTATGAGGTCAAAATTATGGAAAAACAAAAGAAATACAGAGTATATATCCAACAGCACTATAAACCGATTGAAATTATGGCTTATAGTAAAGATGAGGCAGAACACAAAGTACAGAATGATTGTACTTGGGGAGAGCCGATTGAGGTTGAAATTATAGCAATTAGAAGTTTTGATAGTAAACCAATAAACACCAAAAACAAATAGGAGTAAAAACTATGAAAAATTATATAGAAAACAGTATGTACATTGCAGAGCTAGAGCAGAGTTTGAGCCAGAGTAAAGTTTTGCCTCTGGTAAAAGACTTATGCTATAAGTATGACCTGCGTGTAAGTCAAAGGTTAATGATATCAAGACTTAAGTTTGATAGAATTTGGCATAAAGAGTATACGAAATTAAAAAACTACGATAAAGTTAATGATATTAATTACAATCCAAAAACTGATGATGAAGTTACTAAGAGAGAGCAACAGCAGTCAGAACAACCACGAGAATATGAAGAGGCATTTCTAATGAACTACAAAGGCATACCTCAAGCTGTTGTGTATGTTGACCACGAAGATAACTTTGGTTTTCAAGTTAGTTATACCATTAAAGACAGAGGTAGCGATACTTGGGATAGGCACACTATTAAATCTAAGAAAGTATCGCAAGTCCTTAAAACATTAAGGCGAAAGAAGTGGCAACCATTAGGAAATCGTGAGGCTTACGGGGGTTTAAAACTTGATACTAAAGATATGGTAATGGAATATTCTGTTGATAATATCAATTTAGCTCGAGCTATATCAAACTATGATACTGCGAAAAGCGATTTAACTTATGATAACAAAAACAAACTTGCAGAGGTCTTAGAGAGTTTGTATGGTAGTAAAAAAGATATATCTCATAATACCAATGAACATTTTAAAAATAAAATGAAAGATATTGATGATAGACGAGATACTATTCAATCTGTTTATAAAGAAGTTAGGTCAGAACTTGATAACAAGTTTACTGCGATTGGTATATGTAGAGGTGGTGGTTGGATAGTTGGCGATGTTAAGGAACACGAGGGAGAATTTAAATTAGAGAATGGCGACACAGTTCATTGGCAAAGAGATAATAATGATTTAGATAAGTTTGGAATAAAGTTTAACAATTTGATAATCCACAATACTCAAATGGTGCGTAACCTAGAGCAGTTAGATTTCTTTGATAGTTTAAAACCTATACTCACTATGCTTAAAGTTAGACTAGAAGATTGGGTTAATAAAAATGATAGACACGAAATTATAAGAGATTACTTTAAGCACAAAGACAATTCTTACCACAATAATGGTAGTAGGTGGATTGAAGATTTGGGTTGTTACTATGAAGAAAATCATCTTTTTGGTGTTGATGGAAATCCCTTTTCAATTAAATGGTTGCTAATGGCAAAACCTAAATAACTTATAGGAGTAAAAACTATGATAGCAAAGATAAGAAAAAATGATATATGCCGAGATTTGTTAATTAAAAGAAAACATAAGGGCGAACTGAATGCAGAGATACTTACCAAATTTAGAATATATGCAAAGAAAAAGAAAGCTCAGTTGTTTGAAGAGGGTTATGAAAATGATGACCACGAGTATTGGCTACGACATTACTGTCGTAGTTGGTTATGTGATAAGAAACCCTCTCGTATAAAAGCAAGTAATAAATATAGAAGAAATTGTTCAGCACATAAGAAAAAAGCTAAGATTAGTAAATATAAAAGAATGAACTTAAATACTTGGGGTTTTACTGAGGCTATGTGGAATAATTTTGCTTTAGCTGATATGAGAAGAAGACACCCTAGACGAGTGATGTGGAAAACTCGTAAGGAACTTTACGAATGGATTGTTAAGCAATTAAAAATACAAAACAATCGTTCTGCTTATCGTAACAAAAGAGGTGTTTATCCTAAAATGACAATGATAAGAGACGGAAACTTAACACCTAATCAAAACTTTTTAATTAAACCTAACCTAAGTATTGACCGAATATTACCACACAGACATTATGTAAAGGGTAATGTAGTCTTATGTCAACGACAACAAAACAAAGATAAAAATGCAATACACTTATATCAAGCAGAAGATGTTGTTAGGCTACAAAAAAAAGCTACAAAAACTTTTGCTAGAAAATAGAAAAAGAGTTATGATTGTTCTCTATGAGAACAGATGAAATAATCTACAGTCCATATCCATTTCAAGATAACTATATGGTACTTCTTGAAATGGATAATGTATCGCATACGATACACTTTTCCCCACAATATAATTTATATATTGGCAACAACACTAAAAGAATCTTTTCACCTTCCTCGCTTCCCAGTTTTATTCAATCAAAGTTAGCTATGATTAACTCTATTGCTAAAGAAAAATGGAATGCTTTTTTTGATAGTAATTCTTTTTATGAATTAGATTGCTACACTCATCATAGATACATTAAAAATAACCCAGAATTTAAACACATAGGTTGGCAAGTTTCTGATAGTATATATGTCATAGTCTTAAATGAAGACGAACTGACACAGCTAAAAGGAACTACTGTTGACACCAGAAAAGAAAGTCAAAGAGAAAGTCAAGAAAATACTCAAAGAACTTAGTTGTTACTATTGTATGCCCTCTACAGGTGGCTATGGCTCAAGTGGAGTGCCAGATATTATTGCCTGTTATCAAGGCAGGTTTATCGGTATTGAGTGCAAAGCTAATGGTAACAAACCCACCGACTTACAACAAAAAAATCTTATTGACATTTTAAATTCACTAGGACAATCATTAGTGATTGACGAGAATAATATAGATATGCTAAAGTTATTTATTCAAACAAACGAAAGCAACATTAATAAAAACTAATATGACTTATGAGAGTAAAAAACCTACAACCTTAAATGATATTATAAAGCCAAATCGTAATTCTTCTGTCTACGATAGTTTAAATACAGAAGAAAGACTTAAATATCTAACTATCTATGTGCGACAAAATAAACAACTTAGTCCTCATCAACACGAGGCAGTAATTGAAATGACTGATAAAGAATTTCTCTCAGAGCATTGAGAACTGGTTATGGTAGGCGACTTGGACAGTGAGGACTTGGATAAAGAGAAAAATACAGATGTCAAAAACACCAATACCTAATGTTCCACAGCCAAAAAGAGACGCTAGTGGAAAAGTAAGAAGGCTAAGAAAATCAGTTTCTCACGGAACTTTTAGATGTAAAAGAAAACCAAATAGTCCGAGATGTAAAAATGCCTAGAGGAACATCATATACGCCAGAACAGCTCAATACCATAGTAGAAAGAGTACAACAGCACAAAACAGAAAACCTGAAGGCTACACGTGCTAGTCTTGCAAGGTACGCAGGGGTTAGTGTATCAGTATTGCAACGATTAGAAAAACAAGGCAAACTAGAACTTCCAAAGCCTATAACTAGACAACAACAAAGAAAAAGAGTAATTGATTGGTCTAAAACATTAGGAAGATTAAATGATAGACGAGGTGGATAAAGCTAACGAACAATTAGAGAAAAGTATAGAAGTTACATTAAAAAATATTGACACTACTATACCAAAGAATACTACAGGTAAATGTATTTCGTGTGGACAATTCGTTGAAGATGAGAGACGATGGTGTAATGCAGAGTGTAGAGACAACTATGAAAAAAATCAATAAAAAAGATGTATGTAATAAGTGTGGAGAAAAAGGGAGATTCCTTGATAGAGGCACTTGGTGGTGTGCATGGGAAAATAAAGGGGGAGCTTGTAATTTAGTTGGTAGGTGTAAAAACGAAAAAAGAGAGAGAAACTATGCAGTTAGTAACGATTGATTTTGAAACATTTTATGATGTTGGTTATGGGCTTAACAAACTCACTACCGAAGAATACATAAAAGACCCTCGTTTTCAGGTTATCGGTGTTGGTATCAAGATAGATGATGGTATTACTCATTGGCATACTGGCACACACGAACAAATTCAAGCTGTTCTAAACACTATCGACTGGAACGTGGCGGCCCTAGTGTGTCATAACATGATGTTTGATGGTGCAATCTTATCATTTATCTTTGATATTATACCTAAAGTTTACTTTGATACCTTATGTATGGCTCGTGCTTATCATGGCACTAATGCAGGTGGCTCTTTGAAAGCACTTGCAGAACGCTATCAACTAGGACAGAAAGGCACAGAAGTATTAGACGCAAAAAGTAAACGCCTAGAGGATTTTGATAGTGAGGACTTACATCGCTATGGTCTTTACTGTATTAATGATGTGGAACTAACATATAAACTGTTTAATATTTTAAAGAAAGACTATCCCCCTGGAGAGCTAAAGCTTATTGATTTAACCATAAGAATGTTTACACAGCCACAGTTACAAGTAGATGACGCTTTGTTAATAGATAGACTAGAAGAAGTCAAACAAGAGAAAGAGGACTTACTGTCTGGTCTGAAAGCAAAACTTAAATGCGAAGATGAGGAAAGTGTACGCAAAAAGTTAGCAAGTAATAAACAGTTTGCTGAACTACTTGAAGAACTTAAAGTAATTGTCCCTATGAAAGAAAGCCCTACTACAGGCAAACAAACATTTGCTTTAGCAAAAACAGATGAGGGCTTTATTGCCCTACAGAATCACGCAGACCCTTTCATACAAGACCTATGTGCAGTCCGTCTAGGAACAAAGTCAACGATTGAGGAATCTAGAATAGAAAGATTCATAGGCATAGGTGCAAGAAACAAAGGCAAACTACCCATACCCTTGAAGTATTATGGGGCACACACAGGTAGGTGGAGTGGCTCAGATAAAGTTAACTTTCAAAACTTGCCGTCAAGAGATGTTAAAAAGAAAGCATTGAAGCAAGCCGTGATCCCGCCAGCAGGGTATGTTTGTATGAACATAGATTCTTCACAGATAGAAGCAAGACTATTGGTCTGGCTGGCAGGGCAAGATGATGTTACTGAATGGTACAGAGAAGGACGAGATGTGTACTGTGAGTTTGCAAGTAAAGTATATAACAAGAAGATTACTAAAAAGAATAAGACTGAAAGAGCAGTTGGTAAGACATGCATTCTTGGTTTAGGTTACGGCACAGGTGCTATGAAACTACAAAATGTTTTAAAACTAGGTGCAGGAGTTGACTTTGATGAATTAGAATGTAAACGATTAGTTAGAGTATATCGAGAAGTTAATAATAAAGTAATTGAACTATGGCAAGAATGTGATAGTGCATTAGCAGACCTAGCGTCATGGCCTGAAGGTAAAGAACCGTACTATATTGGTAAGGGGGAGTGTGTAATGATTACACCTGAAGGAATAAAGTTACCGAATGGGTTATATATTTATTATCCAGAATTAGAATGGGATACTTCAGAAGTAAAAAGTAGATACACTTACAAAAAAAGAAATGGGCGAGTAGGTATTTGGGGTGGTAGTGTAGTTGAAAATATAATACAAGCTTTAGCTAGAATAGTTATCGGGGAACAAATGGTAAACATAAGTCATAAGTATAGACCTGCATTAACAGTACATGACGCTATTGTTTGTGTGGCTGCGGAAGAAGATAAAGATGAGGCTTTAAATTATATTATGACAGAAATGTCTAAGCCTCCAGCCTGGGCAAAAGATTGTCCAATCACATGCGAAGGCGGTTATGCCTTTAACTACGGGGATTGTTAAGTTGCAAACAATATAAATTTATGGGAACATCAAGTAACTATAAAAATAAAGGGGACAGAATGTCGGAGTTCACATGGAGTTATTCATCTTTAAAACAATATCAAAACTGTCCTAAACAATACCACGAAATAAGAGTATTAAAAAATTATACTGTAAAAGAAAGTCAAGCGATGATTTATGGTAAGGAAGTGCATACAGCCTTAGAAGAGTATGTACGGGATGGCAAGCCCTTAGCTAAGAACTATTTAAGATTTAAACCTGTAGTTGATTCCTTAATAAACATAGAAGGTGAGAAATTTTGTGAATACGAAATGGCACTTACTTACAACAAAGAGCCGTGTGATTTTAATAATAAAAATAAATGGGTGCGAGGTATTGCCGACTTAGTTATTATTGATGGTACTCAAGCTTATATAATTGACTATAAGACAGGCAATAATAAATATCCTGACCCTAAACAATTAAAGTTAATGTCTATTATGTTATTTACCCACATGCCTGAAGTAGTAAAAATAAAAGCGGGACTATTATTTGTTATGAAGAATAGTTTTTTAACAGAGGAATACCATAGAAGCGATATGGATAAATTGTGGAAGTCATTTGAGTCGCCCCTCAAACGACTAGAAACAAGCTATGATTATAATGAGTGGCCACCTAATCCTACTCCTTTATGTGGGTGGTGTTCTGTAGATGAATGTGAGTTTTATAGACCTAAATTTTTCCCAAGTTAAAGTATGCAATCTAAAAAAATGAGCTTAATTGAGTCCTTAATTAATGTAACCGTTGGTTATTTAGTAGCTGTTGGGGCTAATTATATTGTTTTACCAATGTTCGGGTATATGGTTAATGTTGCTGATAGTTTTTACATAGGCCTTGTATTTATGGCAATCGCTATGATAAGAAGCTATTTACTGAGAAGATTATTTAATAATTTATAATATGAATAAACACAGAAAAAGAGTATAATTCAATATATGCCGTATGTAAACAAACCCAGACCTTACAAGAAGGAATGGCAACAAGAGAAGAAGAGAAACGAGAAGAAAAAAAGAGCTGCTCGTGCTAGAGCCCGTAGGAAAATAGATGCAAAAGGTATAGACCGTAAGGGCAAAGATGTATCACATAAAAAAGCGTTATCTAAGGGCGGTAAAAACTCTGACGGTTTAGTAGTACAATCTAAGTCTAAGAATCGTTCATTCAAAAGAAGTTCAAGTCATAAGCTAGTATCTGAGACAAGCACTAGAGAGAGAAAAAAATCAAAAAAAAGTAAAAGAAAAACTTGACCTATATAAAATTATAGTGATATAGTAATTCTTTAGTTAAGTAAAAAGTACATAGTAAACAGTAAACAGTAAGGAAGTTATGGAGTTAATTGGAGAGAAAGCCGTTAAGCTTGTGTTGCCTGAGCATTTAGGCAAATTGGTTAAAGACCATATTACGCAAAGCGAAATTATAAATACAGCGAATGAGGTTTCAAATCTATTAATTTATTGGGGTTTAGATGAAATGACTAAACTCAATACACTTATGAGATTAAAATCTTATCTTCCATCTCCTATGAGGAGAGATTATTCATATCCAGGAATATACAAACCTTTTGAGCACCAGGCGGCTACTGCCGAGTTTTTAAGTATAAACAAACGAGCTTTTTGTTTTAACGAAGCGGGTACAGGCAAAACATCCTCAGCTCTTTGGGCTGCTGATTATTTAATGCAACAAGGTAAAATTAAAAAGGTATTAGTAATATGCCCTCTATCTATTATGTATTCTGCATGGCAAGGCGATGTTTTTAATACTTGTATGCATAGAAGTTCAATAGTTTGCTATGGGCCAGCTCATAAACGAAAAACAATTATTGAAGGGAATTATGATTTTACTATTATAAACTATGATGGAGTTAAAATTGTTAGAGACGAAATTAAAGAAGCAGATTTTGACTTAATTATAGTTGATGAATGTAATGCATATAAATCACACACTACAGTTAGATGGAAAACACTTAATAAAATATTAAACCCTAACACTATGGTATGGATGATGACAGGAACTCCTGCGTGTCAATCGCCTGTAGATGCTTTTGGTTTGGGTAAATTAATATGCCCTGATAGATTACCTAGACTATCAGCCGCATGGAGAGAGAAAGTAATGTATCAAATTTCTCGTTTTAAATGGTTACCTAAACCTAACTCAAAAGATTCAGTGTTTGCGGCGTTACAACCATCTATAAGATTTGCAAAAGACCAGTGTTTAGATTTACCAGAGGTTACATATCAAACTAGAATTGTACCTTTAACTAAGCAAGTAGAGAAATATTATAAACAGTTAAAAACACAAATGATTATAGCTGCAGGAGATGAGTCAGTAACTGCAGTAAACGCAGCGGCAGGCATGAATAAACTTTTACAGATATCTGGCGGTGCAGTTTATACAGACGAACATGAAACAATTAGGTTTGATGTTAAGCCTAGATTAAATGCTTTGATGGAAGTTTTAGGAGACACTGACCATAAGATTCTTCTTTTTGTTCCATACAGGCACACCATAGAATTTTTAGCAGAATATTTAACGAGTAAAAATATTACTAACGATGTTATCAACGGCAGTGTTTCTGCGAATGATAGAGCAAACATCATAAACAAGTTTCAAACTCAGGACGAACCTAGAGTTCTAGTAATACAACCACAGGCAGCTTCTCATGGCGTTACATTGACCGCAGCAGACACAGTAGTGTTTTGGTCTCCTGTTATGTCGGTAGAAGTTTACTTACAATGTATTGCGAGAATAGATAGGGTAGGGCAAAAGAACAGAATGACAGTTGTTCACTTACAAGGTTCTGATGTTGAAAAAAGAATGTATGCCATGCTACAAGGTAAAGTAGACCAGCATACTAAATTAGTTGACTTATACAGAGAGGAATTAGAACTATGAATGATAAAGTAGATGAAGTTCTAGAACAATCTGTCGACAACAGTAAGATTCCGTTAGACGAAGTGGTAGACACTTATATAACGATTCGAAATGATAAAGACAGACGTGCTAGAGAGTTTCAGCAAAAAGACCAAGAGTTGAAGAATGAACTTGAGCAGTTAGAGCAAGTGATGCTTCACTCCTGTAATGAAGTAAATGCAGATAGCATTAAAACTTCAAGAGGTACGATTATTAAATCTCTAAAAGAGAATTATGTATGTTCTGACTGGACTAATTTTAAGGGTTTTATTTTAGAAAACGAAGCCCCAGAATTATTACAACAGCGTATACATCAAGCAAACTTTAAAGAGTTTTTATCTAGTCGTACAGAGGAAGGATTACCTCCAGGAATTAGTTCCATGAGGCAATTCAGTATTGTAGTACGTAAACCAACCAGTAAATAGGAGAGTATATTATGGCTAAACAAACCATAACCACACCGACAGGTGTAGCTTTGTATCCTTGGTTGAACAAACCAGATACAGAGTACAATAAAGACGGAGAGTACAAAGTTAATCTTGTGCTATCAAAAGAAGAGGCACAGCCTATCATTGCTACTATCAATGAAGTTTTTTCAGAGAATCTAAAAGACGAAATGAAAAAACAAAAAAAGAAAGAGCTTAAAAAAGCAAATCCTCCATATGCGGAGGAGCTTGATGATGATGGCAAAGCAACAGGGAATGTTATCTTTAAGTTTAAATCAAAAGCAGTTTATAAACCTGCAATCTTTGATGCTAACGGAGAGACTGTTATTAACCCACAAATATGGGGTGGCTCTGAGATTAGAGTAAACGCAGCATTATACCCATACTTTGTTTCTACTATAGGAGCAGGAGTATCTTTAAAACTAAGAGCGGTTCAAGTTATTGCACTTGTTGAAGGTTCAGAAGGTGCAGGTCGCTTTGGTTTTGAGAAAACTGCAGGCTATGTTCACAAAGAAAAAGATGAAGGGGCAGAAGTTTTCAATGAAGCTGCTAAAACAACTGAACCTGAAGTTGTTAAAACCCAACCTACAGATGATGGCAGTAAGGATATTGCTGACATTGTAGATAAGTGGGGAGCTAAAGGCTAACAAATGGACAAGCTCAAGGGCATACTGGAGAAAAATCCTAACATTGGATTAGACGAAGATACTATAGCTGTTGCTAATAGTAGCTTCTCTAATCAAACAAAACGCATATCTTTAAGAGGTGGTGTGTTTAGAAAGATAGTTGGTGGTAAAGAAGTCAGTACGGCTGACTCTTCGGTAATGAATATAATAATTATTAAAATGGCACACACGCCATCGAGAGTATATTATAAAGATTCTTACGAAGAGGGGAAGAGAGTAAGTCCTATATGTTGGTCTAATGACTCCAACAAACCAGATGTAGAAGTGAGGAAACCCCAAGCTAAGTCTTGTCACACTTGCCCTAATAGTGTGCGAGGCTCTGGCTTTGGTGGTGTAGGAACTTCTTGTAGGATATCGTGGAGAGTAGCTATTGTTTTAGCTAGTGACCCAGAAGGAGATATTCTAGAATTAGTCCTCCCTTCTAACTCTTGTTTTGGGAAAGAAGAAAAAGGTAAATGGCCTTTTAAAACATACATTCAGATGTTAGCAAATAATAATGTGAGTGCAGGTAGAATTGTTACTAAGATGCAGTTTGACCCTAATTCATCTAAACCTAGAGCTTTGTTTTCTCCTGTTGAAGCAGTTGAAGACTGGGTATTAGAAGTTGTAAATTCTCAAGCAGAGAATCAAGCAGCTCATAACGCTATTAGATTAAGTGTTTATCAAATTGATGATGAAGAGGAAAAAGAACCTGTTAAATTTGAGGCTTTTGAGGCTTCAGACGAAGAGAAAGCAAAAGTTAAATCATCTAAAGAAGCAGAAGATGTTAATAAAATAATGGATAAATGGAGGAAATAATGCCAAGACCGTATAGTGATAGATTTATTTTAGGATTAGATAGAGCTGATGAAACCAAAGTAGGAGTGCAATTAGCTAAGGTATGTTTAAAAGCAAACTTACCAATTAAATATGTAGCAGAAGGACTTGCTGTATCTCGTATGACCTTACATACATGGTTTCGAGGTGGGATATTAAGACAACATAACAAGGAAAAAGTTGAAAAATTTATAGGACTTGCAGAACAAGGATTAGCAGATGGTACATTACCTGCTACTAATTTAGATACTGCTAGAGTTTTTATAGATTCTGACATTAGACCTGTACTATGAGTGTAGAATTTTATACTAAACTGTTACCTAATGAAGGCACTTATTGTGTAGCTGTATTACCTGCAGGGGAAGGACAGCGTATGAGACACATATTTGTAGACTCTATTGAAGAACTTGTTGATAGAGTTGAAGAGAGAAAATACGACAGTCATGTGTTTATTGGTATGGCTAACTTTGATGGACATAGTAGGAAGAATGCAAAATCTCTAAGGTCTTTCTTTGTAGACTTAGACGTGGGTGACACTAAAGAGTTTACGGATCAGGAAGAAGCTGTCAACGCCTTAGGAAAATTTATACAGTCACAGAAGTTACCACCACCCGTAGTTGTAGATAGTGGTAATGGCATTCATGCATATTGGATGTTAGATACTGAAGTACCTGTAGAAGAATGGAAACTCTACGCAGATAAATTCAAACAATTATGCCTTAGTAAAGGCTTAAAGATAGACCCTGCTGTTACTGCAGATAAAGCAAGAATACTTAGATGTCCTAGTACATTTAATTTTAAATCTAATCCACCCACACCAACTAAGATAATAAGTGAGGATATCCAAGTATATCAATTTACAATGTTTAAAGAATTTTTAGGTACAGTTGAAAAGCCATTTGAAGAGATACTTAAAAGCACTAAAATGACTGAATTAACTAAACAAATGAACGGGCTAAACAATTATGCCTCAGACTTTGGCACTATTGCTACAAAAAGTTTAGATGAGAGGTCTGATGAAGGGTGTCTTCAGATAAGACATATTATTAGAAATAGAAAATCATTACCTGAGCCTTTATGGTATGCAGGATTATCTATTGCTCAACACTGTGTAGATAGAGACACAGCAATACATGCATTATCTAAAGACTACCCAAACTACAGTAGAGAAGGCACAGAGAGAAAAGCTAATCAAACACAAGATAAACCACAGTCATGTATAGTATTTGACAGCTTAAATCCTGATGTCTGTTCAAAGTGTTCACACTTTGGCAAGATTACCAACCCCTTAATATTAGGTAAAGTATTTGTGTCCGCCCCGACAACTACAAATCCTGTTAAAACTGAAGTGCAGACATTACCTAATGGTAAACCTTTAGTCATCACTAGTTTACAAGGATTGCCTGCAGAGATAGAAAGGGAAGGATTTTGTAGGGGGCAGGATGGTGGTATATATTTTAGACCAAAGCCAGTATTTGATGAGAATGGTGAACTAGTAGAGCAAAAGACACAACTTGTATCTACTTATGATTTCTATTCTTTGAAGAGAGTCATTAGTGCACATGATGGTAATTGTATGCTAATGAAAGTAGATGCCCCTCACGATGAACCTGAAGAGTTTTATGTACCTTTTAGTATAATATATGATGGTAATGAACTGAGGAAGTTAATATCTAAACATGGGGTATTATTTGACCCTAAGAACAACCAATGGAAACTTATTATGGATTATTTAGTTGCATGGGGTTCTTACTTACAAGCTGATAAAGCAGCTTCGAAAATGAGAACTCAAATGGGTTGGACTCCCAAAGAAGACGCTTTTGTGATTGGCGATGTTGAAATTAAACGCAACGGCAAAGAAGTTAGTAGCCCTACTTCTGCTCTTTGCAGGAATATATCTAGACATATTGTAAGAGCAGGTAGTTTTAAGAAGTGGAAAGAAGTAGTTAATAAGCTTAATCAAGAAGGCTTAGAAATACATGCATTTGTTGCATTGACGGGGCTAAGTTCTACTTTGATGCCCTATACCTCTACTTCTGGCGTTAGTATCTCATTAACAGGAGATACAGGTGCAGGTAAAACAGGAGCACTATATGCAGCACTAAGTATGTGGGGGCACCCTAAAGATATGTCGGTACTAGAAACGACTGATAACGCTCTTACAGGGCGATTCTTAGGGCTACATAATCTACCTTTAGGATTAGATGAGGTTGGTAATATGCATGGTCGTCTGCTATCTCAGATGGTACATAAGATATCACAGGGTAAAGCTAAAATTCGTATGCAAGCCTCAATTAATGCTGAACGAGAACACGAAATGTCAGCTTCATTAGTAGGTATATTTACTACTAATCACTCTTTAATAGACAAGCTAACCATCACCAAGAAGGACCCTAATGGCGAAATAGCGAGGCTTATAGAGTTTCACCTACAGAAACCTCAACTACTTAAAGATAAGCCTGCAGAAGGGCGTAGAATATTTAATCCACTATTGACTAATCATGGGTGGGCAGGACCTGAGTTTATTAAAGCTCTGATGACTTATGAAAGAAGTGAGCTTGATGGCCGCATTGACCATTGGGTTGCTAAGTTTAAGAAAGACTTTGGTGATGATACTGCCTTTAGATTCTATGAGAATTTAGTTGCCGTTACTATGGTGGCAGGAGAAGTATGTGATAAAGCTAATATTATGCATATAGATGTAGACCGAGTTTATACTAAGATTGTCGGAGAGATGATAGACATAAGGGATAACGTAGTGAAAGCTAACAATGTTAACTATCTATCTCTCATAGGAGAATTTATATCACAATACAATAACTCAATACTAGAGATTCACGATGGTAAAGTTATCATTGAACCTAGAAACTCATTGTATATACGCCTAGATACAGACAAGAAAGAACTATGTCTCACTAAGTCTGTGTTTAAGAAGTTCTTAATTGAAGAGAATAGTGTATCTCCTAAGCAGTTTGTTTATCAAATGAAACAACATGGGGTAGAGATTGTAGAGAAACGTAAGAAAATGGCAGCTAACTGGAAGCCAGGGCTGGACGAGTTCAATTCGAATGCCTATATAATTAGCACAGACACACTACCCCCAGATATGATTAAGGAGATTAACCCTGAACTTGTATGAAGAAATAGAATGGATATTCCCGTTTGAGGGTATGGCAATAGGAGAAAGCTTTTTCGTGCCTACCCTTAAGACTTCGCATATGATTTATGCCATTGAATCAGGTGCTAAACGAGCAGGGGTTAGGGTTAAAACATTTGCTACTTCCAAAGATAATCACTTAGGAGTTAGGGCTTGGCGGGTAGGCTAACTTTTAATGTATAGTTGCCTCTTCCCTCTGCCCCAGTAACTCGTCTAATACCTGACTTAATAGCATCCATTGAAGCTCATTTAAATTTTTTAATTTTTTAGGTATTATTTCTGAATGTGGGCTATACAAGTACTTTAACGCTAATTCTACATCGCTTTGATTAAGTACTTCATTATTTAATTTATCTTCTAATTCCATTTTATACCTCCTATTTATAAATAGTGCTCCTTCTCTATTTAAATTTACTTTTTAGTTCTTCAACAAGTATTTTTAGTTCTTCATTTTCTGTGGTTCCGTATATTCGCTGACGGACTCCTACAATACTTTTTAAAACTATTTCTTCTCTTTCATTAAGTCTTTTTAATGCTTTTCGTTTATCTTCCCCAGTTATTTCTTTTCCAGTTTCACTTCTTGGGAATCTAGTAGTTTTTAATATTTTACTTCTTTGGTCTCTTATTGTTGTTAATTTATTCATATATCCTTGTAATTCTGACTGTGCATCAATTAAAGGTCTATACTTTTTATAATGCTCATCTGCTAGTTCTTGGTCATAATCATCCTTTCTCATAATATTATAACCCCCAACGGCTTTATCAACTTCAGCTTTTAGTTCATAGAAATCACTAGTAAATCTGTTACCATATTCTCTTGATAAAAAGTTACTCATACCTGGATAACTAGCAAGTTTATCTCTGTCGGATTTAGTAGGTCTGGCATACTTAAGAACTTGTGAGTCCTCAATCATTGAATCTAAGAACATCATTATTAAACCACCTGTGTATCCAAAATATTGTCTAAGAAAAAAATCTATCATTGTAGGAGAAATTCCAAGTTTCTCAAGATTTACATATTGAGACATAAATTTGGCTGTTTCACTAGTGCCCATTGTATATTGTTGTCCTGGGGGTAAGTCTTTTAAACTTGTAGGTGTTATGGCTCTATCTGACCTAGGATCAAAATTGTACGATAAATCCATAATTGGTCTAAGTGCTTGAGGCACAAGCCTATTCATTAAAAACGCTTCTGCTAAACTTCTTTTTAAAGCATCTGCAACTTTTTTATTATCAGTGTTACCTAACATATTATTTAAAACTTGTTCGGGCATTACTTTAAATAAAAAAGTGTATATATCAGGTCGTAGACTTACGTGAACCCCATTACCTAACAAAAATCTTCTATCTTTTATTTTAGGGTCAAGCTTTTGATACTCGTCATCATCTTGCATCATAAGACTATAGGCAAGAGTTATTGCTGTTAGTTGAACACCTGAGTTTAAAAATTTAGTCGCCGCAAATGCTCTTTGCTCTGCTGAAACTCCTTTGCCTGTTACCACTCTTCCTTGTATTGCGGTTGCTTGTAAAAAAGCTCCAAAGAAAGGTATTACGTGACGCCCAAGTGTAACCCAAGGATTTGAACCTGCTCTTTTAAAGTTTATAATCTCAGCTCCTCTACTCATAGCAAGTCCTTTATTACCTGTTTCTGCCATAGTCTGTTCATAAACTGCTTGCCTTACAGCATTATCTGAAGCCATAGCAATACGACCTAAAAAACGTTTTATTGAAACAGGTGTGTTTGGGTTAATAGCATCAAACTTTACATCTCCTCCTAATCCAGGAACATTATTAATAGCCCTAGTCATTTTTGCATAAAGACCTGTTTCATTTTTTATCCTTTCATCTGAAAGTGTTTCTCCTTGTGTCCAAGAATCATAAGTTCCAGTAAATCCTCCTCGCCTCATTTCATTGTGAGTTTTACTCATGTTAAGTAAAGTTAATGGAAATTCTTTTATCATTCTCAAAGGAATCATAAGAGGATTTCTCACTCCTGAGTTAAACATCGCTGAACCTGCATCTTGTAAAATCATTTGAGATAAAGAGAAAAGAGGATATAACACTACGTTAGTTCTTAAAAAATTAGAAGTGTTTCTCATAAACCTGTACCCATCCAAATCAAGTGATTTTGTGCCTCCTGAAAAAGCTTGAGCAAAATATGGGCTAGAGAATTGATAGTTTTTGACTGTTCTTTTTTTAGTTTCTTTATCTATTCTACTAAAACTTACTGTATTAGGGGTTTCCTCAGTTACTTTAGCTACTTCTTTAATATCACCTGGTAAATGTTCAAACGCTGCTTCTACCTTATTAATCGCTGCTCTATTTAATACAGATCGTGTAACTCCATTACGAATCCAAGACTCCATGTTATCAAAAACATCGGCTACAGGGATAAAGCTACCTTTTAATTTAAAAAATTTTCCACGGTCTCCTTGTTGTTGTGAGTATTGTGAGGGTTGTTCTTGGCCGTCTCTAAAAAAACCAACATAATCATCAAAAGCTTCTATTCCTTCTATATCAATAATTTGAGAAAATTCTTTAGCCATTTCTGCATCCATTAATTCATGTTCAACTTGAAGGGCTATTATATCATTTTTAGCATCAATCCAATCTTGGTGTATTTTTTGTAACCCAGGAGATTCATTAAAAACTTCTACTCCATTATCTATTTGTGCATCAGTTAAATCAATAGGAATGAAGTTATTCTTCCAAAAATTTTTAGCTTCTTTGTTTTTATTTTGTCGTTTTAGAGTTTTAAATGTATTTTCTACTTCTTGATTTTTTGCTCGTATACCATGAGCACGCACAGCTACAAATGCATTATGAGCCATCTCACGCACACTTTTAGGTGAAACTCCTAATTCTTTCCCATAAGCTTTTAAACCTTTCATTACTTTTGCATAACTAGGTCTATCTGCATCTCCTCTAGGGTCAGAAGTCCAAAAACTACCTATTGTTTTATAAACAGGTCTACCATATTCTAAAGCCACTGAACCTATTCCTCTAGCATGTAAGGCTGCTGAAGACCCTATTCTAAGAAATGTTTCTGAAATATCCTTCCAAGTTTCTTGTCCAAAAATCCCAAAAGCTTTTCTTTTGTCTTTCAAACCCTCTTTCATTGCGTCTATAATTTCACCATTTAAAGCAGCGTCAAAAGAAAATATAGCGGTATCTAGCTTAGTTATCCTACCACTTATTCCTTCTAGTAAAGTTCTGTTAGGAAACTGTTTATCTACAAGAGATTTCTTTTCTTTTTGTTTTGCTTCTTTCTCTCTTTTCTTTTTTTCTGGTGTTTTTTGGTCTTGATTAAACTTATTAACTTGTGCTTGTGTATTTATTTTTTTCTTTTTATCTAGTTTTTCAAAAAAGGGTCCTTTCGCTTGTTCTTTAGCATCAGGTCCTACAAATAACTCAGAGGTTACTGCAATAGCATCATTTAACACTGTGCCAGATATATCGTCCATACCTATCATTTCTTGTACTACCTTAACAAAATCTTTCCACACAGATGCTATACGTTGAGAAGTTGATAGTGGGCTTCTTACTTTCGCTAAAAATTTTTGAAACTCTGGGTTATTCATCGCCTCTGTTATAAACTCTTTAGGTCTACCTAGCTCTATACTAAAATCATTATCAACATCAGCTTTTTTAGCAACGTCTATTAGAGCCATTAAACGTCTACCAAGTGGAGTTACAGGTTCTCCTTTTATTATATGTTTATTTACTTCATTAGAAGTAGCTGCATGTGTTGCTTCATGTAGTATAGTCTCTACATCTCCTTTAGTAGAAACTAAAATAGAATCTGTAAGAGTAAGATAAGAACCATAATTTGCTGTTTGCTCCTCTCTATTGGTTATATGCATAGTATCACTAACAGCAAATTCAGTTCCAAATATACTTGGAAGACGCGTAAGGTGTTTTAATAAAATACTCTGTGGGGCAGTTAATATATCTTTAAATTTAGTTCCTAATTTGGTAAGTACTGGACCTAAAGTTTTATCATCTCTTAAATCAGCTATAACGTTTCCTTGAGTATATTTACCTTTTCGTGTTGAAAACTCTTCTTCTTCTTGTTCTCCACCTGCGGTAGTAGGTAATTCAGTAACTCTAGCATCAACTCGAATTGGGGTATACTTTGTAAACTCACCTTTCGCGGATTTCACTATGTGCTTCACCATAGCTTGCCCATTTTCTTCTACATAAGTACCTTTTATTACCTCACCAGTTCCAGGAGTAATTTCTTGAAATACTTCTACTTCCTTTCCTAATAGTATAGGGTCGATTTGTGCATAGGCAACTTCTGGTGCAACTTCTGGTGCAACTTCTGGTGCAACTTCTGGTGCAACTTCTGGTGCAACTTCTGGTGCAACTTCTGGTGCAACTTCTGGTGCCTCCTTATAAATAGTGCTTCTTCCTTTAGTCTCTGTTGTAATTAACCCTGCGTCAACAGCTTTTTTCATAATATTTTTGGCTTTGTTAAAACCTATTTTAAATTTCTTTTGTATAGCGGACACAGTTGCTCCGTCTTCTGTCTTAACAAAATCTAAAATTTGTTGCTCTTGAGGGTCTGTAACTACAGTTTTACCTTCTTTAATTTTATTAGCTCTTAATTTTTTAAGCTCTTGTCGTCTTTGATTTATTTCTTTTTTTGTTTTAGCATTTGGAAAATATTTAGGTATGTCTTTAAGAACCATATCAATACCTTCTTTTGTTTCTATCAAAGTATTAACTTCTTCTTCAGCTTTAGGGTCGACTATAACTTCTTCTTTAGTTTTAGGGTCGACTATAACTTCTTCTTTAGTTTTAGGGTCGACTACAGCTTCTTCTTCAACTCTAGCTGCTTGGTCTATTTCAGCCTGTATAGGGTCATATACTACATCAGTATCATCTTTTTTGTCTTCCTTACCTTCTTTTTGCCCTTGTTCTTTAAGTAATTTATTTCTTTTTCTTCTAAGTTTTTTTCTGTAGTTTTGAATAGCTTTTTCATTAGTTGACGCTAACACTTCTTTTTCTTCAAGCAGCTTTTCTATCATTTCTATATTTTCAGGAGTGTTAAGCTCTGCTCCTTCTAATGTTTCATATCCAACCATTCTTTTTCTTATACCTAAAGTTTTAAGTAATTCAGCAGTAAGTATATCCATCTTGGATTTCTTTATTTCTTCCGCTTTTTCTTCGTCAAGTTGAGCCTCTAGTTCTTTTCTTCTTGTTTCACTAGCATTTTTTGTTGAACGTGCTGCCTCATCTGCATCACCTGCATCACCTGCATCACCTGCATCACCTGCATCACCTGCATCACCTGTATCTTTTGGTTTAGTTATAGGTCTTCTCGCTCCACCGATTGTTGCAGGTACGATTGGCATAAAGAAACCCCCCGCAGCGGCATCTACATATTCTCGTATAGCTTGAGCGTCTGCCAAAGGTAAGTCAGCTCCGTATCTCTCTAACATACTTTGTGCAACTTCAACAGGAGCTTCTTTTGCACCTGTATAACCTACATTTTTAATTACATTTAAAAGCATACTTCTTGTAGCAGTATTCATTGCATCAAGCGAGCTTAAACCAATTTTCAAACCTACAAATTGAGCAGCAGCATGAGCCGTGCTTAAGGCTGCTAGTTTACCTGTGCTTAGTTCTTTTATAATCTGAAGTTGTTCTTCAGGATTATCTACTCCTGCAATAGCTTCATCAATAGCTCTGGATGTAACCTCTCCTGCACCAAATCGAGTTGACATTGTACCTAAACCAACTGATCTTCCTATTGTTTGATTTACTTGTTTTCGTAAAGCAGGGTTAGTAGCAATTTCCTTTGCAACTTGTTTTTTTACATATTCTTTAGAAGCTTCTTTTCCTTCTTTTTTTGCAATTTCTTTAGCTTTTGCTTTTATCCCTTTTTTAATTAAGCTTTTAGCAACAAAACCTGAAATACCACCACCTATAGTACCTGCTGGACCTGCAGCACTACCAAGCATAGCTCCAAGACCAGCAGTCAAAAATGCTTCTCCAATCATCATAACGCCTTTACCTGCCATAAAAGGTATATAATCTGTCATCACCGTAATAACCCCATCGTCTATCGCCTCACTAAATGAGTCAGAACCTTTTGCGTAAGGTCGTAGTGCTTCTTGAGATTCTCTCATCTTCTTAAGACCTGCTTGAATTGTTTCTTCCCCGTTATAACCAAAATCTTCTTGAGCTTTACCAAGTAACACTTGTGCACCACCAAGGAGTTCTTTCTGCTCTGGTATATATGTTCTTATAGCTCTCATAAAATCACCCATTTCTTCTATTTCTCCTTTTTCAGCCATACTTAAAATTTTTGGTTTAGATTCAGGTATGACTTCAGGTATGACTTCAGGTATGCCTTCAGGTGTGCCTTTAGGTATGTATTTAGGTGTGACTTCAGATTCAGGTTCAGGCGGGGGAGTAAAATAATTTGCGGGTAAATCTATCCCACTTTCTTCTAAAATTCTTCTAATTTGCTCTTCAGGAACACCTTTACTGTGTAAATTTTTTATTGTTTGGTCTAGTGCAGACATGCAACGTCTCCGTTAGTTACTCCAACCTGTTTTTAGCATTATATCTCGTATTTCATTTGTATTAACAGCTCGAGACTCATTGAAAGCAGCAAAAACTACCTTATTAATTTTTTGGAAAGTCGTAGCAGCAAGCTGTGGTTGATTTTGGAAGAAAGTTTGTACAGCTCCATCTTTTACAAAATATCCCATATATTCTAGAGCCTTATCAAAAGCTTTAACGGCTACATCACCTTTAGCTGCAGCTTTCATACCTTCTGATTCAAAAAAATCACTAAATAAATCAGATTGTATTTTTCTTATTTCACTTTGTTCTTCTATAAATGCGTCTCTTGCACTTATTAATTCTGCTCTAGTACCAGCATCAGCAGCTGCTATTGCTTTATTGTATTGTTCTAAAGCAGGAATAGCTCCTGCAGAAATATTTTCTAATGGGTTTGCAGAAGTACCACCTGCAATACGTAATCCTGCTTCAATCAAACCTAGATTAGCTGCTTGTTCTCTTTGTTTATCAAAATATAGACTATCTATTCCTAATTTTTTGTTTATTTTTTCACGTTGCTCCATAACTTTATCTATATTGGCACTTTTAGGGAAAAATGGTATTCCTGATATTTGTCGAACATTATAAGGCCAAGGATCATAGGCACTACCTATTTGGTCTAAGTCTATATTTTGGCTCTTAAGGTGAGCTTTTAGTTCCTCATCTGTCATACCTGCATAATTAAGTGTGTCTGTAGATGTATCTGTAGGTACGATTTCAGGTTCAGGTTTGTATTCAGGTTGAGGTGTAACTTGCTGTTCCTTTATAATATTCTCTAGCCTTTCTTTTTCTTTTTTTACTCGTTCTTCCTCTTCTACAATACGCATCTCTCTATCAGTAATATTTTTAATTATTTGTTTTTCATTAGGGAAGAGCTGTCTGTTTGCGACTTGCCAAGGGGTTAAAGTAAAATCTTCTTCAGGAATAGGCCCACCTATTGCATACCCTACAATCCCACCTCCAGCCATCATAGCTGGACCACCTACGTTTCTCACAGGGTTAGCTGCTATACCGCTAGCTGCTATTTGTCTTGGGTCCATTTGTGGTGCTGGTTGTGGAGCACCTATGCCTTGTGGAGGCATCATACCTTGTGGAGGCATCATGCCTTGAGGAGCCATCGCTCCAAGTCCCATTTGTTGTGGTTTATTTTCTGCTACAAGCTGTTCTGAAACCGATGGTGGAGGCATTTGGTCAGCTTGAAATCTCTCACGCATTTCTTTACGTCTTTGTAACTCACCTAATGCTAAATAAATAGGAACTTCACCCATAGGTTGTTCAACATAATTGACTAATGCTTCGTTTGGTAATCCTTTGAGTCTATCTTGTATTTGTATAATATTCATAATGTTCCTTTACGTACCACTCATTGCTTTATATAAACCAAGACCTGCAACTCCTGTACCTGTAATCTGACTAGCTAGGCTAGGAGCTGGAGCATATTGTACTTGTGTTGTACCTAATGCACCTGCAGTACCACGAAGTATGTTTGATTGATATTCGAGTAGTTTTTTTGCATAATCTTGTTCTTCCATAAACTTTTGAAAGTTTATATTAGCAATTTCTTGGTCTAATGCTTGTTGTTCTTTTGCTGTTGTTGCTTGAGCTCTAAGTCTTTCTAAATTAGCTAATTGTTCATTAGCACCTAATACACCTGTAGCTTGTCCTGCTTGTAGGGTAGTGCCTAATCCTGCAAGACCTAAGTCTTTTTGTAATCCTGCACCAAATTGACCCGCTTGTTGTTCCATTCCTCTTCTTTCTCTTTCAGCTGCTAGAGTTTGCTCATCGGCTCGCATACCAGCTGCTCTATCTCTTTCAAACTGTTGTTGAGCATTTAAGAATGCATCTTGTTGTCCTTTAGCTCTTAAGTCAGCTATTAATGCATTAGTACGAGCATCAGCTTCTCCAGTCATTAATGCTTCACGACCACCACCAAAAGTGCCTTGTCCTATTGATCGCATAGCAAATTTATTTTTAGCTATATCTCCTTGTCTTCTAGCCTCTGCTATTGCTTCATCAGTTACTGCACTAGCATAAGGACTCATATATTGGTCCCTAGTAGTAGCATCAAACGTACCAGGAGCTTGCATAGATAAACTTTCTACTGTGCCAGGTGTATAGCCTAATGCTCCTGTCAAGCCTTGAGCTGCGGCAGATGTACCCATAGTTCTTACATCACCTAATGTTTGACTAGCAGCACCAAATTGGCCAGGAGTAGTTAAACCCGCAACACCTTGTTGTATTGCTAGTTGTTCTGGGGTAAACCCTACAACTCTATCACCTGTGTAAGGTACAAAGTCTTTAACTCCTGTAACATTTCCTGCAGCATCTGTAGTATAGGTTTGTTGGGCTGACTGCTTCATTAACTCTTCATAGAAAGGTTGAGCATACTCAGGTAAGTTAGTTGTAGTTGATCTACTAGTTTGACTTCCTCCACCACTACCATACTCAAATAATCCTGTAGCAGGGTTAATGGTACCTGAGCCACCTACTGATTTTAATAGGCCTGCTTCATAATCATTGATATGAGCAAGACGGGTGTCGCCCATGCGTCCTTTAGATGCAAGGTCTGTATATAGTTGTTTAATTAACCATACTTTTAATTTATTTGGTACTAATTTTAATAACATCTATTACTCCACTGGTAATTCATAATGCACAAATCTTTTTGTATATCCATGCCCTTTCCACAGTTTCTCCCAACCTGGTCTGCCTCGTGACTCTAGTTTGCTACATCCATTATCTTTTGCAAACTTCTGTATCTTTGGTAAGCCATCAGACACCCAACTTTTAAAGTCTTTTCCTCCTGTAAAGTGTAACATTAACATCTTCGTTTGAGGATACTCCATTACTTCTGTTATCAAAAACCCCGCAATTACTTTAGTTTCAATATCAAATGATATCCATAACTGCTGGTCCTTTGCTAACAAATCATCTAACATATCTTTTGCGGTAAATCTACCGTATGTGTATTTGGCACAATGCTCTGCATATTCTCTTATCTCTGGCCAAACATATGCGATATGTTCTTTTGGAACAATCGTTGCCCTATTCAAGCGGGCATAAACCTTTCTGGCATTATTTCTCTCCCTTGTTCTTCAGTACCTGTTCTAGCTTCTCTTATTCTGTCCATCATAGTGTAAAGTTGTTCAGCACCTGCATCGGAAGAGCCATTACCTAAATGACTAACGACATCTGCGGGTACTACAAATTCACCATCGGACAATCTTGCTGGCTGTCCACCTTCGATAGTAGCATTTATATCATCAGACATACCATCTCCGATCCTACCGCCTGTTTCTAAGTAACCACCTTCTTGAAAATTTCTATCATATCGGTCAATATAATCTTGCATTCTTTCTCTGTGTTCCTGGTCCAAATCCATGCGGTTTAAAACTTCAGCTTCATCAGTTTCAAAAAAATAGTTTATTTCTTCATCAGTAAGCTCATCAAATTTAGGGTGCCTTGGCAAACCAAACTCACCAGTAGGGCCTAATGGATACATTCTATCTTCAATATAACCACCTTCTGCAAACTGTGCGAAAGGTTGATTTAGTCTAAGACCTGAATCACGTGTAAGAGCATTTTGTATACCTGTAGTCATACCTAGGTTTAACCTACGGCGAGGATCATATTTAGCCATTGGGTCATCAGTTACACTATAGTCTGGCATAGCTGCAGCACCGATTGCGGGTAGACCTATAGCACCTGCTTTACCAGCACCCATAAGCGTACTACCGCCACCTAAGTTACTTAAAAATTCTTTTCCTGAGGTTGGTGCTACACGGCTTACATCACGAAAGCCGCCTCCAATACTTGACGTTGTTACATTAGGTAATGTTTGGTCAACCATACCTGAGGGAAGTGCAGTTCCACTCATAGCTTTTCCTATCCCTGAACCGCCAAATCCTCCAAGACCACCTGAGACAGCTCCCATTAAAGGGTCGTCTCCTGATAATGCAGCGATACCTGCACCTGTCAAAGCTCCTGCAGTTATTGCAGTACCAGCAGACCCAGCTAATGCTGCACCTCCAGGTCCAAACATAGCTCCTGCGGCTATTGGTGCTAAAGTTCCGAAAATATTTCTTAAACTCATAAACTTATAATAATCCTTTTATATTCATTGTATAATACCATCATTTATGTTGCGTACAAACCGTTTTATTCCCTTATTCAATAGCTTCTCCGCCTGAAACGTGAATTGTTAAACCTGTTGCACTACCTTTAAATTGTATAGTTTCTGATTCACTTAAAATTTGTGTGCCCTTCCATTGGAAAGTAGTATTTGCAGCTATACTGGAGGCACTAAATAATGCATTCGCAGTTCCTGCAGTCCCTTCATCAGGTACTAAACTTACAAATAAAGTTACTGCGTCACCTGTAGTGTTACATACAGTTATATCTTTAACATATGCACGAGTATTAGGTGGACATGTATAAATAGCTAAAAAAGCTGTAGTACTTGCTGCTTGGGCTAATCTTGTTGGAGTAACTCTTTGAAATGCCATTAGTTATCTCCTATCCAATTTAATACTACAAGCATATCTAAATTATTCTTTACTTGTTTATTAGTGCCATCTACCTGATTAAAATAAAGACGTAATTGATTTGTAAGTTGTAACTGTTGTTGTTCATCATATTCCTTTTCAGGATTAGTTAAGTTAGGAGCTTTAGTTGAAGGTATATTTGACATTATCCTCTCCTACCATCTGGTCTAAAGTCTACTCTAGTTGTACCTAATTGCCATTGTACACCAATATCTTCTGAGGCAATTTTAAAATTCATTTGTCTACCTCGTGCTCTGACATATACTTGATTTGTATATTGGTCAACAGTAGCTGTAGTAACCACATCCCTAGATAATGTACTACCTACTACATCAGTAGTGCTATTTGCAGCTCCTGGAAAGTTTCTAACCCCTACTGTTACTTGCACTTCTGGTGTTAAAGTTGCACCTTGTGCAGTTGCTGTATCAGAGTTAGTGAAGTTTACGTCAGATATAATTCTTTTTGTTAATACGAATTGGTCTCCTTCGTCTATACCCATATCTGCAGATTCAATAAATGACTCTATTGCAGTTGGAGTTGCACCTGGTGTAACTACATTATCTTTACCATCTTCGTGCTTATACACGTAACCATTGTGTGTAGCCAATGGAAATTTAATAGTTCCACTATTAGCCCACGCTGTTCTAACTAAACTACCATAATACCAAATCTTATCTTGATAATTAAAAATTACATACCTATCTACGCTGTTAGAAGCCTTTGAACAATAAAACCAAATAACTTCATTAAATTCACTATTAATTCCTGCAAAATTTAAATACCCATTATCTTTATTCATGTCCTCAAATACATATTGTTTTAAAGTACACGGCAGGGTATTAACTCTACCATCATAAGCATAGAATTTATCATTCCCCATCCAATATACTACATTGTTTGCTTCTGCCACAACATGAGGGGCCATAATATTAATAGAATCACTAATCTCTTGGATAGCAAATACTTCTTCTGTACCTAAAAATTGTAATGTTGAAAGTGTAGTATCAGTAAAAATCAAAACCTCTTGTCTTGTTCTAAATCCAGTCACAATTTCAGAACCTTGTTTTACCCTTATAAACCCTGCACTGTTAGTAATTTTAGGTTTCCATTCTGTAGGTGCGGGGCCAGTATCAGGGTCTACATTAGCCCATCTAATAAGTAACGGGTCATAAGTCCCTGAATAAGTTGCTTTAACATAAGTTCCTGCTGGACTTGCACTACCGCCTGGGTCATAAGGTAAAGTAATAGTAAATGTAGTACTTGATGGTACTGTAATTACTTGATATTCCCCTTGATAAGCTTGTGGTGCTTGACCACTAAATTCAACCCAATCCTTGATAGCTAGGCCATGCCCTGATCCTGTAGTTACTGTTGCTGTGGTACCAGACCTTGTAATACTAGAAATAGTTTGTCCTGCTGCAGTACTACGCCCATAAGAAGTACCTCTAAGAGCTAATAAATGTCCACTCGAGGAAAACATAGTTTTGCCTACTTGTTCTGGTACTGCTCTTGAGCCAACTAATGTATTAAGTTTAACTGCACGATTAGATATACCAGAATCATACTCCCAGTAAAATATATCGCTATCTTGTATATTATATATAACATCATTATTAAATTTATCTTGGAAAGTAATTCTAGGTGGTAAATCTACAGGAGCATCACTTGCAGAACTCCAAGTATTCCTGTTCCATGTTCCTGCACTCCAACCATAACCATAGGTAACTGTTGAATAGCCTACAGCATATTGAAAGGCTGCAACTATACTTGTGCCTCCGCCTCCAGATACTGCTGAGGTTGCTGCAGAAGCTACTGTAATTTCAAACGTATTACTAGTAGTTTCACTTATTTCAAACTCTGTATTTAAATTAGCCGCTAATACTCCACCTACAGCCGCAGAACCACTAAAGGTTACATAATCTCCATCTGAGGCTCCATGTCCTGTAATACCAACAGTTACTGTAGTAGACGCATTGACTGTCGTAAAACAATTATCTGTTGAGGGAGAAGTAGAAGTGGTATAAGTTGCTCTAAGAGGAGTTACATCAGTAAGTGCTGTTCCTAAAAGAATATAATTTTTTTTATTAGTAGCAATACTAACTATTTCATTACTATCTGTTGTACCATATTGAAGAATACTACTAGCTGCCCCAACATATGCAGTAAAGTTAATAGGAGTCCAACCACCTATTTTTTCAGGATAACCTTGTCTAAACCTTACTTTATCACAAGAATACCAGCTTCCCTCAGAAGAATAATTACTCCTATCTCTGTTTATTCCTGGTTGAAATACAATTTTTTTAAGAGCCATATTATTTTTCTCACCTTAATTCAAAATGTGGTCCGTCTTTAAATGTTTTCCATGAACCACCCCATATATATGGAATGTTTAGCCGTACTGATGCATGACTAAAAGCACCATTAATTATCTCATAATCTGGAAAGTCCCACGATACTGCACCATCTTTCCACGCATATACATCTACTGCATGTCCTGTAAGATGTCTTGAGTTCATTATTTGACTCTTTCCTTGGGCAAACAATAACCGTTGTCTTTCTTTAGTACGCATCCCTTCTGAGATTCCAAAGTCAATAAGAGATAAATCAATCGCCGCCTTAACTAATTCTTGCATATGTGGGTGTACCTCTTCTAATTTAGCTAACGATTTCTTTGATAACTTATACATTATTTTTTAAATTTACCGATTGATTTAAGCCCAAATGATGCACCAATACTAGCCATTACAGACCATTGTAACCATTCTGGAAAAGTTGCTAAGAACTCAATACCTTTTGCAACATGTGGTTGAAAATATGGAATAAATGAAAGAACTATTATAGCAATAAAACAAATTGTCCAAGCCTCATCTTTCCATGAGTCTTCAGAAGCCTTTGCCATAGCTGATTCCCATTCTACTTTGCCTTCTACTATTTTCTTTTGAACAGCAACTTTAGCATCTATCTCTGCAATTCTTAAATTACTTTTAGCAACTGACTCTTTACCTTTATGTTCAAAATATCCACCAACTGCTTTGCTTAATCCTGATACGATAAGTCCAATCATAATATGCTCCAATATTAATTATACTTTATTTTATATCAACAATACTATAAATGCACCTTTTATGCTTTAGCTTGTTGCTCCGTTTCTTGTACCTGTAGCTGTAAATGTTGCAGTATTTCCGTTTAAGTTTACTGCTTTACCCGCTGCACCAGCAGCACCAACTGCTCCGTTTGAGTCTTCAGTACTACCAAGTGTTCCTGCTGCTCCAACTGCTCCAGCTGCTCCACCATCACCACCAGAATAAGAACTAGAACCGCCTCCTGCTCCAGCCGAACTTACTGTACCCGCAGCTCCTGCTGTTCCATTTGTGTTGGTAGTTCCACCAGATGCTACACCGCCTGCTCCAGCAGCTCCACCACCAAAGCCGCCACCACCACCATCACCACCTCTTCTTTCTGAAGCACTGTCAGGCAAAGCTTTATAAGTAGAACCACCACCGCCACCGCCACCGCCGCCGCCAGAGATAGTTCCACCTGTATTATCTATAGTGGTATCAAATTGTAAATTTATAGCATGTCCACCAGCACCACCAGCTACCGCAGATGATGCTGTACTACTTGAAACTGCTCCACCTGCTCCCCCGTCTCCCCCGTCTCCTACAATGGTAGAGTTATTGTCTATTGTAATAGTGTCTCCGCTTGTCCAACCAGAGCCAGTATCTAAAGCTGCTGTTCCTGTAGATGAAGATGAAATTACTGCATTATTAACAAGGGTAATATCAGCAAAACCTGCAACATATGTTCCGCCTTTGTTACTAAAAATACTATAGTTTGCTGTATTACTGCCTATGGTTAATGTAATAGCTACACGAGCTGAAGACCCGTAGAACTCAGATAATGCTATAGTTCCTGTACTTGGTATAGTTCCGCTGTCACCACTTGTGCCTGAAGCTACATTATCGCCACCAGCATAATATTCTGACATGGATATTGGATTAGACCCGCCAAACTCTGTTTGAATGGCTGAAAACGCTAAGGACCCTGAACTAGGTATCGCCATCTATTTACCCCTTCTTTAGTTCATCTACTTCGGCTTTTAATTCTTTAATTGCTTCAATAAGAACACCAACAAGATTGCCGTAAGCAACTGACATATATTCCCCTTTATCATGTACTACTTCTGGCATTATTTTTTGCACTTCTTGAGCAATCACACCTGTGCCTTGTCTACCATCTCTAGTAAAAGTGACACCTCTCATATTTTTTACTTTAGTCAAAGCATCTTCAATAGTCTCAATATCATCTTTTAGACGTTCATCTGAGAAAGCTGTAACATCATTATTAAAAGTCGCAGCCCCAGCTCCACTCATATCAAGTGTTAATGCTGTTATAGTTGAGCCACCATCATTACCTTTAAAAATTATATCTTTATCGGATATTGCGGAGTGAACAACAAAATCACTAGAACTATTTGTGAACCTTCCAATCTCCGTACCAGCATCTTTAAAAATAACATCTCCACCATCAGCATCTAATACAATATCTCCAGCTACATCTACTGTTAAATCACCACTAGATAAGTCAATTTCAGTTCCATCAATAGTTATATTATCTACTATTACACCAGCATTTGCTGTGACTGTGCTGTTAAAACTAGCAGCTCCTGCTGCACTCATATCTAGTGTTAATGCCGTAATCCCACTACCACCATCATTACCTTGAATAAGGACATCCTTGTCGCTAACCAAAGATTTTATGGTTAGGTTATCGCTATCCATGCTAACATGACCGACATTCGTACTACCATCTTTAAAGATAACTTCTTCTCCACCAGCATCTAATATAATATCTGCTGCTACATCTAAAGTTAAATCTCCAGAGGATAAGTCTATTTCTGTACCATCTATAGTTATATTATCAACAGTAACTCCTGCATCAGCATCAACTACACCACTAAAAGTTGCAGCTCCAGCTGTTAAAGTAGTTACATGAGTAACAGCATCAACAACATTAGTACCGTCGTTATACACCCACATAGTTTTGCCTGTTGGAACAGCAATTCCTGTTCCTGATGGAGTTTTAATAGTGATTGTGTCAGCAGTACCATTATTAACTATATAAGGTTTTTCTATAGCTGGAACTACTAAATTTTGTGCTCCACCTGATGTACCTGTTAAATTAAGTCTTAGATGACGAGCTGATTGTGTTCCGTTTGAATCTGTTAAGGTAAGAGTTGCTGTACCACTTGAAAATGCTACATCAACTGATTCGGCAATAGCTTCTTCTATTGCTGTACCTAAATTAGTATTAGTTGTGGTACCCCAGCTTCCTGATTGTTCTCCAGTACCTATTAATTCTATTTTTAAATTTGAATATGAACTAGCCATTCTTTTCTCCTTTCTCCTTTACGCTCTATTGTACCATCATCTAATTTTTTTGCTTGTATTATCATACGGGTATCTCCGTCCAATTCGGTGTTTGAGAAGTACTTATTGCTGCCCAACTCGGTGTTTGGGAAGTATTTATACTACCCCATATTGGAGTTAAAGAAGAAATAGGCTGTTCAGCAAAAGCGAAAAAACAAAATGGCATATTATTGTCCTAGTGGGTTATCGTTAATAATATCATATACTTTAGCTAATTCTCTTTCCATCCAAGCAGCTAATTCATCTTCCATGTCTTTAGCTTCAATATCAAGTTTTTCTATAGCGTTGTACATCTCTTTAAGAGAATCATTATTAAATTGCACTCGTTCTTCTACTGTAGTTAATCTGTCATTTAATACACCAGTATTGCTACTAGCTACCTTACCTTCCGTAGCCACCAAACGTGTGCTTAGGTCTGACATCCACCATACGAACCCACCTGCTGCTGGAACTACTGATAAGATTATCGTAAGTAGCACTGCTGGTGAAAGCACTAATGTCTTGTTCATATATCATCTCCTGTGTCAAAGACACTGTTTCTTGTATTTTAATTGTTTCAGTTATCATTTGCAAATATGCTTCTGGTAGAATGATTGTAACCATACTTTGCACGCCATTAATTTGAGTTGTATTTTTATTATTTGTATTTTTAATTGAGTTTTTAGTTTTATTGGTTTTACTGGCGGAGGTTTTAGTACCATCTTTGTTACTATTTTTATTTTTTTTAGGTCTATTTTTCTTGACGGTTTTATTTTTAGTACTTGGCTTTTTCTTAACTCCTTTTTTATTGGAGTCGGAGGATTTTGATAACTTGCTGTCATCATTTTTTCCATCTGTTTCTGTACTCTCCTGTTCTGACGTTTCGGCAGTTTCTTCTTCTTGTTCATTTTCGCTCTCCTGAATATCTTCAACATCTTCATTATTAGTATCTTCAGCTTCTGCTAAATCTTCTTCCATAGTATCTTCAGATAATTCTTCTGCAACTTCAATTACCTCGGCTTCTAATTCTTCTGCGACTTCAGCTACTTCGGTTTCTAACTCTACTGGTTCTTCTATTTCTTGAATTTCTTGTATAGGTTCTATCTCAACAGTTTCTGGTAAATCTACAGGCATTTCAATTTCATTAATCGGTTGAATATCAACCATATTAGGTAACTCTATTTCAGGCATATCAACTGTTTCAATGGGAGATATACTTATTTCTATATTTTCTATTTCAGGCATATCAATCATTTCTAGTTCAGGCATCACTTGAATATCTTGAATTAAATCTAAGGTTACTTCGGTAGATAAATCTAAACCCCCTATCATAGTTTCAACTACTACTTCTTCTACTATCGGGGCTATATATTCTTCAATAGTTAAAGTCAAATTAATATTATCTATAAGAGGACCGTACCAATTACTGCTATTACCAGTATCATTCCCTGTTATAGTTAAACTAATATTTAAGTCATTAGTATTAAATGTCCCCTCTACTTCTTCAGTAAAAGAATAAGTAGACCAGCCATCTTCATAGGGAGCTTCGGTTGTATTAGTTATTATTTCGGTAGTATCAGTAGATGATA
>Ga0208180_1000404_pt1 | contig 38338 bp, 42 predicted proteins | sample MalvireepMed_s16_FD_184241 | JGI IMG/M metagenome (GOLD analysis project Ga0208180, IMG submission 184241) | Marine viral communities from the Global Malaspina Expedition - Malaspina viral metaG DeepMed_s16 (SPAdes) (version 2) | ecosystem: Environmental > Aquatic > Marine > Oceanic | place...
AAAATCGCATACAACGCAATAAAAAACATGAAGCACTGCGATTGGAAAAGGCAAAAAATCGGCAGCTACGCACCGAAAATGCTGAGCTTCGCACTAAGATTAATGTCTTGGTTTCTAAAAATCGAGCATTAACTGATGAAATCCAAGAAAATCGGGCGATCACGGAGTCTGAAAATGTGTCAATTTTTGAACCTACCAACTCTACAAAACGTCAGTCATGAGTTGAATTAGGTATTAAGGGGAAGTCAAATAGTGAGCAGTAAACTGGAAAAACATTGCTTATTGTGTGATGAACTGATTTCAACAGAAATAGACTCGCGTGAACATTTAATCCCCAACTCTATCGGAGGAAAGAAGAAAGTATCAGGATTCTTGTGCGTGAACTGCAACTCAAAATCCGGCGATAGCTGGGACTCTGCTCTTGCTCGCCAAATGAATCCATTGAGTCTGTTTTTCCGCATTAACAGGGATCGTGGCAATGTGTTTTCTCAGAAGTTTCAAACTTTGAATGGTGCATTGATGCTCAATGGTGATGGGCCAATGGACTTGCCAAAGCCTGTTTTTAAAGATAACAAAAATGATAAAGGCGTAGAAATAGATATTTTCGCCAGAAATCTACTGAAGCAAGGAAGATGCTGAGAGGTGTTGGCCGGAAATATCCTCAATTGATGTTGACGAGCTGCAAATGGCATTGACTGGCGTGAGGTGGGCAATGACCGGGAAGCTGCAAACCAATTGAAGTTCAAACTTGTTGAGTTATCGCAACCTATTTGGTGGGTCAAATTGTTGGTTTCGCCTTAAAAGCCTAAGCGATTCATTCTGACACGCTTAGCCTCCAAACCTTTGCGCCGAGCGATATTTGACTTTTCTGAGGACAGCAAAACTGGACTTTCAGCCAGCGCCTTGCACCCACATCATTAAGCGGCCCCTTCCGAAACTCCTCTTCAAAATAGATACTTTACAAGATATACGAAAATACGTATATTCGAAATAACGTATATATGGAGTCTCACTATGCACCGCAAAAAACGCGTACTGTTTGTCTGCACTGCAAATGCGGTCCGCTCCCAAATGGCTGAGGCATTGCTTCGTCGCCTACGACCGGACACTTACGAAGTTTTTAGTGCCGGTACAGCCCCTACCGAAGTCGATCCACGTGCGCTACGAGCACTTGAGCTCTTTGATGTGGTCCCCTCAGGGTTGCATAGCAAGTCGCTTGAGCAGTTTCGGGGTCAAGCATTCGATTATGTTATCGCGCTCTGTAAAAAATCTGGGGCTGAGTGCCAAACCGTGCAGTGTGATGGCGAATATATGGCCTGGGATTTTGAAGATCCGCAGACGGTCGGGACGTCCCATGCGTTCGTCAAGACGTTGAAGGAGATCCAACAGCGGATCCAGATGTTTTTACTTGTCACCGAGAAAGAGTAAGTAACCGTTATGACTAGTAAATTAACCCCCACCGAGGTTTTTAAGTGCCTTGCAGATGATACCCGAGCAAAAATGGCGCTACTGATTGATCGCGAACAGGAGCTGTGCGTGTGCGAGCTAACGTACGCCCTGGATCAAGGTCAACCTAAGATCTCCCGACATCTAGCGTTGTTGCGTAACTGCGGCCTGTTATCTGATCGACGCCAGGGGCAATGGGTCTATTACCGCCTACACCCCGACTTGCCTCAATGGGTGAAAGACATTCTGGCGGTAACCGGCAAGTCGAATGACGAATGGCTTGAGGAGCAGTCAAGTCGGCTGGTGCAAATGGGTGATCGTCCCACCCGTATCGCGAACAATTGCTAGCTCGCTTAATCAACAAGAGTGCTAATGAAAATCCTGTTTCTGTGTACACACAACCGCTGTCGTAGCATTTTGGCCGAGGCCGTCTTTAACCATCTGGCCGCGCCTCAAGATAAAGCCTTCAGTGCCGGCAGTGAACCAGCGGGTAGCGTACACCTGCGAACTCTCGAGCTGCTGCATAAAAAAGGCATCAGCACTGAAGGCCTCCACAGCAAATCTTGGGACGATGTCTCTCAACTCAAGCCCGATGTTGTTATCACCGTCTGCGATAAAGCTGCCGGTGAATCCTGTCCGTTGTTTTTCGGGCAGGCACTCAAGGCGCACTGGGGACTGCCAGATCCTTCTCAGACCAGCGGCACCGAAGAGGAGATTCAAGTGGCATTTGAGTCGGTTTATCAGGAGTTGTTTCGGCGGCTCGGCACATTGATTGGCGTGCTTGAACAAAATCCCTCAGCTGACACTATTGCATTAACCTTGAGAACATTGGAGAAGGCCTGATGGAAGCAAGCCTCGGCTCCTTTGAGCGGTTTCTGAGCCTGTGGATTGCATTATGTATCGGGCTGGGTGTCTGGCTAGGCGTTGCCTCGCCCGATACTTTCGAATTCATAGCGCAGCTCGAATACGCTCACGTTAACCTCGTCGTGGCCATTTTTATTTGGATCATGATCTACCCGATGATGATCCAAATTGATTTTGCGTCGATCAAAAAAGTTGGCCAGCGGCCCAAAGGGCTTTTCCTGACAGTCATCGTTAACTGGCTTATCAAGCCCTTCACTATGGCGGCGCTGGGTTGGCTGTTTTTCCGGGTGTTCTTTGCCGGGTTTGTCGATCCTGCCACCGCAACTGAATACATCGCCGGCATGATCCTACTCGGAGTTGCACCCTGTACGGCCATGGTGTTCATTTGGAGCCAAATGACGCGGGGTAACCCGAATTACACACTGGTTCAAGTTTCTGTGAATGATCTCATCATGATCGTTGCCTTCGCACCTATCGCTGGCTTTTTGCTGGGCGTCAGTGACATTGAGGTGCCATGGGAAACCCTGCTGCTGTCGGTACTGCTCTACGTTGTATTACCACTTGTGGCCGGCGTACTGACGCGCCAGTTGCTGCTCTCACGTTCCGGTGAAGCTGGGGTTTATCGTTTCGTGCAGAGTTTAAAGCCGGTATCTGTCTCGGGGCTTTTGGCCACTGTCGTGCTGCTGTTTGGGTTTCAGGCCGAGGTAATCTTCCAGCAACCGATTCACATCGTCCTTATTGCCATACCGCTGTTAATCCAGACCTATGGCATTTTCTTTATCAGTTATTTCGCGGCGCGCAGGCTTCAGCTGACGCATGACATTGCTGCGCCGGCCTGTCTGATCGGGACCTCAAATTTTTTTGAATTGGCCGTGGCCGTGGCGATTTCGTTGTTCGGTCTGCACTCGGGTGCGGCTCTGGCGACCGTCGTAGGTGTACTGGTTGAGGTGCCGGTGATGTTGTCGTTGGTGGCCATCGCGAACCGGACACGCCATTGGTTTGAGTACGAGGAGCATAAGTGATGCAGGATTATAGCTTGCCCAATATTGATCAGAACTTCCAGGTCCCTAATAGGGACAGGTTGCGAGAACAGAGCAGTTCTTCTCACAAGCCACGGATCCTGTTGCTCTACGGCTCTATTCGAGAAAGATCTTACAGCCGCTTACTCACGCAGGAAGCTGCCCGACTTCTGTGTCACTTCGGTGCGGAAACACGCCTCTTTAATCCATCGGGATTGCCTCTGCCGGACGAAGATTCGACAGACCACCCGAAGGTGCAGGAGCTAAGGGATTTGGTGACCTGGTCCGAGGGGCACGTGTGGTGCTCGCCGGAACGCCACGGCGCCATGACCGGCGTGTTCAAGTCCCAAATTGACTGGATCCCCTTATCGATAGGCGCCGTGCGACCTACTCAAGGCAAGACCTTGGCGGTGTTGCAGGTCTGTGGCGGCTCGCAATCTTTTAACACGGTTAACCAGCTCCGGATCCTGGGAAGATGGATGCGTATGGTCACCATTCCCAATCAGTCTTCGGTCCCGAAAGCCTTCCTTGAGTTTGATGATGAAGGGCGTATGAAACCATCACCATTTTACGACCGCGTGGTGGACGTTATGGAGGAGTTGGTGAAATTCACGCTCTTGCTGCGCGACAGCTCCGGCTATCTGACGGACCGGTACTCCGAACGCAAAGAGTCAGCTGAAAAACTCTCAGAACGCGTGAACCAACGCTCAATTTAGGAATTAAATCGATGCCCAGCCACCCCTTATATCCGCTCACTATCCCTGGCCAGGCAGGGACTCTGTTGCTAACGCCTTGCCCTGGTACCGCGAATACAGATCTTGCGTCCGCCATTGATGATTTGAAGACAGCCGAGGCCAAAGCGGTTCTCACACTTATGACCGAGCAAGAACTACAACAAAACCATGTCGAGACACTGCCTGAACAGTGCCGAGAAAACGGCATTGAGTGGTTTCACCTACCAGTTAACGATGACGATGCACCGGCAGAGGCGTTCAACAACGCTTGGCAGGATACCCGCAGCACGGTACACCAACTCCTGGATGAAGGTCATGCAGTGGCAGTTCATTGTAAGGGTGGTTCTGGTCGCACCGGTCTTGTGGTCGGGCAAATCCTGCTCGAACGTGGCGTTCAGTTAGCAGACGCTATTGAACTTGTGCAATCCGTCCGACCGAATGCTTTTCAGCGAGCAATACACCGCGACTACATTGAGCGGCTAGCTACCTCCATGTCTGCTTAAACCTAATTAACTTTAGAGGAAAATTGACTATGACAATCAAGATAGGTATCAACGGGTTCGGCCGAATTGGTCGCTTATCAACGCGCGCGGCCTGGGAAATGGATGATGTGCAAATCGTCCAGATTAACGATCCGGGTGCGGACGCTGTTACCTATGCGCATCTGCTGACATTCGACTCAGTTCATGGACGCTGGCAGCATGAGGCGATCGCTGATGGCAACAACATCGTTGTTGATGGTGTGCGGATCCCCATCACTTACAATAAAGCCATCGGTGAAACCGACTGGTCCGGCTGCGACGTCGTCATCGAAGCCAGCGGCAAGATGAAAAAAACCGAGCTCCTGCAGGCGTATTTGGATCAGGGTGTTAAACGCGTCGTCGTCAGTGCGCCCGTTAAGGAACCCGGCATCTTGAACATCGTTATGGGTGTGAATGATAATTTATTCGACCCTGATAAACATAAGATCGTTACCGCCGCATCCTGCACTACCAACAGTTTGGCGCCGGTGGTGAAAGTGATTCATGAAAAGCTCGGTATCCGCCACGGCTCGATCACCACGATTCACTGCCTGACCAACAGCCAGAGTATTCTCGATCAACCTCACAAGGATCTGCGTCGCGCCCGCGCTAGCGGCACGAGTTTAATTCCAACCACTACCGGCTCGGCGACGGCCATAACAGAAATTTTCCCGGAGCTGAAAGGCCGTCTCAATGGTCATGCCGTACGCGTGCCCTTGGCAAACGCTTCCTTGACCGACTGTGTATTTGAAGTCGAGCGCGAAACGACCGTTGAAGAAGTCAATCTGCTACTGAAAGAGGCGGCCCAAGGTGAGCTGAAAGATATTCTTGGGTACGAGGAACGGCCGCTAGTCTCTATTGATTATAAGACCGACCCGCGCTCATCCATTGTCGATGCACTGTCGACAATGGTGGTGAACGACACGCAAGTAAAAATCTACGCCTGGTATGACAATGAGTGGGGTTATTCTTGCCGAACAGCTGAACTTGCCCGCAAGGTAGGCCTAGCTGGCTAAAAGACTTTTTATGATCTCACTGGCTTCACTCTCGCCCCAGATCCGCCAATATATGGTGGTGACCGGCAATTATTGGGCATTCACCCTGACAGATGGTGCCCTGCGCATGTTGGTGGTACTGCACTTTCACAGCCTGGGCTATACACCGCTGCAAATTGCCTCACTCTTCTTGTTCTACGAGATCTTTGGAGTGGTTACCAACCTCGTCGGTGGTTATTTAGGCGCGCGGTTCGGACTCAATCGCACAATGAATGTCGGTCTGGCACTGCAGGTGGTTGCGCTGCTAATGCTTACGGTTCCGTCGACGTGGCTCACAGTAATATGGGTCATGGCGGCTCAGGCGATGTCCGGTATTGCCAAAGACTTAAATAAGATGAGTGCGAAGAGCTCAATTAAGTTGCTGGTACCGGCAGCGCAACAAGGCACACTCTATAAGTGGGTAGCTATCCTTACGGGCTCGAAGAACGCGCTGAAAGGCGTCGGCTTCTTTTTGGGTGGTGCATTGCTGGCGCTACTGGCTTTCCGTGGTGCAGTGCTAGCGATGGCTGTGGCATTGGCCATGGTGTGGATCGCCAGTTTGTTCCTTCTCAAGGAAGATTTGGGTAAAGCCAAAGCGAAGCCGAAATTCAAGGAAATGCTCTCCAAGAGCCGCGCGATTAATGTGCTGTCCGCTGCGAGGTTGTTTTTGTTCGGCGCGCGCGACGTATGGTTTGTCATTGCCTTGCCAGTGTATCTCAGTACCATCTTTGGTTGGGACTTCTGGATGGTGGGTGGCTTTCTCGCTTTGTGGGTCATTGGCTATGGCATCGTGCAATCCTTCGCGCCGCTAATAACGGGGAAACGTTCGGGTGCAGTCCCCGGCCCAGACACCGCTTTCGGTTGGGCTGCAGTGCTTGCCATTCTCCCGGCTTTGATAGCCATAGGCTTAGGCTCAGACTTCGCGCCACAAACGGTCTTGCTGGGCGGGTTAATGATATTTGGTGCACTGTTTGCTGTGAATTCCTCGCTACACAGCTACCTGATCGTCTCCTATGCGAAAGAAGATGGGGTATCGCTAGATGTCGGGTTTTACTACATGTCGAACGCGATGGGCCGCCTTATTGGTACCTTGCTCTCCGGCTGGGTTTTTCAAGCCTATGGCCTTGAGGCATGTCTTTGGGTATCTTCAGTGTTTGTCGCGTTGACGACCCTGATAACGCTGGCGTTACCTAGTCATAAGTAGTATTCGCGAATAAAGTGGCGCTAAAAGCAAAGCCCCCTCACCAGCTGAGCGTTAGGAAAAATAACGAGAAAACGGTATGTACTTGTTGAGAGGTAGAGAGATTTAAAAACTTGAAAGTGCTATATGAACATATTTTTATATAAAACAATCAATTGAGTATATATAACATGTTGCTAAGTCCACTTAACACATGTTCATACTCAATTCTGTCGCCACGAATTTTCTGTTTCCTTACCTGGTACCCACACTCCTTAGCATCAACAACTCCACCGGAACGTCCACGCCAATCCCACTCACAACCACAGTAAAGTGTGCCCATGGAACCGTTGTGATTCTGATCGTAATAGACAAAGTTTTTAAGTTCAGACTTCGCTTCTTCAAACGTCTCTGGAGCCGCGAGTGCCTGAAAAGAAAAAAGTATGCCGGCAAGGAGCCAAGTGATTTTTGTTTTCATTGAATTTTCTAAATTGGTTTGATTGTTCATGCGATAACTGTCACAACGCGACTTACTGTTGGGTTTCTGACAATTACAATATCGATCGCCGGGGTATTATCGCGGATTAGAGCCCATGTTTCTGTGGTCCGGTTTGGCTTTCCTTCACGTAATGGTCGTTGTGGTCTTTTATTTATCCACCTCGATGAGGTCAACATTTTTGAAAGACGACGCCAGGCTTTATCGATTGAACTAATAGACATTCGTTCACAAAATCGTTCAACGGCATGGCGCGTCAGATGAATGTCCCCGATATGTGTTTTTATTGGTGGATCTAGGCAATCATTTGGTGAAATATCCTCCACTTCACCGTTGAATGCCTTTATCCAATCTGAACGTCTCACAACCTTAATGGTGGCTTCTGCAAAGCGTGTTTGGAGAAAACGAGCATGAAGATGCATGTCACTATTAGTAGTTTGTAATTTTTGAGCTTTACGAATTGAACCTGAAGAGACATCCAGCTGTAGCCCCTTACCGGTTCGATTCATTCCTACATATGTTTTATGCAGCAGTACATATTTGATAGCCAGTAACTCAGCTAGCTTATATGGCTCATCGTTAAAAGCGATTACTGAAACATCTATGGCTCTCACTGGTGAAAACCTATCACCATGTTGGGTCCGGAAAAATACGCGATATTGATTTTGTGAAATTGGCTCACGTTGAACTGAAGTTTCTAGAATTGTTAGTGACATTGTTGGTTCTCCTGGTTATGGTTTTTTTGTCGAAGAGACAAAACCATCAAAACATGGATTTTCAACCAGGCAAGCATGGCTAAGGTACAGAATGAGGGTACTTGCGTGAATCAACTTCTATGTCATTCTTGTATTAAAACAGGAGAATTATATGTTCGATTTCATTCAAAACATGTCTGTATCACCAATGACAGGTGCATGGTATTACCTTATTGCCGGCATTGTATTATTTGATGATATGAAACGCATAAGATGGTACTCAATGAGTCTGTTGTGGCTTACTCTCGGTAGTTTTGACAGAGGCTTCTTAATAGAGACATCTATGCTTGGCTTTACTTTTATGCTTTCTGAGTGTTTTTTCAACACTTATTATCAACACGAAAAGGCAAAAAAGATTGCCAAGAAAATCAATAATAAGAACTGATTTTATAAATATCGAACCTTGTAACAGTATTGGTTTGTCACTAAAATATTTTTTAAAGGTTAACGTCATAAACTGATACACATTCATTATGTGACCAAGAATTAATATACGATAATCACCTATGGATAGATTTTAAATATCGCTAGCATGTAGAAGCTTGTGATTTAACGGTAACGCTATGGGTACTCCTCATGAAAGCCTACGCGCCAATTCATAGTAAGTCTTACCTAATTCAGTAATTGTGATGTATTTGTTAATGTAACTCGATGTGAAGAATGATAAAAACAAAAAAATGCCCCGTATGCGAAATGCTATTACTAAAGAGTGATAATATTGTTCAGTTTAAGGGAATAAACTTTTGGTTATGCTCTGAGCAATGCCGGGACAGATTCAATCAAAGACCAAGTTTGTACATTGGTGATCCTAAGCATGGTAAATCAGTCAAACAGCATGGTGTAAAAGTAGAGAAAAAACACACCATAAAGCTTGTATTGCCAGACAATCATGAATCTATAGATCTACTAATTCAGTATTTGAACTCGTTAATGGGGGTCATACAGGCAAGAATTAATCAAGGACAACTTGAGATTGAATACGACCTGATTCAGGTGTCTTTAGGAGAAATAGAGTCTTTCATTAAATCAACGGGCATCGCCATCGAACAATCTTGGATAGATAAAGTCCATAATGCCTTGATTCATTACAATGAGGACGGAGAACTAGATAATTTAGGCCATCCTTATAAAGACAACTGAACATTTCATTCGACAGTTTCTTTCCAAGTCAGATGTTCATATAAGCCAGTCCAGTAATAGCCAAAACTCGCTGCAAAAAGTAATTCCTCAATCGGAATATGGAGAACGAACAACCCGCTGAGTGCATCCAGATTCCAGACGCGCTCAATATACCCTGGTGAGAGACTCTCAAGCCCAAGAACAAACACCGAATAATAAATAAGAAAAAGTGCACTTCCCCATATGCTTTTTAGCGCTAGATCGGTTCTGCATAAACTATTGGCGATACCTCCCGCAACCATAGCTATTATAGCGGGGTAAATCGGATTCCACTCCCAGAGCATTAAGATTGGAAACAAAATAAATGGTGTCGTGACGGCCAGAATATGATGAGCGTGTCTCTTAGATAAACGAATAGCTAGTGGCATAGTTTGCAACTTCTGACCCGTGATTACGTTGTAAGCCACAGCACCAATTCCACCGATACCAAAACAAAAAATCAAACTTTCAATATCAAACCCCGTTTTGAGAGCTAAATTGAACATGCTCGGTGGACTCCAGTAGTCTGGAACAAATAATGGTTCGGTAAAACCAAAAAGCATTGTGATTGAGCTTGCTTTTAACATGACCGAGCGATATGTAGGTGTAATTAGGTATACAGCCAGCCATGGTATAAGAAATGCCAAAGACCAGACTAACCATACGTACTGTTCATCCATTCTGAGATAACTCCTAGAGAATAAGTCACCACGATGTATCACTTTCGAGTGATAATTTATGTGTGAAAGAAGAAATACTAATAAATAAAATTCTTTCTTACATTACAATTTTGTCAGAATTTGTGTGAATCATTACAAGTTCATTACATTGCTTCTTTTTTCTTAAGGCTGAGGTTAGTATCACACTATTAGTTGCTGGTGTATAAATGGATGTTTAGAGTTTCAAACTTATTATTTCTAATCCTTATCGTGATGGCTTACTTAGGTCAGCCGCTAATTGCTTTATCTTCCCCATGTAAAGATATGGAAATGCGTACAATGACAGAATCTTACTCAATGGGCTCTGTCCATGATGGCCATATTCAGCAAGTTCGCAGTAAAAATTTGACATCTGAATGTTGTATTATTTCCACTTGCGGCATGAACTCTTGTCTGCATCATAGTCAAGAGGCTATTACATTCTCACTTTCCCCCCAAGCGTTCAAAGTGCAAAATGCAGTCAGCCTTGCTCTTAACTTAACGAGCTTCTACTCAAACTTTGAAACAAACTCATTGTTTCGTCCTCCGATTTCACTCATTACAGTATAGATGTAGCCACTCTAGACAACTGTATAGGTCAACACTGAAATGTGTGCCACACATGTCATCATTCGTTAAAGTTTTACATATTAAGAATAGCACTTTTGGCATTTTGCCTATTAATGAATGACCTACATTAGAGCTCAATGAGTGAGATTCTGATTAATAGTAATTGATACTGCGTTAAATGAGCCTAATTCGGAATATGAGCAATGAGTAATAACAAATATTTTTTTAGTACAGAACCACTGAAAGCTTTAGTTTTGATGGCTCTGATGTTCAATTCTTTGTCTTTGACAGCCCAAGAGTTGTCTCTTGAAAAAGCGATCGAGCTTGCTCATCAGAGTGATCCTTGGATAAAAGGAAGTTATCAGAAAGAACAGGCAAATATTGCTCAGAGTATAGCAGCTGGACAGTTACCGGATCCTGTCATATCACTCGGATTAGCAAATATGCCTCTTGACAGTTTGAACTTTAATCAGGAGCCAATGACACAACTCATGGCTGGTGTCTCCCAAGTTTTCCCTCGAGGTCAAACTCTCGAGTTACAAAGACAAAAATTGGAAGATATAAGCCGACAACATCCTTTTATGCGTCAAGATAGGTATGCAAAAGTGAAACTGACAGTCACTCAATTATGGCTCGACTTGTATGAGAGCCAAGAGTCTATTCGTCTGATTGAGAACGACAGATCATTGTTTGAATACCTTGTTGAAGTTGCCGAGGTTAGTTACAGCAGTGCTTTTGGTAGAAGTCGTCAACAGGATCTAGTTAGAGCTCAACTTGAGCTGACACGCATTGAAGACCGCCTTACAGTACTCGATAAAAAAAGAAGCGAAACCCAAGAAAAACTTGCTGAATGGCTTTATGACACAGGGGCACACTGGCAAGAGATGGGCGTTTCCCAAATACTGCCAGAAATAGAACTTAAAAGTATTCACGAAGCAATCAACAATCAAGTGCAGTACGAGGCGCCTGATTTCACTGATCACCCAATGATTAGAAGCCTTGACCAGCAGATCATGGCTTCAGAAACAAATATTGTTCTGACAAAACAAAAATACAAACCGCAATTTGGCATCAATGCAAGCTATGGTTTCCGTGACGATGCACCAGGGGGGCAAGATCGAAGTGATCTATTTTCTGTTGGTATTAGCTTTGATTTACCGATTTTTACGGAAAAACGGCAAGACAAGGAAGTAGAAGCGGCAGTAAGTAGTAAGGAAGCCTTAAAAACAGATAAAACACTCGCATTACGTGCTATGAACGCTCGTTTTAATGAGGCCAGTGAAAGACTAAGTTGGCTGGAAAAACGCCAGAAACTCTACAGCGATCGTCTGTTGAAAGAGATGAACGATCAGGCTGAAGCCTCCTTAAACGCTTACACCAATGATGATGGTGACTTTGCCGAAGTCGTCCGCGCTCGTATTGCAGAACTCAATGCCAACATCGACTACCTAAATATCAACGTAGACAGGCTAAAAACAATTGCCGCATTGAATTATTTCTCAAGTTCATCTGAATACATGACATCTATTAACGGGAAACAACATGACTAGCTCATACAAAACTTTATTATTGATGCTGTTTGCAATACTGCTTACCGCAGTAATTACATACAGTGTGACGCGTGTATATTTTGAAAATAATACCGTTAGTAATAGTGAAGCCGAACAAAAGCAACCACTGTATTGGGTTGCACCGATGGATCCCAACTACCGTCGAGACAAGGCTGGTAAATCACCAATGGGTATGGATTTGATTCCTGTGTATGAAGAAAATGAAACCTCTCAGAATTCTGGTCCAGGAACAATTACCATCTCTCCAGATGTTGTGAATAATATCGGGGTTAGAATTGTTAAAGCTGAGTATGGCCCAATTCATTCAGAAATAAATACAGTCGGTTATGTTCAATATGATGAAGACAAGCTAGTTCATATTCATCCACGAGTCGAGGGTTGGGTTGACAAGCTATATGTCAAAGCAGCCGGTGATCCCATTAAAAAAGGACAACCACTTTATAAACTCTATTCACCTGAACTTGTAAACGCTCAAGAAGAGCTTGTCTTAGCGCTCAATCGAAACAATGTTCGCTTAATTAAAGCAGCTGAGGACCGCTTGAAAGCATTACAAATAGCCAACTCTGTTATTAATCAAATAAAACAAACTCGCAAGGTTCAGCAAGCCATTACGTTTTATGCTCCACAGAGCGGAGTCATCGATAACCTTAATGTGCGTGAAGGATTTTATGTCAAGCCAGGAATGAATTTAATGTCAGTAGGTGATCTCAGTACAGTCTGGGTTGAAGCTGAAATCTTTGAACGTCAAGCAGAGTTAGTCAAAGCAGGGCAAGCGGTTACCATGACCCTAGATTATATGCCTGGAACAAAGTGGATTGGAAAAGTCGACTATGTTTATCCCACATTGAATGACGAGACAAGAACAGTTCGAGTTCGTCTTCGTTTTGATAACGAAGATTATGCCCTCAAACCAAATATGTTTGCCCAAGTAACAATAGCGACCGGTGAGGAGAAAGAAAAACTAATGATCCCAATGGAGGCGCTTATCCGAACTGGCGATCAAGATCGTGTTGTTCTAGCTCTTGGGGAGGGTCAGTTTAAGTCGATTACTGTTATCGCCGGCAACATTGGCGAAAGTCATGTAGAAATCATCAATGGTCTCGAACCGGGAGAGGAAGTGGTCAGTTCTGCACAGTTTCTTCTTGACTCAGAATCCAGCAAAACTTCAGATTTCAAGCGTATGCATCATGAAGACTCAAAACCACGATCTGTGTGGGTTGAGGCCAAGATTGAGTCTGTTATGACAGAACATCATATGATCACAGCCGCTCATTCAGCAATCAGCGAGTGGGATTGGCCTGCTATGACTATGGATTTCAGTGTCAGTGAAAATATTGATCTGAGTACTCTCTCAAAAGGTACTCAATTGCACATGGAAATTACCAACTCAGATACTGAATACTACGAAATTACCGGAATTCACATTAAAGAAAGTGGTACTAGCACTGTGAATGAGGAGTCTGCCACAGAGGGTGACGTCAAATTACAATCTATAGATGATGAAAGTATGAACCATAACAAGCATCAAGAAAAAAATACTCAAATGGATAGTTCCGAAAGTTCTGAGCATTCACATCATCAACACTCAGGCATGTAGAAAGGAATACTTATGGTTGAGTCAATAATTCGCTGGTCTGTCAGTAATCGTTTTTTTGTAGTGCTTGCCACTTTGATTTTGGTCGGCGTTGGTGTGTTCTCCTTAAAAAACACACCGGTAGATGCGATTCCTGATCTTTCTGATGTTCAGGTCATTATCAAGACAAACTATCCGGGACAGGCGCCACAAGTTGTTGAGGATCAGGTCACCTACCCATTAACGACAGCAATGTTATCAGTACCGGGTGCCGTTACAGTAAGAGGGTATTCATTTTTTGGTGACTCCTATGTCTACGTAATTTTCGATGAAGATACAGATCTATACTGGGCACGCAGCCGGGTATTGGAATACCTGAGTCAGGTGGCACCTTCACTACCCGAAAATGCCAGACCACAACTGGGCCCTGATGCTACAGGTGTTGGATGGGTTTATCTTTATGCACTAATAGATAGAACCGGTCAACACGACATCAGCGAATTACGCTCATTGCAGGACTGGTTCCTGAAATACGAACTACAAACAGTACCTGGGGTATCTGAAGTTGCGGCTGTTGGTGGTATGGTCAAGCAATATCAGGTAACTGTGAATCCTGAAAAAATTCGCGCTTTTGGCATCCCTATGTCACATATCCAGACTGCCATCAAACGAGCTAATCAGGAGGTAGGTGCCTCCGTAGTAGAAATGGCTGAAGCTGAATATATGGTAAGAGCGACAGGCTATATTCAGTCCAAAACGGACTTGGCTCAAGTCCCATTGGGCGTCAATAGCCGGGGCACACCTCTTACGCTTGGTGATGTTGCAGAAATCAAGCTTGGACCACAAATGCGGAGAGGTATCGCAGAGTTTAATGGCCTTGGAGAAACTGTCGGTGGTGTAGTTGTAATGCGTTTTGGCGAGAACGCACAAAAAACCATTGAAGGTGTTAAAGATAAATTGCAGGAACTCCAGAAAGGCCTGCCAGAGGGTGTTGAATTTGTGACGGTTTATGACCGTTCGGGGCTTATTGGACGTGCGGTTGATAATCTTTGGCACAAATTATTAGAAGAGTTTGCTGTTGTTGCACTGGTTTGTATGCTCTTTTTGTTCCATATACGGTCATCACTCGTTGCTATTGTCAGTCTCCCTGTCGGTATTCTAACTGCATTTACTGTCATGCATATGCAAGGTATTAATGCCAATATTATGTCTCTGGGAGGTATTGCTATAGCCATCGGTGCGATGATCGACGGCGCTATAGTGATGATTGAGAACATGCACAAACACATGGAAAAAACGCCTCTAACCAAGGAAAACAGATGGCAAGTGGTGGCTGAGTCTGCTTCTGAAGTCGGCCCGGCATTATTCTTCAGTCTACTGATCATTACTGTCAGCTTTGTGCCAGTCTTTACATTGGAAGCCCAAGAAGGTCGTATGTTTTCACCGCTGGCCTTTACTAAAACCTATGCGATGGCTGCATCTGCAGCATTGGCGATTACATTAGTTCCTGTGTTGATGGGCTACTTTATTCGTGGAAAAGTGTTGCCAGAACATAGAAACCCTATTAATCGATTACTGGTAGCTTCTTACATGCCTGTTTTGAAAATGGTTTTGGCGTTTCCCAAAACGGCCATTTTCATTGCGTTACTTGCCTTGGGTTCTACCTACTGGCCTTTGCAGAACATCGGTAGTGAGTTTATCCCTCCACTTGATGAAGGCGATCTCATGTATATGCCTACTACATATCCCAGCATATCTATTGGTAATGCCCGAGAAATTCTTCAGCAAACCGACAAGTTGATTATGACCGTACCTGAAGTAAAAACTGTTTTTGGCAAAATTGGTCGAGCTGAAACAGCAACCGATCCAGCGCCACTGACGATGATTGAAACATTCATTCAGTTAAAAGACCGAAGCGAATGGCGTGAAGGTATGACAACAGAATTGCTGAAAAAAGAGCTTGATAATCTGGTCAAATTGCCTGGTCTCACCAATGCTTGGGTTATGCCGATAAAAACCCGGATTGATATGTTGGCAACAGGGATAAAAACACCGGTTGGGATCAAGGTTGCTGGCGCAGATATTTCTGTTATTCAGCAAATAGGTCAACAACTCGAAACAATATTGGCAGAGGTGCCCGGCACCGCCTCGGTCTATTCTGAACGTGTTGCCGGAGGACGTTATATTAAAGTTGATATTGATCGAGGAAAAGCCTCCCGTTTCGGCCTAAATATTGCTGATGTGCAACAGGTTGTTGCATCTGCCATTGGTGGAGTCAATGTTACCCAGACGGTAGAGGGACTTGAACGTTATCCCGTGAATATACGATACCCACAATCATATCGCGACTCTCCAGAGCAGATGGCATTATTGCCGATAGTCACAGCAAAAGGACAAAGGATTGCTCTGGGTGATGTAGCAGAAATAAAAATTGAAAATGGTCCCCCAGCTATCAAAAGTGAGAATTCCCGCATTAATGGCTGGACATTCGTTGATATAGAAGGCGTTGATATTGGTTCCTATGTCGAGAACGCTATGGAAAAGGTTCGCGCAGAATTGGACTTGCCCGCGGGTTATTCAATTCATTGGTCAGGCCAATATGAATATATGCTGCGAGCTAAAGAAAAGCTTACTTATGTTGTTCCGTTGACATTAGCGATCATTGCCATTCTCTTATTCATAAATTTTAGGAATTTTACAGAAGTAGCACTGTTAATGGGGACACTGCCTTTTGCCTTGATTGGCAGCATTTGGTTGCTTGACTTGCTGAACTTCAACTTCTCTATCGCTGTTGGAGTTGGTTTTATTGCTCTGGCGGGCGTTGCTGTTGAAATCAGTGTCATTATGTTGGTCTACCTTAATCAAGCTTGGCGAGAAGAACTTACAAAGAACTCAACTAGCACATTAAGTAAGGCCCAGTTGAGGCAAGCCGTGATCTCTGGGGCGGGACTGCGTGTGCGCCCAGTCATGATGACAGCGGCGGCGGTCATCATAGGTTTGATACCCATACTATTTGGTACAGGAACTGGCTCTGAAGTAATGAGCCGAATTGCAGCGCCTATGGTGGGCGGTATGGTGAGTTCAGTAATTCTGACTTTATTGGTGCTGCCAGTCGTATTTTACTTATGGAAAGTGAGGGCTAAATGAAATCTCACGATTCACACTCGACCTTCTTTGGGCCTACAAGTAACACGAGGAGGAGTTAAATAACACTCAGGTTCAGATTTCCATTTCTATTAAATCATTTGGTCAGAGGAATATGAATATTGATTGAAGATATGAGTAAGCGAATCATTAAGTCTATGTTTCTTAATTTACTTCTCATTTGTTGACCTATGTCAAGGACACAGGTTTATAGTTTAACTAGCATGACAGTTAAACCGAAATTTAAAAGCAGCTTTGACGCTTGATAGTCAGGCAATAGGAGTAGGTCATGCTTGTTAATGAAGTGGCGAAAACATTGAACATAGGTCCTGAAACTGTACGGTTTTACACACGTATAAAATTGCTACAGCCTCAAAAGAACCGGTTTAACGGTTATCGAGAATATGACAATAAAGATATCCATCGGTTGAAGTTTATATTAGCCGCAAGACAGCTTGGTTTCTCGGTCGATGATATTCAGCAGATACTGGCCGACGCCGACAAGAAAAGGTCCCCTTGTCCCGGGGTAAGGCGTCTACTGGCTAAGCGACTGCAGGAAACAGAGCTACGTTTCAGGGAAATGCAGCAATTAAGGAAAAAGATGAAAAAAGCGCTCGCTCAATGGAAACAAATGCCCGATATGGAGCCTACAGGTCAAATGATTTGCCATTTGATAGAAGAATTTACTGTCCCATTTACGACGGAGGAAAAGTAATGAAAATACATTCAACACATCAAAGTGAAACAGCTAAGCAAGGTTGCTGCTGTACAAACAATTCCACCGTCATAACGAAGGTAGGCATTGAACAATTAGTCAGTGACTTACCAGTCAAACAATTAAAAGTTGAAGGTGCTAACTGTGGTGGCTGTGTACAGAGCATTGAAAAAGCCCTTCAATCTCTGAACGGTGTAAGCAATGCCAGCATGGATCTGGCTAGTAGTGTCGTATCAGTGTGCGGAATAGTTCAGACAGATGAACTAATTGCAACCCTGGAAAAAGCGGGATACCCAGCGACTGTTTTAGACTAACTCGGGATTTACACATGAACACACAGAATACAGAAGCCTCAGACAAGCCCGGCCAACATAGTGCTAAAAAAGATACAACCTATGTTTGTCCGATGCACCCGGAAGTAAGGTCCGAACAGCCGGGAGATTGCCCAAAATGTGGTATGCACCTTGTGCCAGAAACTGAGCTCAAATCACATCATAAGCATGCACAGCACACGGATTCAGAAACCTCTGGTAATGAATCTAATTGTTGTGGAGGGCATAAGAGTGTGTCCCAATTGCATCATCAACATGACACAGAAACCAAAAGTAAAAATGCTGTTCAGGGTAAATACGATAGTGTTCCTCAAGGCTGGAACGGCCCTGTCTATACCTGCCCAATGCATGCGGAAGTTCGTCGCACAGAGGCGGGATCGTGCCCAATATGCGGTATGGGGCTAGAGCTTGAATCTGCTGCAATGGCGGTGGATGAGCCTAATCCTGAGCTCGTTGATTTTACCAGACGCTTCTGGGTTGGTGCGGTGCTTACCATTCCGCTCCTTATCCTTACAATGAGTCCACTAATAGGACTTGGTCAGATTCGTGATCTGTTGGGAGAAAACGTATCTCTCTGGTTAGAAGTAATACTTGCAACCCCGGTTATCCTCTGGTCCGGCTGGCCTTTTTTCGTACGTGGCTGGAATTCTTTCCGCACTATGAATCTCAACATGTTCTCACTGATTGGCATGGGGGTGTCTACGGCATATCTGTATTCGATGGTCGCCATGATTACGCCGGAGATCTTTCCTTCTGGCTTTAGAGATCCAAAAACTGGACATGTAGGCGTCTATTTTGAGGCGGCAGCGGTCATCGTCACATTAGTACTACTTGGACAGATTATGGAACTGCGTGCTCGAGAGGGTACCGGTAAGGCTATTCGCGCACTTTTGGATTTGGCTGCCAAGACAGCACGCGTTATTAGGCCGGATGGCAAGGAAGAAGAAATTCCTCTTGAAGAAGTCCATGTCGGTGATCAGATCAGAGTGAGACCTGGCGATAAAGTACCCGTAGACGGAGTTGTGGTCGAAGGTCGTTCGTCAGTGGATGAAAGTATGATTTCTGGTGAACCTGTCCCCGTTGAGAAGACAGAAGGTGAAAAGTTAACCGGGGCGACAATTAATGGTACGGGTAGTTTGATTATGGAAGCGACGCGAGTTGGTTCTGACACGATGCTTGCTCAAATCGTGGAAATGGTTGCTGCAGCACAACGATCACGTGCACCGATTCAAAAATGGGCTGACATGGTCGCCGGCAAGTTCGTACCAGCTGTAATTGGCATCGCAATCATTTCTTTCATTGCTTGGTCAATCTGGGGACCAGCCCCCGCCTTATCCTATGCACTCGTATCAGCGGTAGCTGTCTTGATCATTGCTTGTCCCTGTGCGCTAGGCCTCGCTACGCCTATGTCAATTATGACGGCAACAGGGCGTGGAGCACAGGCAGGCGTATTAATCAAAAATGCTGAGGCATTAGAGCGTTTCGAGAAGGTTGATACACTAATAGTCGATAAGACAGGAACCTTAACTGAGGGTAAGCCAAAACTTGTTGCTGTAATGCCCGAAGCTGGACACGACGAAGCAGAGGTACTTCGACTGGCGGCCTCGCTTGAGCGTGGTTCAGAACATCCACTGGCTGAAGCTATCGTCAGAGGTGCTGAGGAGCGAGGAGTAGCATTAACTGAAGCAACAGACTTTGAAGCTGTCACTGGCAAGGGCGTTAAAGGTGTTGTGGACGGTAACGCTGTGGCACTCGGTAATCTCGCACTGATGACTGACATGGGCTTGCAGAATGATGAGCTCACAGGTAAAGCCAATGAACGACGTGATCAGGGTGAAACAGTGATGTTTATTGTTCTTGAAGACAAGATCGCTGGCTTATTAAGTGTCGCAGATCCGGTCAAAGCAACGACACCAGCTGCACTGAAAACACTTCACCAACTCGGCCTGAAAATCATCATGGCAACGGGCGACAATGAACGTACAGCCAGGGCTGTAGCCACGCAACTGGGTATTGATGAAATTCGTGCAGATGTTCTGCCAGCTGATAAGGCTCGTATCATCGAAGAGCTACAGCAACAGGGGCGCAAAGTAGCTATGGCGGGTGATGGTGTCAACGATGCTCCAGCATTGGCTCAGGCTGATGTAGGTATTGCGATGGGTACAGGCGCTGATGTCGCTATTGAAAGTGCAGGATTTACTTTAGTTAAAGGTGACTTAGACGGGATAGTTCGTGCACGACGACTTGCCCACGCCACCATGAAAAATATTAGGCAAAACCTGTTTTTTGCTTTGATCTACAACTCTGCCGGTGTACCGATTGCTGCAGGGATTCTGTATCCATTCATGGGGATTCTGATTGGACCAATTTTTGCCGCTTTTGCCATGAGTGCTTCCTCCTTGTCAGTGGTACTTAATGCGCTGAGACTCCGGCGGGCAAAAATATGAAAAATCTAGACCTCAATGGGCAAAACAACAGTGAGGGCCTGGATATGAGTATTCACAAATTTGTTGCCATTTTCTATGACGTTTATCCAAGCAATGCGAAACAGGTTCCACTACAACATGAAGTAGAAGGTTTACTTCTCACATGACACACCTGAGGTGAATTATGGACACTCAAAGACCATCATTTTGGAAAACCCCTGCCGGTTTCACCGCACTCGTTTTGATTGGTGTTGTGACTTACTTTCTTCTTATGGAACATCGCCAGCATGTCTGGCAGTTCCTGCCTTACTTGATTCTACTGGCTTGCCCTTTTTTACATCTCTTTATGCATGGCAGTCATGGGGGACATGGTGGTCATCAGCATGAAGGAGGCGAGTCTGAACAGGATGCCTATCAACGCGGACTGGAGGATGGCCGAAAAGAGCGTGAACATGATCATTAAAGGTCAGGATGAGAGAACATTACTGGAGAAAAAATATGCATGGTGAATCAGCATACGGCCTGTGGACGTTGGTTTTAATAAATTCAGCAATATTTATATTTTTTGCCTTTAGTTTTACTAAGCCAAAGACCAAAACAGACTGGCGTAGTCTGGGGGCGTTTTCAGCATTCATTATTGCACTATTCACCGAAATGTATGGGTTCCCACTAACCATCTATTTTTTGTCAGGCTGGTTGGCGGAAAAGTATCCCGGTGTAGATTTCATGTCACACGAAAATGGACATTTATTGCATACGCTACTGGGTTTTGAAGGTAACCCGCATTTTGATCCACTGCATATTGCAAGCAACGTCGTCATTATTCTTGGTTTCTTTTTACTGGCTTCTGCCTGGAGCGTATTACACCACGCCCAACAAAACAGACAACTGGCAACAACCGGCTGGTACGCAAGAATGCGTCATCCACAATACATCGCTTTTATCATGATTATGTTTGGCTTTTTGTTGCAATGGCCAACAATCCCGACGCTGGTCATGTTCCCAATTCTGGTTATTGTCTATGTCCGCTTAGCCAAACGAGAAGAGCGAATGGCACTTGATGAATTTGGCGATGAATACCGAAGCTACATGGCGAAGACACCCGGATGGTTTCCAAAATTCTAATCACGGATGAACAGGCAACAACCCCGCGTCTTATTTAACACTGGAGACGAGAAGATGACTAAGCACAGGCTGGGTATTAATCCCGGTTTTTTGACAAAACATAAGCTGGGGCTAGTTGGGCTTGAACAAACCAATAGCAGTGAGATGATTGCTGAGATCGATTCATTACCATGGGTTGACGATGTCAGGCTAAATACCAATAAGCAAACGCTTAACATTGCTTACGAGGCATCTCTCCACAACATCGATGAATTGCTTGTAATTGTTGAAAAACACGGTGCGTCAATTAAAGACAGTTGGTGGAGCCAGACAAAACTTGGCTGGCAACGACAAACCGACGAAAACATAAAAAACAATGCCAAACATGAGCCCCACTGCTGTAATAAAGCACCTTCAGGTAACAAACTCAGGTAAACAGAATTGTTTTCCCAGTGCTGAGATATAGAGAGATGAGAATCTTTTTTGCATGCGTTCCAGCAGGCTCACTTAATCACTATCGGCATACTGAATTAAGGAATTAAAAATTTAGCCATGACCACATCACACCTACTGTCTATTGTTGATATGGGCATAGATACCCACCAGGAGCCGGTGGTATACATGCGAAGTGATTGCCATATCTGTCGTTCAGAAGGCTTCACCGCCAACAGCCGGGTCACGCTCCGTTTTAATGAAAACAGCGTCATTGCAACCTTGAATGTGGTTGATGGACAACTTTTGCCGTCAGGCACAGCAGGCTTATCCAGAATCGCCATGCACCGTCTGAGTGCTATTGAGGGGCAGAAGCTCATGGTCAGTCATGCCCCCATCGTTACCTCATTGAGTCATGTACGAAAAAAAGTATTTGGCAACAAGCTCAGTGACGATGAAATTGCTGACATTATCAAAGACATCAGTGCGCACCGCTATTCTGATATAGAAATTGCCAGTTTTCTCAGTGTTTGTGCAGGAAGTCGCCTGGACGTTGATGAGATAATTGGCCTGACCCAGGCCATGGTTGAATGCGGTAAGCGCCTATCCTGGTCTGGTCAAAACATGATTCTCGATAAACACTGCATTGGGGGCCTGCCAGGTAACCGTACTACACCGCTGGTTGTTTCAATTGTCAGTGCGGCAGGGCTGGTCATTCCCAAAACATCATCAAGGGCGATCACTTCACCAGCTGGCACTGCAGACACAATGGAGGCGCTGACTACCGTCAACCTTAACCTCAATGATATTCAGCGTGTTGTTGCTGACACTAACGCATGTCTTGCCTGGGGAGGTGCTGTTAACCTTAGCCCAGCAGACGATCTGTTAATTCGTATAGAACGTGCACTTGACCTGGACGGAGAGGGGCAACTTATCGCTTCCGTCCTTTCAAAAAAAATTGCTGCAGGTTCAACCCATGCAGTGGTTGACATTCCAGTTGGTCCCACGGCCAAGGTCCGCTCGGACAAAGAAGCCAACAGACTGGCTTCGCTGTTTACTCAGGTGGGTGCTGCTTGTGGCATCAACATTCGCTGTCTTATTACGGATGGTAGTCAACCTGTTGGTCTGGGGATCGGTCCCGTTGAAGAAGCACGGGACGTACTTTCAGTCCTACAGGGAGGCAATGATGCGCCGCTGGATCTCCGTGAGCGTGCTTTGTTCTTAGCTGCAAACCTGTTTTCTCTGTCATATCAGGAAAGTGTTGAACAAGGTCTCTTGCGAGCCACATCAATATTAGATAGCGGTAAAGCCTGGCAGCAATTTCAGCGCATAGTTCAAGCACAGGGTGGTATCAAACAGCTACCAGATGCCCGTTATCAGCATACGGAGCTCGTTCCAGAAGTCTGTTCAATCACTGAGATAGATAATCGTAAGTTAGCGCGTCTGGCAAAACTAGCTGGTGCGCCAGGCAGTCCCGCTGCCGGGGTGAGGCTGCACGCTAAAGTTGGTGACACCCTCAGTAAAGGGGAACCATTATTTACTTTATTCAGTGACAGTGAGGGAGAACGCGATTACGCACTCGCTTATTACAGTGAGCAGGGCAACCCTTTCACTATCAACTTGACTTAAAAGGCCCAGCGATCACATGGCAGCAGATTCAGTAAATCACATTCCTCCAAGTAAACAGGCAGGCATAGCACAACCCCTTGTATTTGCCCTTGAGCCACATCCATTGCAACTATCACTTGCAGATCTGTTAAATGGGGAGACGGGCGAGTTCGACACAAGACAATTTCCTGATGGCGAATCGTATCTTCGTGTCCTGTCTCCAGTCAATGGACGAAGCTGCCTGGTCATTGCCGATTTATCTCGACCAAACGCTAAGTATTTACCTTTGATCTTTCTGTTAAATACTTTGCGTGAACTTGGTGCTGCCAGTGTCGGCTTGATAGCACCTTACTTGAGCTATATGAGACAGGACCGGCGTTTCATGGAAGGCGAAGCAATAACATCAAAAATATTCGCGCAAGACCTTTCCCATCACATGGATTGGTTGGTCACTGTGGATCCGCATTTGCATCGCTATCATGCGCTGGATGAAATTTATCAGGTTCCTTCAACAGTAGTTCAAGGGGCACCGGCATTAGCTCAGTGGCTAAAAGAAAAAAAAGATTTGTTACTGATAGGACCTGACGCTGAGAGTGAGCAGTGGGTGTCTGAGATCGCTGAGCAAAGCAGTCATCCATTCGTTATTGGTACTAAAAAACGCTATGGAGATCGTAACGTCGAAATCTTTTTGCCTGATATTGACCAATACAGTTCGCATACAGCAGTGATTATTGATGATGTGATTTCCAGTGGGCATACCGTTCTGGAGTGTATCAACACACTTAAATCAAAAGGCATCGCTCATATTCTATGTGCTGCTATACATGGCATTTTTGCTGAAGGTGTCGATATGGATTTGATGTCAGCTGGATTGGAATCACTGGTTACAACTAACACGATTGTTCACCATACCAACGGCATTGATATGGCACCGTTATTGGTTACCGCCGTGGAAGCTTTCTTATCAGAAACGACAATTCAGGGAGGTCAGTCATGAGAGTAACTTTTCTTGGCGGGACGGAGACAGTCACCGGTTCAAAATTTCTTGTGGAAACCGAACATAGCCGCATATTGATCGACTGCGGTCTTTTTCAGGGTTACAAATGGCTGCGGGAACGCAATTGGCAACCACTCGATCTGGAAGTCGATGAACTTGACGCAGTGATTCTCACCCATGCGCATTTGGATCATTCAGGTTATATACCCGTCCTTTTTAAACAGGGTTTCCGTGGACCGGTATTTACCCATCATGCTACCAAGAATCTATGTAGGATTTTGTTGGCTGACAGTGGTCATATTCAGGAAGAAGATGCGAGATATTACAGTAAACACAAATTAGGCAAACATGCCCATCCAGAACCACTTTATGACCGTCATACTGCTGAAAACAGTATTGAACTGTTTCAGTCCATCGACTTTGATGAACCAGTGGAAATAAAAGACTGTCGTTTTCACCTGCAACCGGCCGGACATATTCTCGGTGCGGCAAGCATTATCCTGGAAGCAGAAGGCAAACGAATAGGATTCTCTGGCGATGTGGGCAGGTTTTCAGATGTGTTGATGAAAGCACCTCGACCTTTGCCTGCTCTTGACCATTTATTGTTGGAGTCGACATACGGAAATCGACAACATAGTGGTATCGATCCGTTCAAACAATTGGCGGATGTGGTTAATAATGTGGCCCACCATGGCGGCGTCTTACTCATACCCGCTTTTGCCGTGGGACGAGCGCAAGCTTTACAACACATGCTTGCATCAATGATGGCTGACGAAGTTATTCCTGAAATGCCTATATATCTCGATAGCCCGATGGCGATTAAGGTTTCGGATGTTTTTTGCGAATTCAAAGACCAACACCGTCTTGATAGGGACCAATGTCATCGTATGTGTAACGTTGTCACCTATACCCGATCAGTAGAAGAATCCAAGGCACTGGCAGGGCAAACATATCCTCACATCATCATTGCGGGCAGCGGGATGGCCACTGGCGGACGCATTCTACATCATTTCAAAAGGTTGCTGGGCAACAACAAAACAACAGTATTGTTCACCGGTTATCAAGCAGGCGGAACACGGGGAGCTAAGCTTGTAGATGGTGTCGACGCAGTGAAAATTCATGGCGAGTGGATACCGGTGCGAGCCAGGATTGATTCAATATCAGGTTTGTCTGGGCATGGGGATTACATGGAATTAACCAGATGGTTAAAAGATTCAGATTTAAAGCCAGGTACACAAATCCACTTGGTACATGGTGATAGCGAGGCACTTGAAGCTTTCCGCGTTCATCTGAACGAAAATACCCGGTTTGCAGTGAATGTCGCCGAGAATAAAAGTGTTCTACATCTATGAGCCTTTGTAACCCGACATATTTTTCTATCAGTCAGGAGCTATCATGCAGGTTGAAACCTTAAGAGATGTATTACATTGGACAAGCGACTTTCATCAGCACCTTACAGCTTGTTTAAAGCATTGTGTCGACAGTAATGAAAATGCACGAGCAAAAATGCTCTTGCAATACTTGTCAGAGCATGAAGAAAAGCTTGGCCATGTGATAGAGGAGTTCGAAGCCCGGGGTGATGAGCACGCTTTAAACACCTGGTGTTATGAGTACTTAAACAAAAATCCCATAGTTCAACATCACCATTGTGACGCGCCATTTTCTCAACTATCAACCACTGAAATTATGCATGTCATCATCGATCAGCATAAACAGGTGATAGAACTCTATCGTTACTTGCGTGATCGCGCAGATATACCCTCGGCTCAAGAGTTACTCGAGACACTCAAATCTTTTGAGGAGCATGAAATGATGTTAATGGTACAGTCCGCCAACCGTTTAGAAGATATGTAACGTAACTCCCATTACGGCGCTCACATTTGGAAAAGCAGATGGATAGATGCAATTCATGTATCACGCTTCCCGATGATGCCAAGGAAGAGTTTATCGTCTTCGTTGAAGGTGATGAACTGTATGCAAGCATGCTATCTGCCATTTCAAAAGCGCAGCACTCAATACAATTGGAAACATATATCTTTGCCTATGACCAGATAGGAAAAGCTTTTGTGAGTGCACTCGCAGAAAGAGCCAGAAATGGTGTTCAAGTCAGGGTGCTTCTTGATGCCGTGGGTTCATCTCGCTGGTCATCACAGCAACTGATTAAAGCTTTGCGACAAAGCGGTGTGGAACTGCATTGGTTCCATACTTGGAGCTGGCAGCATCCATTACGTTATAACTGCAGGGACCACCGAAAACTGCTGGTTGTGGACAGTAAAGTCGCATTCTTAGGCGGCTTTAATATTCACAAGGAAAATTCAAAAAATTTGTACGGGGATTCTCGCTGGCGAGATACACATATTCGGTTTACAGGTGTAAAAGCGAACGAGGCATCACAGTTGTTCGATCTTTTCTGGTCTGGGCACTTGCGAGAGGTAGTCAGCCAGCCAGCCACTGGCAGCCAGTTGTTACACAATCATACTTTAGCTTGCCGACACCGGCTAAGATGTGAATATGCCTCTGTTTTTGAGCAAGCAAAGCGCACTGTCTATATAACAACACCTTATTTCGTCCCTGATTCTTACACTATTAACGAGATCATTAAAACCTCAAACCGTGGTGTGGATGTGAAGTTACTCGTTCCACGAAAAAGTGACGTCCGTGTTGCATTATGGGCATCCCGAAGTCTCTACGCGCCAATGCTTGCAAGCGGTATAGAGATATACGAATTTTTACCCAGGATACTTCATGCGAAAACGGTGGTTATTGATAAAACCTGGACGATTATTGGCACGGCTAACCTCGACTATCGAAGTTTCTTCATTAATTACGAGCTGAGCATGGTCAGTGCAAACAGGCATTTAAGCGAAACGCTCGAGGAACAATTCTTCCATGACATTAGTGAGGCTGAGATGGTGCCTTCAGGCATATGGTTCAGACGAGATCTGCGTTCCAGACTGGCTGGTGTAGTTGCTTCATGTTTGAAGCGATGGCTGTAAAGCCCTATGTCATTAAACGAGATAAAAACGGTGATCAAGCATCTGTGAGACTGAGATATTAGATTACTTTATACATTGAATGAGGGAATACATTATGAGTTCTGGCCGTAACGACAGCGTACGAGGATCAACTCTAGAAAAAATACATGCCTACTGGCAAGCCTGTAACTATTTGGCAGTGACAACTGCTAAAGCAATACAACAGCCGGCTCTGTCACGTTGCATCTGGGTAACGGTGCCATTCTTTGTGCTATACATAATGGTAATAGTGTTGATACATCTATGGGCTTTACTCCTGCGGTAGGCGTGATGATGGAAACCAGAAGCGGTGATCATGATCCCACCATTCCTTGATATATGTTCAGCACAGCTATGGGATGGGTCAAGATGAAGTAAATAAGAAATTAACTGCTGAATCGGGTTTAGAAGCAGTGTGTGGTTACCACAATATGCGAGAGTTCCTCAGTCGGATGCATTGTGGTGATATAGATGCAAAGCTGGCAGTTGATATGTTCGTTTACCGAGTCCGTAAAGCCATTGGTGAGTATATGGTGGTGCTTGGTCGCGTCGATGCCATTGTTTTCTCTGGCGGTATCGGGGAAAACTATCCAGAGATACGAGCACGCTGTTGTGAGGACCTTGAACAATTTGGCATACGACTGGAAGAGGTGGGGAAAAATAAGATGAAAATTAAAGCTGAACAGGTACAGATTTTGACAATGGAAAGTTTGACACATATTTTTGTTATCAAAACAAACGAAGAGTATCAGCTAGCAAAAGAAGCCGATAAGTATCTCACTAAAACCGCTTCTAACTAATGGGTCACTGACAGGAAAGTTCATTGATTATTCAAACTGTAGTGTTTCTGTGCATTGCTGCGATTCTCGCATTTAATGACAGTGTCTTTGAGCGGTTAAGATTGCCCAAAGCAGCCTTAACTTTGCTCCTAGGTATCATTATCGGGCCCGCAGTTTTAACATTGGTTCATTTGAATAAAGTCGAGCAGCTCCTTTCAGAAGGTGCCGTAATAATTATATTGCTTGCGGCCGGCTACAGTCTTAACTGGGACAGGTTTATGGCAGCCATAAAGCCTGGTCTTTTAGTTGGGTTGATGGGAGTACTACTTAGTTTGGTTTTAGGTTTCTCGGCCAGTTACCTGTTCAGGCACAACTTCGAAGAAGCCATATATGTCGGTATTGCTTTGTCTGCAACTAGTATCGGTTTGAGCGTATCGCTATTGAATTATGCAGGCAGCTTACAATCAAAGGTTGGACAAATACTGTTAGCCGCTGCTGTTGTAGACGATATTTTTGTATTATTTATATTAGCTACAGCTCATGCAGGCTTCAGTTCCGGCACTGATTCAAACGGTGTTTTGCTCTCTTTTTTGATGAGTCTTCTGATGTTATTTGCTCTGACTGTGTTGTTGAGTATCGTAGCAAGGCTAATAAATTCTTACTCGTTGAAGCTAATAAAATTTCCACGCAGAGCTTCTATTATCTTGATTGCATTTATTTCTGCAGGACTCACTGAAAAATTTGGCTTATCTCTGGTTATTGGCGGGTTCATCACTGGCGCAATTTTTTCTTTGTTTAAAAGCTCACCAACGGATTCAGATACAGTTTTTTTCAACAATTTAAGTAAAATCGCCGCGCCATTGTTTTTTTTAGCTGTAGGAATTCAGCTTACTGACATGACTATCGGAACTATTGATATGCTCTGGTACGTAAGTTTGATCTTAATTGCATCCATCTTAGGGAAAGTCATGTCACCCTTGATCATCGCGCCCCTTCTAAGCCCAAAAGAAGGTTGCTTACTCGGGTTTGCTATGCTCCCGCGCGCCGAAGTTGCAATAATTGTTGCTAGTATCGGTATGAAACAACAACACCTTTCTCATCACGCAATGGTAGCTTTAGTCATAATGACGGTAGTGACAGCAATACTAGCGTCAGTAGTAGTTCCCAAGTTGGCCAGTTTTATTGCACCAAAGTCGAAAATGAAATCAACTCAATAATGAAAGCTCGAGATTAATGAATCTAATAAAATGTTTCTCACAAACCGTCTTGGGCTCAGCTACTCAATCAAATGAAATATAGAGGGTCATTGTATGTTGTTAATCACCTTCTCATTTATATTGGTTCTCACGGTAATCATGCATTATCAGTTTCTTAGTAATATGGCAGTGATTTTTGAGACCAAATGGTCTCAATCAACAAAATTGGTGCTGATTATTTGTGGGCTATTCATCGCTCATATTATGGAAATAATAGTTTACGCAATGGTCTACTATCACTCTGATTATATGCTGGATATGGGAGAGGCTAAAGAAAGTTTTCAACAATGGCCAGACGCTTTGTATTTCTCATTTGTGGCCTATAGTTCTCTTGGTGCCGGTGAGTTATCACTACCACAACCATTGATGCTTCTTTATGGCTTAGAAGCCATTAATGGCTTACTCTTAATTGCTTGGTCGGCATCATTTTCATTATTGGCAATGAATAGGGTGCATTTTTGTGAGTCATGTAAAACCGATGCTGAAGAGAGTTAAATCCATGTTTGTCAGCAGCGTATAAAGGGACAGTGAGACAGGAATCAGATTATGATTCAGTTTTTATACCTCCATTCGTGGCTGTTACCAACAAAATAGCCACGATGATAAGTCCTGCACCTAACCACTGTAGCTCTGTTAGTGTTTCTGAAAAAAAGTTAAGTCCCAGATACAGACCGAATACAGGAGTCAGGAAATTATATACGTTGAGCTTGTATAGAGGGGATCTGTGCATGAGCCAGAACCAAGTGACATAGGGAAGTGCGGTCCCGACCAATGCCAGCGACAGAAGGATAAGCGTGTAATTTAATTGCCAGTCTAATAAAGAAAAATCACTTGTGTTAAATGCCAGGAAAGCCAGAGGGATTGAACCAAATAATAGCTGGAGTCCCATAGCGATAAGGACATCAACCTGGCCCGCAATTTTTTTTAGCAAAACATTGCTAATAGCCACGCCGGTCGAAGCCAGAAACACATAAAGAATCCCTTGCAGTACAGTTTCCCCAGTATCAAATAGCGTGTTTGTTGAGATTATGATAATTCCGATAAAACCTACGACAGTTCCTGTTAGTGGTATTTTTCCTAACTTTTCATTGAGCACATACCAGCCCAATACGCCAGCAATAAGTGGCTGGGTGTTGGTTAGTACAGTCGCAAACCCAGGATTGAGTAATTTGCCAGCATAGAACATACCCCACAGGCCAAGACCTGTTCCGCTAAAGCCAATGATGGCTATATAGACCCAAATTCTGATCGTGTTGGGAAAGCGGCGATTGATGAGTAACGCGATTGCAATAAGGACAGAACCAGCTGTGACAGCCCTCAAAAAAGCCGTTATCATCACTGGCGCATAGGGCAGACTTAACTTGATGAGTGGGTAACAAAGCGCCCACATCAGCATTACAGCAATCGCACCGGTGTGAATACTTTTCAAACTAAAGCCCTAATCAATGAAATCATTGGCTTGTTGTTATTCACGATACTGAGTTTGATGAGCAGCCATTACAGTCATTCAATGACTGTGTGGGCTCTCCTCGCTGCCCCTAGCAGTCAGAATTTGGTACTGTTCCGGAGAGAGTTCAGGCAGTTTTTTCAAGAAGGCAACAATATCCCATATACGTTGATCATCATGACCTGGAGCCCATGAGGGCATTGCCGAGGCCTTGATGCCATGCTTGATAATCCAGAAACGACGTTGATCACGTTGTTTCTCATTGAGTTTCTGAGATGATATTTTGGTTAGATCTGGAGGAGAAGGATAGAGTCCTTTTGTAAAGTCAGTTTCTGACGTAAATGGACTCAAATGACATGAAACACACATTTCGTTGTAGTCAGGTCCGCCTCTAAGTAATCTTGCTGGTGATGATAAATCATCTGGTACATGCACCTTTGCTGCAGCTTTAGCGACAGATCTTTCTCTTAGTGTTTCTAGCAACCAAAAAGTCCCTTTGTTATGTGGCACATCTGCACCAATCTGGTATAGCCCTGAGTAGATAAAAATAAATACTGCTAGAACAGCTGCCAGAATTAAAAATAATAAAGCTTTGATGAAATAAGTAAAATGTGATTGCATTGTTAATTCTCTGTTGTTAGTAATCATCTGCTGAATAAGAATTTAAAAAGGCTTTTTCTACAAACAAGATAGTGGCCATTATGCCCAGAGCAACACCCAGTATGACTGGATCGCTTAACCACTTACTAAGACTAAATCCAGCAAGCAAAACCACATTGAAACAGATGGCGATGACAGGGATGACAGGGCTGGCATTAATATCCTCACGCAGGTGCCTCAATACCCCCCATTGAATCGCCATATCCATGATCAAGTAAAGAATAATACCCAGAGAGGCAATCCGGCTCAGATCAAAAAATAGTGTTAATACCAGCCCCAGAACGACAGTATAGACAAGGGTGTGCTTTTGAATACTGCCGGGCATGCCAAAATGGCTGTGTGGGACCAGTTTCATTTCAGTCAGCATAGCCAGCATCCGTGATACAGCAAAAACACTGGCCATCAGACCGCCAGCAGTTGCCACAATGGCGATGATGACTGTGAACCAAACGCCGATTTCACCCGCGGCTGGCCTTGCTGCAGCAGCGAGGGAGTAGTCCCGCGCAGTAATTATCTCCTCAATCGTGAGATTCCCTGCCACGGACCAACCAACAAGGGCATAAATAATGATGCAAGCGGCAATAGAAATAATAATGGCCTTGCTGATATTTTTTCGCGGGTTTACTACCTCAGAACCGCTATTGGTAATTGTGGTAAAGCCTTTAAATGCTAGAACACCGAGTGCCGTGGCAGCGATGAAAGCATTCCAGTTGCCCGGTACGGCTGAAAGATTGATGTCAGATTCCAGACCTTGTCCCGATCTCAGCATGAGGTAGAGGCCTAACAAGCCGAAGACAATAATGCCAACAATTTTGACTACGCCCAGAACATAAGCCGTTCCTTGAATATATTTGTTGCTCGTTAGGTTGACCAGAAAAACGGCGACTAACAGACATGCCCCAAGCACAGGCACCCAGAAATCCGTGTTTTCAACATCAAAAAGTTGCAGGGTGTAACTACCAAAGGTTCTGGCCAGAAAACTCTGGGCGATGACCATGGAGACATACATGAGCAGGGCATGAAATGCCGTAGTCAGGGAGTGGCCATACATCTTATGCAGATACATGCCGATACCGCCTGCTGACGGGTATTTGTCAGAGACCTTGATGTAGGAGTAGGCGCTGAAACTGACGACGATAGCTGCTGCCAGAAAGGCAAAGGGAAAGGCAGATCCAGCCAATTGTGCCATCTGGCCGGTCAGTGAAAAAATCCCAGCCCCAATCATCACGCCGGTGCCCAATGCGGCGGTGCCTGTCAGAGATAAACTGTTTTTCTGATAATGCGTACTGTGATCATCGTGGTCTGACATCTGTCATCCCTATTTTTGCTGTAAATTTGTGACTAAAACCACATACGAACGCCGGCTACCAAGCCAAATTCATTGTGGTCTTTCCCCTGAGCCTGTTCCAGATCCGCAGTCTGTCCAAGGGCACTACGCCAGTAAGCGCCAATGTAGGGGGCAAACTCTCGACTTAACTCATATCGATAGCGAAGTCCCAACCTAACACTATTGATGCCGCTGGGTCGGTCATACTCCAAAGCATCAGTGAATGCCGCATTAAGTTCCAGCCTGGGTTGTAGATAGGAAACTTGTGAAAGGCGAATGTCATATTCAGCTTCAACTTTAGCTGAGACATCACCATCCTCATTAATCTGTAATGCGTTATCCATTTCAAAACGGTATGGTGCCAGACCGAACAGACTCACGACGGCATAGTGTTCAAGGTTAACATCTGACTTCAACGAGCCTCGCGCGCCCAGACCTGCCTGTAGCTCCCAAAAAGGAGAGATCAGCTTGCTGCCCAATATCTCAGTTCGCTCCAGTTCCGAGGGCTCGCCATCATTCAGCTGATTTTCGCCTTCACTTTTGAAGTACACCCGTGCTTCATCACCACCATACCAGGCCAGCATATCCCAAGTCGCCACATTGTCACCATTGTCATTTTGACTGATTTCCAGGCGGTCAATCATCAACTGTCCAGTGTAGTAGGGCTTGACAGGTTCTGGCCAGTCATCCTCGGCATGCTGAGCCATGACAGCAGATGACAACAACGCTAATGACATTGATAGCAATGCAATAAATTTCTTCATAGCGGACCTCTTAAGCAACAGAAACGACACGGAACATGCCAGCTTCCATGTGATAAAGCAGATGACAATGGAACGCCCAGCTACCTAGCGCATCTGCACTGATTTGCAATGACACCACTTCGCTTGGTTTGACGCTGATGGTATGCTTTCTAGGCCTTGGATATTGACCATTTTCAAGCTCCATCCACATCCCATGCAGGTGGATCGGATGCTCCATCATGGTGTCATTAACGAGTATCAGCCTCAGCCTTTCGCCATAGTGAAACTCAATCGGACCATCAACCTCTGTGAACTCGATACCGTCAAAAGACCACATGTATTTTTCCATGTTGCCGGTCAGGTGTAACTCGATTTCTCTTACGGGTTCCCGTTCATCCGGCCATGGATGGGCCCCAATCAGATCCCCGTAAACCAGCACACGGTGATCAACATGCTCAAGTCCCACGCCAGGCTCATTCAGACGACTGATCGGGTTCTCGGCAATCATCGCGGCACCGGGGCCATGGCCGCCGTCCTGGTGCGTGACTTTTATTTTCGGGGCAGAGGGAAGGCCAGCATGACCTGAATGGTCGTCAGTCATCTGCTTCATATCCATGTCGGACATATTGTCCATCTGATGGGTCTGATTACCATCGGACATCGTCCCCATATCATCTTTCATGGCCATCGCTGACATATCATGGCCCATGCCCATCGCTGCCATGCCTCGTTCTGGGGTCGGTCTCAGAGCGGGCACCTCGGCTGACTGGCCCATTTCCGTGGCGAGCGTGCCGCGAACATAACCACTTCGGTCCATACTTTCGGCAAAAAGGGTATAGGGGCGGGTGTCTTTGGGTTGAACAACGACATCATAGGTCTCTGCTACACCTATTCTGAACTCATCAACAGTCACTGGCATGACGGGTTGACCATCGGCAGCGACGACAACCATCTCCAGCCCCGGAATTCTGAAATCAAAAAACGACATAGCCGAGCCGTTAATGATTCTGAGACGTACCTTTTCACCTGGTTTATAGAGTGCCGTCCAGTTAGTCTGACTGTCGCGACCGTTCATAAGATAGGTGTAGGTCGAGCCAGTGACATCTAGAATGTCCCGAGGACTCATACGCATACGGTTCCACATCGAGCGCTCTTTCCAGGTTTGCTCGAATCCCTGTTTGTCTATGTCATCAAGCGTGTCAAAAATGGTGCGCTGATGGTAGTTGTAGTAGCCTTCAGCCACTTTAAGGTGTCTGAATACATCATGCGGATCTTCAAAGGTCCAGTCACTGAGCACAATCACATGTTCCCGGTCAGCACCGATATCACCATCCGCCGAGTCAATAATCAGAGGGCCCAAGTGGCCAAGTTGTTCTTGCATCCCTGAGTGACTGTGATACCAGAAAGTCCCGTGTTGTTTAACGTCAAACTCGTAATTAAAGGTCTGTCTCGGTTTGATGCCCGCATAGCTCACACCGGGCACACCATCCATATTTTCCGGCAGGATAATGCCATGCCAATGAATAGACGTGTCCTCATCAAGTGCATTCGTCACATTCAGCCTGGCACGCTGACCTTCCCTGAGTCGAATCAGTGGACCAGGCATAGAACCATTAATAGTGATGGGTCTGGTCATCTGGCCTGCAACAGTCATAGGCTGGCGCTCTACCAGCAAATCGACTGTCTCATTGCTGTCGATAATCTGCCCATAACTCCGACCCAGAGGGCTTGCCCAGGCAGGCGCCATTTTTGCCAGCAAAAGTGTCGAACTCACTTTTAACGCTGACGAGAGAAACTTTCTTCTACTTGATAGCGGTGACGTCATAATTGATAGTCATTTATTGATTAATTAGTTTCACTTACTGGTGATTATGTTGCATGTCAGATTTTTTATCTGTGGTTGAATTCTTATGATCATTTGAATGTCCCTGCATATCATGTGACATACATTTTTGCATCATTGCCTGCGTAACAGGGTCATTCATGTCCATCTTACCGTGATCCATATCTTTCATTGCAGTACAATTCGGTTCTTTACTGCTACCCATGTTTGCGTGATCTTCTTGTTCGTGTGCATAGAGACTTATAGGAACTTGGAGTGCAACAACTGACATGACTATGTGAACTAATTTTATTTTCATTTCATTTTTCCTAGTTATTTGATTTCTATTTAATAGCGAATTTTATTTCAACTTTTTTGTAGTCTACTTGTTCATTTATTACATAGACATTGCTCAAACATGACAATAATGTAATTCTCAGTCAAATATGCATCGAGTATGCTGAACTAAATATATAAGGTGCAAACATAGCATTTATTTGCTGATTTTTAGGGAAGGTGTAAATGCGCATACTCGTTGTTGAGGACGAAGCAAAAACAGGTAATTACATTAAGCAGGGATTAACCGAAGCCGGTTTTCTCGTCACGCTATCTTCAAATGGCTTGGATGGATACCACCATGCTATGACTGAGACTTTCGACTTGGTCATCTTGGATGTCATGCTGCCTGATGTTAACGGCTGGAAAATTCTTCAGGCGCTGCGTGAATCAGCTAACCAGACACCGGTGTTATTTTTAACAGCACGGGATAGTGTTAATGACAGGGTAAAAGGCTTGGAGTTGGGAGCGGATGATTATCTCGTCAAACCTTTTGCATTTGTGGAACTGTTGGCAAGGGTAAGAAGTTTGTTACGTCGCGGGACTTTGTCAAATATATTTGATCAGTTCAATATCGCTGACTTGTTAGTCGATTTGCCTTCGAGGAAGGTCAGCAGGGCAGGGAAAAAAATTACTTTGTCTCAAAAGGAATTCCTGTTGTTGGAACTATTCATCCGTAGAGAAGGTGAGGTGTTGCCAAGATCATTAATAGCCTCTGAAGTCTGGGATATGAATTTCGATAGTGATACCAATGTCATTGATGTTGCAGTAAGGCGGCTACGCGCCAAAATTGATGATGATTTCGACATTAAGTTAATACATACCATTCGTGGGATGGGGTATAAATTTGAGTATGAGACTCAAGGCAATGATAAGGGGTAAGCTGGGTCAGCTCTCGTTGACTTTAAGGTTGATGATGTTTGCTGGTACTGCAATAACGCTGAGCTTGATCTTCAGTGGTTTCTTGGTACTGAAGTCCGTCAAACACCATTTTGCAGAGCAGGACTATGAGGAATTAACTGTCGTACTTGAGAGTATTAAGCACCAATTGAACAGCATTGATGCTGATAGAGCAAAAGTTCAGAACGCTTTATCAAAAGCGATCTCAGGTCATCATGGTATTTTTTTCCGTGTTGATACTGAAAATGGAAAACCAATATTTCTTTCCAGAAACGCTGAGTTTCTTGAGCATCTTGAATATGAACAAAAACTAGAAATAGCCAGTCGAGAACAATTGAAAAAATGGCAAATCGGCAGTGGTCTTTATCGAGGATTGATTGCTGAGCTCACTGTTAATGGTCAGACATATAACGTAATAACTGCTATGGACATGGCCTTTCACAAGCAGTTTCTTGATAAATTTACAATAAAGATGTGGCTAATGATGTTAGTTATAGGCATTATCACCATAAGTGCCACTTGGTTTGTAATTTATCAGGGCCATCAACCTCTCAAGTCTCTGAGTACAAAAATCAGAAACATTCAGACAAACCGACTCAATGAGAGAATTAATTCAAATGAATTGCCTATTGAGCTCAGAGGACTTGCTCTATCATTCAACGAAATGCTGCAACATGTAGAAGAGGGGTTTGAACGTTTATCTAATTTCACATCTGATATAGCTCATGAGTTAAGGACGCCATTAACAAATATCATAACACAGAACCAAGTCATGATTGTTCAGCAACGCTCATCAGAGGAATACAGAGAGCTACTTTATTCTAACCTTGAAGAACTAGAGCGTCTTGCTAAAATGGTTAGCCAAATGCTCTGGCTGGCTCAGAGTGACAACAATCTCATCAAACCCGCTTCAAATTTTATTAATTTAAATCAAGAAATTAAAGAATTATTAGAGTTTTTTGAGGCATTAGCTTCAGAAAAAAATATCAGGCTTATTCAGGAAGGAGAAGTGCCGTGGATATATGCTGATAGAGATCTCTTACGACGTGCAATATCCAACCTTATTTCCAATGCTATTCGATATACTCCCTCTGGTAAGGAATTCCGGATCGTGTCAAGTGTCAAGCATGACGACATAATCCAGCTTGATTTCATTAATCCTGGTCAGCCAATTCCTACTAAACACCTTACAAAAGTATTCGACAGGTTTTATAGAGTGGACTCGTCTAGAAGTGATAACACAGAGGGTACAGGATTAGGATTGGCAATAACAAAATCTATAATCGAAGCACATAGAGGGAGTATTAGTATAACTTCAAATCATCAACATACAACAATCAGTTTATGTTTACCTACAACTTAAGCAAACAACAGTTAAGTGTAGAAAATATAATAATCATAAGGTATCTAGTTTATATATCGCTAGACTTAAAGAAATATTCAATCGATTGCCTAGATCTAGAGAGTAAACTAAAATATCAATATTTTCCATTATAAAAAGTACTACAACTTTCAATAGATTTTCTAATTGTCAAAGACAACTTACTTTTAATTTTGGGTAAGCGGATTAAATGGTTGATCTTACCTTTGCATGAGAGTGAGACAGACCGGCATCTCATCGGATTATCTGGTTGATGCTTCACCTACTGCTGGTGCATGTTTCCTTCGCTAATTCCA
>Ga0208180_1000416_pt1 | contig 37553 bp, 27 predicted proteins | sample MalvireepMed_s16_FD_184241 | JGI IMG/M metagenome (GOLD analysis project Ga0208180, IMG submission 184241) | Marine viral communities from the Global Malaspina Expedition - Malaspina viral metaG DeepMed_s16 (SPAdes) (version 2) | ecosystem: Environmental > Aquatic > Marine > Oceanic | place...
GCGCTGGTCGCACCCGGTGCAGAACTGGAATCTGACACTGTCTCAGCTAACCATCCACTTTGAAGGTCGACTGGATGGCCACATAGATTTATGAAAACTTGGCTGACACAGAATATTGAACACTCTCTGTCCTAAGGCCACCAGATATCGCTAATGGCGGTCTCAGCAGCAAAGTGGTGGGCAACCTGTGCTTGAAGAAGCTCGCCGCAGGCAAGAGCGTCGGTCATGGCGTCGTGAGGGGCGTAAAAAGGCAGATTGTAACGCTCCCGGCTGTCAGCCAAACGGATAGAAACAGGCTTTTTGCCGGTTAACTTATCCCACAAACTGCGTTTTTGGCGATGAAAGCGTGCCTCAATTTCCATGGTATCTATGAGTGGGAAGTGGATGGTTTCGTTCAAACGCTCTTCAAAAGCACCTTGTAAAAAAGGGCGTTCGATACCGTTGTAATGGACAACCCAAACCTTACCAGCAACAGCGTTTAACAATGGATCAATGATTTCAGCCAAATCTGGTGCTTGCTCTATCTCGCTGTGCGTTATGCCATGAATAGTAACTGACTCTTCAGTGAGCAAACGCCGGGGCTTTACTACCCACTGTTGTGCTTTGCTCATGTCTATTCGACTGAGTGTCATAGGTACCACAGCGATGCTGATAATTCCGTGTTTGTCTGGATTCATACCAGTAGTTTCAAAGTCGACAGCAACCATTGGTACGTTGTCAATAGAAGTGTCTGCGCTAGCTATGCCAACTTCATAATAGCGTTTAAGCGCAGGATGCTTCGCTGTTTTTGCAAGCTCCTGAAAACGCTCCGGCCAGTTTACTGCGCTTTTCTCTTGTTTATTCTCGGCGTCTGGCGGCAAATACAGCACAATTAGCCTCCAGAATATTTGTAACGCAGGTATTTCTGCGCGTTACTGAGAATTTGGAAAGCGTCTTTTAAATTTTTACGCTCAAAATCAGACAAGTCCTCCGGTGCCACGTTGTTATCCGGTGATTCACCGGCTTCTAATGCCAGAGCCTGGTGACGAATGCGCACCATAGAAATCAATTCCAGCGCATCGCGTAAGTCGGGACCACGACCTTTTGGCAATATATTAGCGTCAATAATTTCCTCGAGGCGGGCAAATGAGTTTTGACGTTGAGCACTAATCGCCAAAGCATGTACACGAATTAAGTCAGCGACAGGACCGGTTCCACGGCGCTTTGTATTAATGCTGTCCCGGTGTTTGCCGTCTTTTTCCATGACAAAATCTTTGAAAAAACCGAGTGGTGGCGTACGGTTTAACGCGTTACGTGCCATAGAGCCCAGAAAGCGCTTGTGCTTAGGCGCTTTTTTACGAATGAGCTGGTTGAGCTCTTTGGCAAAACGCATTTCACCACTAACACCGTCTAAGTCAAAAAAAATTGACGAATGCAGCAGTTTTTCAGGTGAGGGGTTTTCTATCCAGTCCGTGAAATACTGCTTCCATTTTGATAAAGGCTGACGCCAGTTACGGTTTGTCGCCATAATATCGCCGGTGCAATAGGTATAACCACAGGCGTTTAGACCATCGGAAACAAATTGCGCGATATTTAAGAAATATTCATCATGTAGTTTAGGGTCAAAGCTGTCATCGAGCACCATTGCGTTGTCCTGGTCGGTCACCACGGTTTGCTCGTCTCTAGCCATAGAACCCAGTGCTAAGAAACAGTAGGGCACTGGTGGTGGTCCGTATTTCTCCTCGGCTAACTCCAGTAGTCGCTGTTTAAAGCTACGACCAATAGTCGCCATAGCGGAGCCAATAATGCGTGAATTAGCGTCTTCTTCAACCATACGCACAAAGCTTTTATGTACGTCAGGGACTAACTGTGAAAGCTCTTCAATACTGGTTTGTTTAAAAATACTGGAAACGATGTACAAACTGCTTTGGGATTCATGTCGAGCTACATCAGATAAAGCAATAACGCCAGTAACTTTGGATTGGCGCAGTACTGGCAAATGGTGCAAGTTGGTGCGCAGCATAGTTAGAAATGCTTCAAACACTCGATTGTTGTGCTGCACGAACACCAGGTTCTCAGACATAATATCGGCGACTGGGTCGGAGGCGTCTTTGTCGACTGCCAGTACGCGTTTGCGTAAATCTTTGTCAGTGATTATGCCGGCCGGAATATCACGCTTTTCGTCGTCATAAATGAGTAATGATGACACTTTCTCGTCCGTCATTAGACAAGCAGCTTCGCGTATTGACGCGGTTTTATTTATCGCAATAGGCTCACGAGTAATTAACGTTTCAACACGGGCTGATAATGTTCGGTTACGACTCTCATGTTCTTTTACCGCATGACTGACACGGCGCTGCTCTTCAACTTCAACAGCGTCGGCAAAAGCATCGTACTCGTCATAAAAGCGATTAAATAAGTCGCCGGGAATGTAATACAGCAGTGTATCTTCAATGGTTTTCACAGGAAAGCGCACTCGACCTTTCCGCAGTAGACCCGCCTCGCCGAAAAAACCACCTTCATCTAATCGATTAAACAGTGATCCGTCTTTGTGGTAAGTTTCAACCGATCCGCTTCTGACAACATGGAGTGCGTCAATATGCTGGTTGAACTCAAGAATTTGAGTGTCTGCTTTGAAGTAAGCGACAGAGGTGTTTTTTGCCGCTATTTGAAGTTCTTCTTCAGGTAACTCGTTAAAAGGAGAGTACTTGCGTAAGAAGTTCAGAATTTCGACGTGCTCAGCTTCCATATAAGCACCTTAAAAAAGATGAGCGACACCCAGAGGTGTCGCTCGTGGTCGGTTATTTTGTGGTTTTACCAACTCTTGGCTCAGAGCGCAAGCCTTGGACTAAAGCCACGGATGCTGCTAAAAGCACAATAGTAAACGGTAGGCCTGCTGATACTGCCATGGCTTGCAGAGCCACTAAGCCGCCGCCAAGTATCAAGGCAATTGCAACGAGCCCCTCAAAGGTACACCAGAATACACGTTGTGGTACAGGTGCTTCGACTTTACCGCCTGCACTGATGGTATCAATAACCAACGAACCAGAGTCAGACGATGTAATGAAGAACACCATAACTAGTATAATACCGATGAATGAGGTAATGCCTGTCCAAGGTAAACCTTCTAACATCACAAATAGCTGCAATGACAGGTCGACGTTAGCAACTTCTTCTGCGCCAGCCAGGAACTGCTCAATAGCGGCTGTGCCGAAAACGCTCATCCAGAATACGCAGGCGAGTGAAGGAATCAGCAATACTGAAACCAAGAACTCACGTACTGTGCGACCACGCGAAACGCGGGCAATGAACATACCGACAAACGGTGACCACGCTATCCACCAAGCCCAGTAAAATGACGTCCAGCCTTGTGAATAGTTTAAGTCTTCTCGTCCAACTGGATTAGACAGAGCAGGTAAGTTCACAATGTAATTGTAAAGGTTGTCAACGAAGCCTGTCAGAATTGCGACAGTAGGTCCAACAATAATAACGAACAGCATTAATAGTGCTGCCAATGTCATGTTGATTTGAGATAAGCGCTGTACACCTGACTCAAGACCGGCGAGTACTGACACTAAAGCAACGGCAGTGATACCAATGACCAACAATACCTGTGTTGTATTACCTTCGTCCCAGCCAAACAGGAAGTTAAAGCCTGAGGCTGCCTGCGACGCGCCTAAACCTAACGATGTAGCTAAGCCGAACAGAGTTGCCAAAATAGCAACAATATCGATGATGTGGCCTGGCCAGCCCCAAACTCGTTCACCCAGAATAGGGTAGAAAATAGAGCGAATGGTTAAAGGTAAACCTTTGTTGAAAGAAAAAATAGCAAGACCTAAAGCCAGAACCGCGTAAATAGCCCACGGGTGCAGTGCCCAGTGGAATATTGTTGCAGCCATACCTAAAGCAACCGCTTTCGCCTCGTCACCCTCTGCGCCACCAAGTGGAGCCCAATCGGTACGAAGCCCGTCAGATCCGGTTTCAGTGCCTCCTAAGGCTGTACTGAAGTGAGTTATGGGCTCTGAAACGCCATAGAACATTAAACCAATACCCATGCCGGCTGCGAACAGCATTGAAAACCAGCCGAGATAGGAAAAGTCAGGTTTGGCTTCTGTGCCCCCTATCCGAACTTTGCCTAGCGGTGAAACCACCAATACCAGACACAAAATAACAAAGATGTTAGCGGCGCTAATAAAGAACCAATCTAAGTTAGCCGTTAACCAATCTTTGGTATTCGTAAATATTGGGCCAGCCTGATTTTGAAAAGCTAACGTAATGAATACGAAAGCCACAATGGCTAAGCCCGAAATAGCAAAAACGCGGTTATGAAAATCGAGTCCAAATGGACCTATTTTCATGACAACGTTGTCTTGTCCTACCTGATAGTCTGTATTGATGGGGTTAACTTCACCATCGGGAATCATGGGATCATCTGCTTGGCGCTCGCGTTCTAAATCCTTGTCGCCGCGCAGTACCTCTTCTTCTTTTTTGGTCATTTAGCTTCCCCTTTATTAAAAATAGGCGCTGATACGCATTTGAATTTAAAGCTAATTTTAAATTCACGTGTAGAGTATAGGAAGCTACGGTGAGATCTCAAAGTTAGATCGATAGAAAATTAGAATTGTTTTTCAAATTAGAGTAGAGGAAGGCTGGGGGAAGCTAACGGATAATCCTTTATCCGCCAGCTTATAGGGGGTTAGAAGCTATAACGAACGCTCGCACCTATAGTATCGATATCCTGATCAATTTCATCTAGATCATACAGTTTATACCCAACACCCAGCGATAAGTTAGTGGTCAGATGGAAAAACGCTGAAGCGTCATAACGAATGGCGTTTTCATCGTCAATATCCAGATAGTCAGCTTTGACAGATAACTCGAAGAAGTCGGTAATCATAGAGCGGATACCCAGACCGGCCCCGTAGCCCGATTCGTCAAAAGACTCTGAGCCTATGGCATCAATAGAGCCAACAAGCTCCAGTTTTTCGTAGGTGACGGTAGCGAAAATGTCCGTAGAGTCGGTAATGCCATGGTTAAAGCCTAGACCGGCATTGAGTGAGTCTAAATCGACATCACCAAAGTCTGACTCGTCACCCACTGAGTCAAAGTTTGCCAGAACAAAAACGGAGTCACTAAGCGACAGGGAACCAGATACCGCGTAACCGTCCATTGAGATATCTTCATCAAGCGGTGTTTCTATATCGGTTTCGATATAAGTTGCCTGAATTTTATCCCAGTTAGGAGAATCAGCTAAAGCGCTAGTCGAAGCTCCAATTAAAGCGAGTGCAATGATTGTCTTTTTCATGATACTTCCTTATTGGTTAGTTGCTAAACATAGTGCTTTTCCGTTGTTATGACTAAAGTTAGGGTGGGTCGAAAAAAGCTTCAATGGCTTTTACGAAACCTTTAATCTAAGCGGTTAATTAAGGAAATTAAGGCGGCTTCAGCAACGCGTTTAATATTGTCACGCTCTTCGCTGTCACTGACTTCGTAAGTGACTGCATGAGCTGCGAACTTATCAGTGATGAACTGCTTAAAAACACCGCTGTCAGGGTGTGCACCAGGCTGATAGTCAAGTTCAACGGAGTCGACCATTTCAGCGATTTCTTCAATCCAGTTATAAACTCGTTGAGGGTTTCTTAAAGGCACTCCAGAACTAGGTTCATAGCCTTTAGGCATAGTGTAAAAAACATTTCGGTGCGTTGAGTGAAAATCAATGGCGAACTCAATTTTACCGCCACCTTTAGTTAATTTTGTTAAGTATTTAGCCAGCGCCTGGGTTTCCGGCAGCGTTTGGTTTTTCCAGTCCCTGTTCATATCGACACCGGCGGCTGTTAAGCGCCAATTGCCGTGATAAACCCCGTCTGGGTTCATATTTGGAACCAGTAAAATATTGTATTGCTTGCGAAACTCAGAAACGTATTTTTCATCGCTAAATAGTATTTCTCCAAAGTGGAGAAGGGCAATTGCGCCAGTCACTTCCGGTGGATGTTGACGGCCAATAAGTATCAGCCATTTATCGCTTGAAGGAACTGTATGCTCTAATGCAGCCAAGTTTCTTCCTTCACTGGAGACCCCGAGAGAAATAACTTTGGAGTGCTCAGGCTCTTTAATTAAGCTACTTAGCCATTCTATATAATGGACGTTATCGATAATTTCCTGTCCGGCGATAATTTCTTTTTCTTGGGCCGGTAGGGTGACTTTAAACTTTAACCAACCATCGCCTTCTGAGAAAGGGACCGGGTGCCACATATCTTCGCCGATACTGCTGCGTTTGGGCTTGTACCTTGAAATACCTTTGTCAGCAAACAAAGTAATCGTAAAGGTCTTACTCTCATTCGCCAGGTTTTCAACGGCAAATGCGTACCAGGGGCTAGGGTTTATATCTTCCTTTTCTGGCTTTAAATAGAGCTTAAATTGACCTTCCTGCTCTCGCTCACAATGATGTAAACGTCCCGCAGCAAAGTCAGTCGTAAACTCGACTTGCTCGAATGAGCAGCCGTCAGGATTCCTAGGTTTGTCCTCCTGAGGCTGCTGAAGCGTTAACTGGCTAAATAACGCAACGCTGGCTAAAGAGAGCATTTAGTCCTCAAGTAGATACGCGGTTCCTCACTTCTTAGTCACCCATATCTATAGATATATACGCAGCCTGATACTTTTACCTCCATATTTATTTTTTCTTAACAATTGATAAGGCAACCCGAGTAAATAAGAACCTCCCGATTACCCCAATCTATTTTTCGAATCTATTTGAGCCTACCGAAATTGCTGGTTTGGTCTATTATTATTTGCGCCCAAACTGGTGTTTAACAAAAAGGTAATAAACCATGTTTAAGAAAACACTTCCTATACTTTCTGCGGTATCAATTGCGGTATCGTTGTCAGTGGCTTCTGGTGTTGCTAGTGCACAGGACAATATGTCTTACGATGTGAACAAGCCAGAGCCTAAATCCAATGAATTCTGGTGGCCTAACAAGTTGAATCTTGAGCCATTGCGCCAGCATAGTCCTGAATCAGACCCCTACGGTGATAACTTCGACTATGCTGAAGCCTTTAGCAAACTTGACCTTGAGCAGGTTAAAAAAGACATTGAAGAATTAATGACGTCTGACCAGGACTGGTGGCCAGCTGATTATGGACATTACGGTCCTTTCTTTATTCGTATGGCTTGGCACGGTGCTGGTACTTATCGCGTGCAAGATGGTCGTGGTGGTGCAGCTGGCGCTCAACAGCGGTTTGAACCTCTAAACAGCTGGCCGGACAATGTCAGCTTAGACAAAGCGCGCCGTTTATTATGGCCAGTGAAACAAAAATACGCTCGCAGCTTATCGTGGGCTGACTTAATGGTGTTAACAGGAAACGTCGCGTTAGAGTCGATGGGTTTTGAAACCTATGGCTATGCTGGTGGTCGGGAAGATGCCTGGGAGCCGGACATTGTTTACTGGGGACCAGAGACTGAATGGCTTGGCGGCGACAAACGCTACAAAGGCGATCGCAAGCTGGAAAACCCATTAGCAGCAGTACAGATGGGGCTCATTTACGTAAACCCGGAAGGTCCTAACGGTAAACCTGATCCGTTATTAGCAGCAAAAGACATTCGCGATACCTTCGGCCGTATGGCTATGAATGACGAAGAAACCGTGGCACTTATTGCCGGTGGCCATACCTTTGGTAAAGCACACGGTGCGCACAAGCCGGAAGAGTGTTTAGAAGCAGAGCCTGCGGCTGCTCCTGTTGAACAGCAAGGTCTTGGTTGGAAAAACAAGTGTGGTAAAGGTAATGCTGAAGACACTATTACCAGTGGCTTAGAAGGTGCGTGGTCGGTTAACCCAACCGCATGGACCACTCAGTACCTGGATAACCTGTTTGGCTTCGAGTGGGAACAAACTAAGAGCCCGGCAGGGGCTATTCAGTGGATTCCGGTGGATGGCCAAGCCGCTAACTTAGTGCCAGATGCGCACGTAGAAGGTAAACGTCATGCGCCAATTATGTTTACCACTGACTTGTCACTGAAGTTTGACCCTGAGTATCGCAAAATTGCGAAACGCTTCCATGAAAATCCGGAAGAATTTGAAAAAGCTTTTGCAAAAGCGTGGTTTAAGCTGACTCACCGTGACATGGGGCCAAACCAACGTTACTTAGGTGACATGGCACCAACCGACGATCTGATTTGGCAAGACCCAATTCCAGATGTCGATTTTGAGCTTATCGACTCAAACGACGTTGCTGAGTTGAAAGAAGCATTGCTGGATTCAGGTTTGACGGTTCAACAGTTAGTTCGCACAGCCTGGGCTTCCGCTTCAAGCTTCCGTGGCACAGACATGCGTGGTGGTGCTAATGGTGCACGCATTGCGTTAGAGCCGCAAATTAACTGGGAAGCGAACAACCCGACAGAGCTGAAAGATGTTTTGGCGACACTGAAAGAAGTACATGAGGACTTTAATGATGATCTGTCAGGCGACAAGTATGTGTCACTGGCTGACGTTATTGTCCTTGGTGGGGCAGCAGGCATTGAAAAAGCGGCAGCAGATGCGGGCTATGATGTGACCGTGCCATTCGAGCCAGGTCGTACTGATGCGACTCAGAAAATGACAGATGTTAACTCGTTCTCTTTCTTAGAGCCAAAAGCTGATGCATTTCGCAACTACTTTGGTGAAGGCAACCGCTTGTCACCAGCTCAGATGATGGTGGATAAAGCCGACCAATTAACTCTGACGGTCCCTGAAATGACAGTGTTGATTGGTGGTTTACGCACCATTGGTGCGAACTACGATGGCTCTGAGAACGGCGTATTAACTGACCAACCAGGTACGTTGAATAATGACTTCTTTGTTAATCTGCTAACTATGGATAACGAGTGGAAGAAGTCAGAAGACAACGAAGCGGTGTATGAAGGTTATGATCGCGAAACGGGCAAACTGAAATTTACAGCAAGCCCGGTTGATCTTATCTTTGGTTCAAACTCTGAACTGCGCGCAGTCTCTGAAGTGTACGCAATGAGCGACGCTAACGAGAAGTTCGTCAACGACTTTGTTCTAGCATGGACAAAAGTGATGCAGTTGGACCGCTTTGACCTGAAATAAGTAAGGTTAAATTGGTGAAATTAAAAGCGGCGCTATGAGTTAGCGCCGCTTTTTTTATGGTTCTTGCCAATACCAGCGCTAATAGTCAGCTGCAAGGCTTCTGCCGGCTTCATGTCGAGCGATTCAACGCAGTCTTTCGGCACCATGATCATGTAGCCACCAACGTTATAACTCATCGGTAAAAAGACGGCGACTTGCTCGTCTTCGAGAATTTCCGATAACTTGTCATCGTTATTACCGCTTTTCTTCGTCACTATACCAATAAGCTTAGTGTTACTGTTCGGTAGAGTTACCATCACGACGGACTCATCGGCGAAGTCTTTACCTGACATCATTTCAAATACGTCATTTACCGTGCCATATAAGCTGCGTAGAAGCGGCATTTTGTTCATGAGTTTGCCCGGCAATTGCCAAATAGAATTGAACAGGCTCCAACGTGAACTAAAGCCGACGAGCAGGGCAAGGATAAGGAAGCTAATAAAGGCAAGGCCAGGAAAATAATAGGCATCTCCGCCTAGTGCCATCCAAACAGGCTTTAGCGATTGTTCAATAGTTACCAGCAACCAACGGATGAGGTAAACGGTAATAACTATCGGCAGTAAAATCGCCAAGCCTTTCAAGAAGTAATTCAGTATTTTTTTCATAAGCCTGCTTTTTAGTTCGGGTTTTGATACAAGCTTAGCGGTTTTTTAGGGTTCGTGAAATTCTTTACGGTTTGTTAATGAAAACTGAAATGAATTATGGACGTGAGACAGAGTCTCTCTCTATCAAATGCGGCTCAAAGACCGTTTGAATAGAGCTATTATTTTGCTGATAAACACGTTTTAAAATAAGCTGAGCGGCCATTTTTCCCATTTCACCCATTGGATAGTTAATGGTGGTTAGCTTGGGAAAGGTATAGTGTGAAAAGTTCACATTATCGAAGCCGATAATTGACAGACCGTCAGGTAGAGAGCGTCCTAGCTCGCGGGCGGCTGTTAAGGCACCTGCGGCCATTTCATCGTTGGCGCAGACAATCGCGGTTATTTCAGAGGCCTTCTGCAAAAGCGCCTTTGTTCCGAGTGCACCACTTTCTTCGTGATAATCGCCTTCATAAAATAATTGCTCTGAATGGGTAATGCCAAATTCAGTTAAGGCGCGTAAATGGCCTTTATAACGCTGCTCTGCATCGTGTTTCCATATCGGACCTGAAATGTAGCCTATATTTTGATGTCCGTGCTCAAGCATATGGCGTGTCGCTAAATACCCACCATGCTGGTTGTTTAGTGTTATGCAGCGATCATAGAGCTGCGGCACGAAGCGGTTGATAAGGACGAATTTCACCTTTTTTTCCATCAGTTCAACAAGGTATTCGTCGGTAACCGCTTCAACGTGCAGAATTAAGGCGTCGCAATTTCGGCTTTGTAAAAAGCTAATGCTTTCTTTTTCTAGTTTTTCGTCACTGTGTCCGGCGGCAATAATGACGTGCTTTCCTGCTTGTCGAAAACTGTTTTCGATATCACTCAACAACGTTCCGAAAAAGGGACCATTGAGCTCGGGGACAAGTATGCCAATGCTATTTGAACGGTTCGATGCTAATGACTGGGCTACTGAATTGGGCTGATACCCCAGCTCTTCCATTGCGGCTAAAACTTTAAGGCGGGTTTCTTCTTTAACTGGAGTATTGTTATTTAAAACGCGAGATACGGTTGCCAGCGATACACCTGCAAGTTTAGATACCTCGTATATTGTCGCCATTGATTGTTTTACTCCGTGTTAACCGTTCAGCTAGCGTTGGGCTAACAGTTGATTAATTTCTTGTATTTTGGACTGAGTTAAAGTGTACCCGCGCATGACAAAGGCGACAAGTAAAGAGGCCAGTGCCGGAAGTAATGCAAACGCAATAAGAATACCGTGCTGAGTATACTCGGATTGTGGCTGAGCGGGCACGTAATCGTAGAAGGCTAACCACCAACCGGCTATAGCTCCGCCAAGTGCAAGTCCCAGTTTTATAAAGAAGATAATAGAGGAGTAAACCATTCCTGTCGCTCTAATACCAAATTTCCAATAACCAAAGTCAACGACATCTGCCATTTTCGCCCACAGCATTGGCGTTCCCATTTGCAGGAAAAAGCCCCAAAAGAAGTAGACAACCGTTGCTAATATGAAGTTTTCTGCAGGAACCCAAAAGGCGGCAGCCGATATAAAGGCAGCAATTATCTGAATACCAATATAGGCGCTGACTTTGTCTATGTAGCGTGTCACAAACTGCGCAATGGCACAGCCGAGAATATTGCCGACCATTCCGATACTAATAAATACGGTCACCATTTCTTCGCGCAGTAGGTAGTATTTGACGTAATAAATAGCCAGGGTGTTTTTTAATGCAATGCCGGTCAGAACTAAAGCAGCCGCAACGGATAAGCGTCGCCACTGTGGGTTTTGCCATAAGACTTTTAGTCCCTTCGATAAACCCATTGCGGCCGTGTGCTCTGCGGTCAGCCTTTCCTTTGTGCCAAAAAAGCACAAAACAAATAAAATAACGCCAAGTAGGCTGAGTATTCCTATGGTTAACTGGTAACCGATGGCACTGTCACCGTCGCCTAACCACTTAACAAGAGGTAGGGTTGTAGTCGTGACTAAAAGCCCGCCAAGCATACCGAAAACGAAACGGTAAGACTGTACTGACACTCGCTCTAAAGGATCTGCGGTAATAACCCCGCCAAGCGCAGAGTAGGGAATATTGATTGCAGTATAGGCCAGCATTAGCAAACAGTAGGTGGCATAGGCGTAGATAATTTTGCCCTGTACGTCAAAGCCCGGTGTGGTAAAAGCCAGAACGCTAAAGAAGGCAAAGGGTAAAGCCATCCAAATTAAGTAGGGGCGAAACTGACCGTGTCTGGAACGGGTTTTATCGGTTATCAACCCCATTAACGGGTCAGTAATGGCGTCGACTAAACGCACCACCAAAAACATGGTGCCGACAACGGCGGCCGGTATACCAAAAATATCCGTATAGAAGAATGCCAAAAACAGCATGACGGTTTGGAAGATAATATTACTGGCCGTGTCTCCCAGTCCGTAAGCAACTTTTTCACGGCGAGTTAGCATATGCTTTTAGAAGCCTTGATAAGTTTGCGGTTATGTAAAAATTGCTGCCATGCTTTAGCGCTATCTTTTAAACGTCGCTGGCCGGTATCAAAGTCCACATGAACAATACCAAACCGTTGGGTATAGCCTTCGGCCCACTCAAAATTATCCATTAAACTCCAGATATAATAACCTTTCATCTCAACACCCTGAGCGATGCAATCTTCAACGGCCTCCAGGTGCTGCTGAAAATAGATAATGCGATTGTCATCCTTAATTTGCTCATCACTTACGGTGTCATCGTAGGCCACACCATTTTCAGTGATGTAAATGGGCGGTAAATTATTGTATTCCTTTTTAAGCTGAGTCAGGATCTCTGTCAAGCCTTGCGGGTAAACCTCCCAGCCCATCGTTGTAAGCGCATCACCTTGTGCGGGCACGTCTTTAAACCAGCCATTGTCAGTGCTTGTAAAAGTGGTGCGGGTGTAATAGTTAACGCCAAGGAAGTCTAATGGTTGCTGCATTAGAGCAAGGTCGCCGTCCTCAATAACCGGTTGCTCATTTGGAGCGAGCTGCTGCAATAGGTCAGGGTATGACCCCTGGAGCAACGGCTGCAAGTACCAGCGGTTATGGTAGGCATGTGCGGTAGCAGCGGCGTCATAGTCAGCCTTTGAATCTGACGCAGCATGACAAGGGCTAAAGTTCAGAACAATGCCGTGCTCTGAGTCTGGTGCTAATTTTCTCATACGCGGCAATGCCAGCGCATGGGCTAACAACAAATGATGAGCCGCCTGACGACCATTTTTTCGGCGATTACCGGAGTCGTGACTAATGGGGTGTGCTCCGGGGGCATGAATGCCAGCCTCATAGCTTAAATAAGCACTGCAAAAAGGTTCGTTAATTGTCGAGTAACTGGCAACCTTGCTACCTAAAGCACCAACAACCACCTCCGCATAGTCGGCAAAGTGATAAGCTGTTTCGCGATTGAGCCAGCCTCCGTTATTTTCGTGGTACTGTGGCAGATCCCAATGATAGAGAGTGACATGAGTTGCAATGCCACGCTCGTTCAACGCATTGACCAACCGAACATAGAAATTCAAGCCCAGTTGATTAACTGAACCATCGGCATTCATAACCCGGGCCCAGGCGACAGAAAGCCGATAGGCATCGACGCCCAATGATGCAATCATATCCACATCTTGCTCGTAGAATTTGACGTGCTCGCAAGCCGCATCGCCATTACTCGCATCTTTTATGTGCCCGGGATGCTCGCAAAAGGTATCCCAAATACAGTCTGCACGACCTTTACGGTCACCTTCTATTTGAAAGGAGGAAGTCGCTACCCCAAAAACAAAGTTCGACGACAGCAACGGAGACTGTTTGTCTAATTGTAATTTTGTCATTTTTTTCCCAATGGGGTTGCATACGTAGTCATTATAAAAAGGTGGTTTTCCATTGCTAAACCCATAAACTATGTTATAAAGTGTGTTACAAATGAAAGCGCTTACATCATACTAGATGGTCTTTACGCCATCGTCAAAAAAATAAAAAAGACAAGAGGGATTTATGACAACGCCGCAAACCTCGGCGCTCGTGGGCGGAAGCGATAACAATTACCGTTTTGCTCTCACCGCGCTCACTTCGCTGTTCTTTATCTGGGGCTTCATCACCAGCCTCAACGACATTCTGATACCCTATTTAAAGCTGTTATTCGACTTGAATAACACCCAGTCAATGCTAATTCAGTTCTGCTTTTTTAGTGCGTATTTCATTATCTCAGTTCCGGCCGGTCTGATGGTCGGTAGAATTGGCTATAAAATGGGTATTGTTACCGGGTTGTTAATAGCCGGTGCTGGGTGTGTATTGTTTTACCCAGCTGCCATGCTCGAAATATATGGTTTATTCTTGCTTGCACTATTTATTTTGGCGTCCGGAGTCACCATACTGCAAGTCGCTGCGAACCCTTATGTAACCCGCCTGGGCCCTGAGGAAACGTCGTCAAGCCGCTTGACCATGACACAAGCCTTCAACTCTCTCGGTACCACCGTGGCACCACTGTTTGGTGCGTGGCTTATCTTTGGTGGAGTGGCAGATCCTGAGGTAACGGGTGTGAGCAAAGATACTGTCTCAACACCGTATTTTATTCTGGCCGCAGCTTTGGTGATTATGGCGATTGTTTTTGTCGCATTGAAATTACCGAATATGGGTAAAGTTGATGCTGCCGCACCATTACCGACCAAAGGCGGTGCCTGGGGACAACGTCACTTGGTACTGGGTGCCATTGGTATTTTTGTGTATGTCGGTGCCGAAGTGGCTATCGGCAGTTTCCTGGCAATATATTTGTCGCAATCTGATATTGGCAATATGTCTATGTCGCAGGCTTCGCACTATATTTCCTGGTACTTTGGTGGAGCTATGGTCGGGCGCTTTATCGGTGCTGCGGTGATGCAGAAATTCGCCGGTAACAAAGTGTTGCTATTTAACGCGACTATCGCGGTTATTTTAGTTGCCACCAGTATTAATACGAGTGGCGCTTTGGCTATGTGGTCATTGTTATTTGTCGGTTTGTGTAACTCGATTATGTTCCCGACTATTTTCAGCCTGGCGTTACAGAATCTGAAAGAGAGCACCAGCCAGGGCTCAGGCATTTTGTGTCTGGCTATTGTTGGTGGCGCAATTATACCTTTGCTGCAGGGCGCTCTTGCTGATGCAACCAGTGTCCAGTTAGCGTTTATTTTGCCGTTATTGTGCTACGTGTACATTGCTTTTTATGGGTTCCGTGGCTACAAGCCGCAAGCGCTTAAATCAGCTGCGGTTAAACAGGAGTCGGAATCATGAAGCGCGCTTACCTTACAACCGCTATTGCGCTTGCACTATCAACCGCGGTGGGCTGTTCGCCTGCCTCTAATGAGCAGCCATCGGCTGCTGCAGAAAATGAGATTTGGCCTAAGTTAAACTTGCCGGTTAAGCAAAAACCGGCAATGGAACAACGTATAGACGAGTTACTGGCTCAAATGACGCTGGAGCAAAAAGTTGCGCAAATGATCCAGCCGGAAATTCGCGACATTACCGTCGAAGATATGCGCAAATACGGCTTTGGTTCCTACCTAAACGGTGGTGGGGCATTCCCGAATAATGATAAATACGCCACCCCGCAAGACTGGATTGCGCTGGCAGAGTCGTTGTATCAGGCGTCGGTCGATGACAGTGAAGATGGTATCGACATTCCCACCATGTGGGGCACAGATGCGGTCCACGGACACAATAACGTATTAGGCGCGACGATATTCCCGCACAACATTGGTCTGGGTGCGGCGAACAATCCCGAGCTTATTAAAGATATTGCCGGTGTTACAGCGACCGAAGTGATGGTCACTGGTATTGACTGGGTATTCGCGCCGACGGTTGCGGTTGCTCGTGACGTGCGCTGGGGCCGTACCTACGAAAGCTACTCCGAAAACCCGCAGATAGTGCATGACTATGCTGCTGCTATCGTCGAAGGTTTACAGGGCGATGTTGCCAAAAACTTTCTGGATGAACGTCATGTCATAAGCACGGTAAAACACTTTATTGGTGACGGTGCAACAACAGACGGCATCGATCAGGGCAATGCCGAAATTGGTGAGCAAGAACTGTTTGATTACCATGCACAAGGCTACGTGGGTGGTTTGCAAGCCGGTGCGCAGACGGTTATGGCCAGCTTCAACAGTTGGAACGGTAACAAAATCCACGGTGACGAATACCTGCTCACCGATGTATTGAAAGACAAAATGGGTTTTGGCGGCTTTGTGGTGGGTGACTGGAATGGTCACGGCCAAATAGAAGGCTGCACTAACGCCAACTGTCCGCAGGCCGCTAACGCGGGTCTGGATATGTATATGGTGCCTACAGCGGCCTGGAAACCGTTATATGAAAACCTGATTGCGCAAGCGCAAGACGGCACCATTCCCATGGCGCGTATCGATGACGCGGTAAGACGTATTCTGCGGGTGAAAATGCGCGCAGGGCTGTTCGACAAGCCAAGCCCGGCTGAGCGCCCATTATCGGGTAAAACAGAATTGATTGGTGCTGAAGAACATCGCGAAGTCGCACGTCAGGCCGTGCGCGAGTCGTTGGTATTACTAAAAAACAATGACAATCTGTTACCGCTTGATCCTAACCAGCGAATTTTGGTTTCGGGCCCAGCTGCCCACAATATTGGTCAGCAATCGGGCGGCTGGACCATCAGCTGGCAGGGTACTGGTAATAGTAACGAAGATTTCCCCGGCGGCACCTCGATTTATCAAGGCATTGCTGATGCGGTAACGGAAATGGGGGGAGAGGTTGAACTGGCAGAAAACGGCCAATACCAACAAAAGCCCGATGTTGCTGTGGTGGTGTACGGCGAAACGCCGTATGCCGAGGGTAATGGTGACATCAATAATATCGATTATCAGCGTAATAACCCAGTTGACCAAGCGTTATTAGAAAGCTTAAAAGCGCAGGGTATTCCTGTGGTGTCGGTGTTCATCAGTGGACGTCCTATGTACGTTAACCCGGAACTTAATGCATCTGACGCCTTTGTGGCGGCTTGGCTACCAGGCTCTGAAGGGCAAGGTGTTGCCGATGTTATCGTTGCCGATGAAAGTGGCGAAGCACGTTATCCAATAACCGGTAAACTGCCTTTCTCGTGGCCGGCAGACCCGTCGCAGGGACGATTGAATAAAGACCAGGCTAACTATGAACCGTTACTGGAGTTAGGTTTTGGCTTAAGTTATGGCGATGCCAGCACTTTCTCGGATGACTTACCTACTGATTTTGACAATCAAGATGGCTTAACCGAGATGGTTATTTTTGACCGTGCGCCACAGAGCCCGTGGCAGCTTCAGATCTTTAACGAAGAGCAGCGTACTGCGGTAACCAGCAGTGTGCAGGAAATCGATAGTCTGTTTAGCACCACTTTCGATGACCAGGTACAAGAAGACGCCCGCGAATTTGTATTTGATGGTTCTGGTATGGCTGGTTTTAGCTTTATTAGTCCATTTAGCCGTGATTTACGCGCGTTTGCCGGTGAGACTGGTGCCTTGACTCTTTCCTACAAAGTTGATCACTTACCTAAGCAGCCTGTGTATTTGCAGATGAACTGCCTATCAGGTGATTGCCAGGTAAAAGTCGACCTACAGGAAGAGTTACAACAAGCGCAGCCGGGTGAGTGGGCTACTTTGTCATTATCACTGCAGTGCTTGCAAGAGGCTGGACTGGATACGGCAGCAGCAGGAGAAGTATTCAGCCTTTCTCATGCTGGTAATCTGAGTTTTAGTATCCGTGATATTCGCTTAGTCGCAGAGCAAGCAGAAGACGCTGAAAGCATCTGTTTAGACTAGCTGCAATTTGACATGCTTGGATAATAAAAAGCTCCGGTGGATATATTCCATCGGAGCTTTTTTAGTTCACGTTTTATATCCCAGGGAAGGATATCTCAAGCGTTAATTTAGAAGGTGTAACGCGCACCAATTGCATAGCGTGGACCGTATTGACGAGCAAATAAGAACTGCTCTTCGTAACGGCCGTAGCCTTCTTCGGTTTCGTTATTCAGGTTAATACCCTCAAAGAATACCGTTAACTCTTCTGTGACATCATAGTTCACACTCAGGTCCCATTGACCAAATGACTTAGCATACTGTGGTGGATTATCTGATGAGCCTTGAGCCTGGCCCACACCTAACAAGTAGCTGTCACGCCATGCGTAAGTTGCGCGCACTGACAGGCCATGCTTTTCATAGAACAACTGAAGGTTTGCTGAATCACTTAAGCCTACCAATGGTGATTGTTGTTCTAAACTATCGACGTTGAAGCTAGTGTCGCCATCGACAATAGTCGCGTTAGCTGCAGCACCAAAGCCGGTTTCACCAAACAGGTGTTGAACGGCAACCTCAAAGCCATCAACAGACTTCTCATCGGTGTTGCTTGGCTGGCTGATATTCCAAACCATTAATGGATCGTCAGCATTAGGTTCGATAACACCGTCTTCATTACCGTGACCATTTGCCAACATTTGCTCAAAGATAGCTGTAGAGGTCGCTTGCTCACCACGCGCCTCTATGTCTGATATTGCTTGTTGGTAACGAGGACCTTCAAAAATATCACGCAAACCGTCAATGGTTGTTTCGGTTATCGTGTTTTGAATGAAGTTATCAACGTCTTTTTTGAAGTAACCAACCGACGCGTAACTGCCATCGCCGTAGTAGTATTCTAACGACAAGTCGATATTGGTTGATTCAAACGGCAATAGATTAGGGTTACCGCTACTGCCTGTGCGTGAACCCGGCTTAGGGCTTCCGCTTAGGCTACGACCACCGTTAAGAGCCCCTAATGGAGCACGGGCAATAGTCTTGCCGGTAGAGAAGCGACCCACAAGGTCATCGGTCAAATCCACTTTAATATCAAGCATCGGTAAGAACACGTCGTGCTCACCAGTTTGCGTTAAGAAGTTGGATTCATCTCCGCCGCCTTCATATTGCATGATCCACTCAGAGGGACTTACCCAATTAACTTGTTGCTCAACACGTTGGCGTACGACACTGGTAACATCCGTTTGCTCGTAACGAACACCAAAGTTTACCTGAGTAAAGAAGCCCGCAAGGTTAAACTCCCATTCAGACTGAATAAAAGCTGAGTCAGTTTCTTCAGTTACTGCGTTACGGCCTGTAATATCGCCAGGACGAATGCCAACGTAAAACTCATCCGCCCCCATACGCTCTTCGGTCAAGAAAGCAACCTGACGAGCCAGAGCTTCTTCAATATCGTAGGTGTAGTAATAGTTCTGCGCTAAGTCAGTACCGCCGCCGGCAAACTCGTCAAGAAACCCTTCGGTAGTGTTATAAACAAACATGCCGTCCGGGAAAATTTCAGTAAAGCTTGGGCTGAAGCCAGGGCCGCCGCGTAGGCCGCTCCATGCACTGTAACCACTCATATCCTGTTCGGTGCGAGTGATACCACCAGTAACTTTAACTAACGGTATGCTGAATGCCGAGTTATACCAAGTTCCTTCAACTTGATATTGCTTGATATTAGACTCGCCAGGGTTACGTAAAAACTGACCAAAGTTGGAGTCAATTTCGCCGCGACCTAAGACATTCGTTCCGTTATTCCAAAGTACACTAGCCTGAGGAATTTCCCCTTCACGATAGTCGTAGATTTTGGTTTGAAGCTGGTCTGAACCCAGGATGATTTGACCCGTTGACTGAATACCTTTGTCGGCACCATTATCTATCTTGTTACTGGAGTCGTGAACATCGACCCATAAGTTAAAGTCGGGGGTTAAATCCCAGCTTAGATTTAAGCCAACTGAGTCAGCTTCAATCTCGGTGGTATCCCAATTGGCGGTAAAAGATGAGTCGTTACCGGCTATATCGGCGTACACAGCAGTACCGTTTTCATCCAAAATATAGGAATTGATGTTGCCGCCAAATTCATTCCAGATACCCCAGCCATAACCGACACGACCTGAAGTTCGACGAGAGCCCGTGTAGTCCGCAGTTAACGTCATTGTATCTGTCGGTGCAAACTGTAAGACTACTTGACCATTGGTTCGCTCATTCTGAACATCGGTAAACCCGTAATTCATATCTTTCGGGAAGAAGTGGTTACCGATACGTTCACCGTCTTCGCCAATAGGGCGAGGGTCAGTAAATTCACCGTCTTCTAAGTCAGGCAAGCCTACGTTAGCCTGCCAGCCTTGGATATTCGCGTATTGCTGTTGGAAGTCACGACGGTGCTGAGAAACGGATACCGCAACACCGAACGTATCGTCGGCAAAACTATCGCTATAAAGCGCGGCAATTTCCGGCGTAACAGAGTCTCCTGTATCAACTGAACTATCGTGCATTGCTTTACCTGAAATCACGAACTGACGTTCAGACGTTTGGAAAGGACGAGTTGTTACAATATTAACCGTTGCACCAAGACCGCCACTGGGCATTTCTGCGCGCGCTGTTTTATACACTTCCAGCGCAGTGACGTTTTCAGAAGACAAGGCTTCCATATTGTAAGACCGCGAGAAGCCGGTAGATGGCATCTGGCGTCCATTTAGGGTAACCAAGTTAAACTCAGGACCGAAGCCACGCACCGTGATTTGGCTGCCTTCACCATCATTTCGGCTAATGGAAACACCGGTAATTCGTTGCAGAGACTCGGCTAAGTTAGTATCCGGGAATTTACCCATTTCCTCAGCAGAGATACCGTCTACAACTCCAGAGGACTGGCGTTTGAAAGCGGTAGAACGCGACAAACTGCCGCGAATACCCTGTACCTGAATAACTTCCATCGCGTTTTGTTCACGCTCTTGAAGTTGTTGTTCCGTTTGTTCAGTTTCCGCTGACTCTGCCGCTCGCTCTTGTGCAAACGTCGGGAAGATCAGACCGGCACTCAGTACGACTGAGACGGCTGCCGCGACTGGGCTTTTGCTAAACATAAGTGGTTTTTTCATTATCTTATCCATTTCTGTTTGTCGTACTGATTAAAAGTTTTCAATGCGTAGGTTATCGACTTGATAAACCGCACCAGACGATTGTCCCCACGTTGGGAATATCATGATGACACTGATGTCACTGATATCCAGGCCAGCATCGAATAGTGATTGTAACGTAAAGTTGTACGTTGCCCATTCGCCGGCAACCGGAGCTTCGTCGTAATTACCGCTGGCTAATGGAATCTCTACAGCCGTTGCTGCGCCAGACGACTCAACTTTAACCAACCATTGTGCGTCCGCGCCGCTTGGCTGATCGATAACGCGCATGTCAAAGCTAATTGCGCCATTGGCAAGCAATGATGAGGCATCGAAAGTTGAACCTTCGTTGGCAAGGAAGCCTAAGACGGTTTCAGGTGAGCCCAGAATTTCAAACTGAGCAACATTGTTGTATGGGGCTTCTGCCTCCACTACCTGAGGTGTTGAACCCGCGCAGCAATCCCACAGTGACCAGTCCGCATTCACTTGCTCATCAAAGATAGTGATTTCGTCAGAACCAGCACTGGGATCGTAAATGCGCGCTTCGTCCACTCGGAATACAGCGCCTTCGCCGGTGCCCCAGGCTGGGAACATCATAATGACGTCAATTGCAGAAAGATCCAGTCCGGCGTCGGCCAGCTGTTGTAGCGGGAAGGTGTATGTTTGCCATTCACCTGTTGTAGGTGCTTGTCCGCCATTGCCCGTTGCTAAATCGACTTCAACGGCAGTCTCTGCGCCATTAGACTCGACTTTAAACTTCCATACAGAATCAGGGTCGTTTGGTGCTGAAACAACCTTCATATCGAATTGAACGACGCCTTCAACCATTAACGAAGAAGCATCGAACTGAATGCCAGAGCCATCTGCGGGCTTAAAGCCAACCACAGTTTCTGTAGCGCCAATTTCAAATTCGCCAACCACACCACGCTCTTCGTCAGTAACTTCTTGAGGTGATGAGCCGGCACAGCAGTCCCACAGTGGCCAGTCAGGGTTTTGTTGGTCATCAAACAACACTAATTCAGGCGACTCAGCCTCTGGCGAGGTGATTTCGACATTAGTGAGAGAGTATTCTGCGCCTGCGCCAAGGCCCCATGAAGGAAATACCATAAAGGCATCAATAGCGTTTGGTTCAAGCCCAGCGTCAACTAACTGTTGTAATGGGAAAGTGTAGGTTTGCCATTCATCAACCGTAGGCGACACACCTTCAGAGCTGTCAGTCAACGGCAGTTCAGCAAAGGTCGCATTGTTGTCACTTTCTACTTTGAATAACCATGACGCTGAAGAGTCGCTTGGAGCCGAGGTTAGCTTCATATCAAAGCTGATGCTGCCTGATTCAATCATGCCGGTGGCATCAAAAGGTTGAGGTTCGCCGTTTTCGTCGGTAATAAATTCTTCACGAGAAATAAAGCCGTTAACGGTAGGCGTGTCGTTCACTACAAACTGGTAAACCTGACCTTTATCAGCGTCTTCAATTAACGCAGGGGTCGAGCCGCCACAGCAGTCCCATGCTGGCCAGTTTGCGTTGGGAGTACCATCAAAAATAGTGAGGTTTTCAACCGTAGTAGAAGGCGGTGAGGGGATAGGCGCTTCACCGGTAACGAGGTTTTCTTCGCTATCGTAGTCAGCACTAATGGTTTCGCAGCCTTTGCCGTTATCGTTGCCTTGATTGCACTGGTAAACATTAATGTAATCTATTTCCAGTGTCTGGCCGTCAGCGAAAGCGCTTTCATCAATGCCCAGGTTATTGGTATTTTCCGGCCAGTCACCACCAACTGCTAAGTTCATAATTAAATGAAACTGCTGGTCGAAAGGAGCAGGGCCGTAGTCAACGGTTAATTCACCGGTTGACTGGTCATAGTACTCGGTAAACCAACCTTGGTGATTCAGGCCAATAGCTTCACCTTTACTGTTATAGCGAACCTGAGAGTCACGTTGTGTCTGGTAAAGCTCGCCATCGACATACCAGCGAATTTCACCTTCCTGCCATTCAATAGCATAGGTATGGAAGCTGTCTGCAGGGTTAGAGCCTTCTGGCAACTCATACGCTTTACCCGAAGAAGCATTGTTTGGCCAATCGCGACCGTAATGCAGTGTACCGTGTACGTTACTTTCCACGTTACCTTCTTCATCAACGGTTTTTAGGTTGACCGCTTCAACAATGTCAATTTCGCCAGATTTCGGCCAACCACCATATACTGAGTCCGTTGGCATCATCCAAACTGCCGGCCACGAACCTTGTCCTTCCGGCATTTTGGCGCGAACTTCAATACGACCGTATTTAAAGTCACCCTTATTTTTACTGTTTAAACGCGCTGATGTATAAGGTAATGGGCCTTCCGCGTCTTCGCCTGCCGGAAGGGCAACAATTTTTAACGTACCATCCGAGACAAACGCATTGTCTGACGAGTCGGTATAGCACTGTTGTTCGTTGTTGCCGCCGCCCTGGCAGTTAACTTCAAAGGTCCATTTACTGTCATCGATGCTACTGCCTTCAAAGTCATCGCTCCAGACAAGCTCCCAGTCGCTTACCGGCTCTGTGGTATCGACTTGGGTGTAATCGGTATTCGTCTCGACACTGTCACCACCGCAGCCTGCAAGGCCTAGCGCTACAAAAGCGAGCGCCAGTGGTTTTAGTGTTAGGTTTGTTGGCTTCATAACTGAATTCCTGGTTAGACATTCTTGTTGTTATCTATTTTTCACGAATATTACATTTTTAATGTAAGCGCTTTCACAAAATAGAACAAGAAATTAACATGGTCAATCAATCAGCACAAATTATTACCGTAAAAAGACACTCATTTAGTTCTGACTGAGCGACATCAAATGTGCTGCATTGTCCAGCATACGGTTGCTAAAGCCCCATTCGTTGTCATACCAAGCCATCACTTTAACTAAACGTCCGTTGACCCGGGTTTGGTGTGTATCAAAAACACTGGATGCGGGGTTGTGGTTAAAGTCCGTCGATACCAAAGGTAACTCGTTAACATCGAGTACAGCACTCAGAGGCGATTTTGCAGCCGCTTGTTGTACAATTTTATTGACTTCTTCAACGCTGGTGTCGCGATTGGCGATAAAACTAAGGTCTACGAGTGACACATTGGGTGTTGGAACCCGCACAGCAAGGCCGTCAAACTTGCCATCAAGTTCTGGAATAACTTTACCAATGGCTGCGGCTGCGCCGGTTTTTGATGGGATCATTGACTGTGCAGCGGCACGGGCACGTTGTAAGTCACTGTGGTAGGCATCCAGCAGACACTGATCATTGGTGTACGAGTGAACCGTTGTCATCAGTGCACTTTCAATGCCCAGCGCTTCGTTAAGCGGCTGAGCAATCGGCGCCAAACAGTTGGTGGTGCAAGACGCATTAGAAATAATAGTCATATCAGCGTTCATATCCTGATGGTTCACACCATACACAAACAGACCGTCAACGTCTTTTGCCGGTGCGGAGATTATTACTTTTTTAGCTCCCGCCGTCAGGTGTTGTCCGGCGCCGTCACGATTAGTAAATAAACCGGTACATTCCATTACCACGTCTACGCCCAATTGTTTCCAGGGTAAGTTTTTAGGATCCCGTTCGGCGTACACATTGATCTTATTGTCGTTGATGTAAATGGCGTTTTCATCGGCACTGATGTCAGCGTTGAATTGGCCATGAACGGTATCGTATTTCAATAAATGAGCCAATGTCGCCGGGTTGCCTAAGTCATTAATGGCTACAACTTCAAATTGTTCGCTGCGGCCGCTTTCAAAAATTGCGCGAGCGATGTTTTTACCAATGCGACCAAAACCGTTGATAGCTACTTTTATTGTCATAATGAATCCTTTTACTTCTGGGTCGGGTTTGGGGGAAAGCGAGAGTCTTTCAGCCCGGCTTTAACGCGGGCCAACTGTTGTTTGATCTCCTCACCGTGAGCTAGGGCAAAACCAGCAACAATGGCATCAATTAACACCATTTGGGCAATGCGCGAAGCCATTGGCATGTATTGGTCAGTGTCCTCCGGTACTTCGGTACTGACTACGACATGACAATACTCAGCCAATGGGCTGTCTTTGGCGGTAATACCAATGACAGTCGCCTGGTTTTCGTAACCCAGCTGCGCAATTTCACACAACGCTTTGGTACGGCCGGTGTGGCTAAAGCACACAATGACGTCGCCGGGCAGGCTATTTAAAGCGGAAACCTTTTGCACTAGCACGTCGTCGGAGAAAATAGCCGGGGTTGTGAAGCGGGAGAATTTATTTTGCGCATCGTGAGCGACTGACGCCGAGGCGCCAAAACCAAAGAACGAAATTTTTCGGGCTGTTTTCAGGTAATCGATGGTTTTTTCAATGGCCTTGTGGTCCAGACTGCGCTGCGCATTGGCAAGTGCCGACTGTGTCGATGAGAAAATTTTATCGGTTACTGTCGAGACATTATCGTTATCATCAATTTGCGAGTTAACGTAAGAGGCGCCTTTCGCCAACTGCTGAGCAAGCTGTAATTTAAAATCAGGGAAGCCTTTGCAGCCAATACGACGGCAGAACCTATTAATGGTTGGTTCACTGACATCCGCTTGTTTCGCCAGGCTTGCTGTCGATATATGAATAACGGCCTCTGGGTCAGCGAGTACCCGCTGTGCCACCTTGTATTCGTTTTTGCTTAAGTCAGAAAGGCGATCCTTCACCGTTTGCACTATATTCATTCTTAAATGCTCCAATCCATAACCCGCGTTTTATAATTTAATTTTGTAATTTAATTACATTAACATTTGCCATCCTAACCTAAACGTTGCTAAAGTGTGAATAGAAATGTAGTAAAATTACAAAAAATAGTTAAAAACAACTCAACACATTCATCAGTAAGTGGATAAAAGCAATGCCAAATGATTGCCCGAACTGTTGTGACATGGTGCTTTTTGGAGCGTTAGGGGACTTATCCCGACGTAAATTGATACCGGCGCTGTATCAATTAGAGCGAGCCGATTTAATCGAATCGAAAAGCCGTATAATTGCGGTAGCGCGAGACGATATGCCTGCGGAAAAAATCGATGAGCGGGTTAACGAGATATTGCAGCAGTTTGTGGCTGAGCAAGAACGTGATGATGCTTCCATGGCGCGCTTTTGTAAGCGCTTTCAATATGTCCGAATGGACTTTGCGGAAAGTGGAAGTTATCAGTCGTTACAACAGTGCCTTGAACAAGAGCAGCAACAACGTATTTTTTACTTAGCAACACCTCCTTCGCTTTACTCAACTATTTGTAAGGGTCTGCACGATGTCGGCTTAACTGAAGAGCCCACCCGCGTTATTTTAGAAAAGCCTATTGGTCATAATCTGTCGTCTTCAAAAGACATTAATGAAGAGGTTGGACGTTACTTTAACGAAAGCCAAATTTATCGTATTGACCATTATCTGGGTAAAGAAACCGTACTCAACCTGTTAGCGTTGCGTTTCGCAAATTCGCTATTCTCGAACAACTGGGACCATCATGCGGTCGACCACATTCAGATAACGGCGGCTGAGCAGGTCGGTGTTGAAGGGCGCTGGAGTTATTACGACGACGCCGGTCAGCTTCGCGATATGGTACAAAATCACTTACTGCAAGTGCTGTCGTTAATAGCGATGGAGCCGCCGTCGCGACTCGATGCGGAAAGCATTCGTGACGAAAAGCTAAAAGTATTAAAAGCCCTGCGACCGATTAATGCCAGCAATAGTCAGCAAATGACGGTGCGCGGTCAGTATGCTAAAGGCTTCTCCGGCGAGAAAAAAGTGCCTGGGTATCTCGAAGAAGAGGGCGCCAAAGAAAACAGCGAAACCGAAACCTTCGTTGGATTAAAAGCTTACATCGATAACTGGCGTTGGTCGGGCGTGCCTTTTTACTTACGCACCGGTAAGCGCATGCCGGAAAAGCGCAGTGAAGTCGTTATTACGTTCAAAAAACAACCACACAATATTTTCCATGAAACTCTGCCGGACTTACCTCCTAATAAGTTAGTCATTCGCTTACAGCCAGACGAGGGCGTAGAAGTGGAAATGATCAACAAAATTCCGGGGCTGGGCAAACGCATGCAGCTGAAAGCCACCACACTGGACTTGAGTTTTGACGAAACCTTCAAGAAGAAGCGCATTGCGGACGCTTACGAACGTCTGCTGTTAGAAGTCATGCACGGAAATCAGTATTTGTTCGTCCATAGGCAGGAAGTTGAACATGCCTGGCAGTGGATTGACGGCATTATCGCCGCTTGGGAAACCACTGACGAGTCGCCAAAACCTTACCCGGCAGGAAGTTGGGGGCCAGTGGCCGCTGTGACTTTATTGGCTCAAGACGGCCGCGAGTGGGACGAATAGCAAAAAATTAGGAATTAAAATGAGTTACGAGGACATGTCAGTGAAAACTTTCGATAGCAATGAACAACTCTCTGAGAGCTTAAGTCAACACATCTGTACTCAGTTAAGTGAGGCCGTAAAGTTGCGTGGGCACGCTTACTTGGTGGTGTCGGGCGGTAATACACCAAAGCCTCTTTTTGAGCGTCTGTCAAAGGCCGATATCGACTGGAAACACGTTACTATTATGCTGGCTGATGAGCGCTGGGTACTGCCCGACTCAAAAGACAGCAACGACAAGCTTATTAAAACCGTTTTGTTGAAAAACAAGGCAGCGAAAGCCCATTACATCAGCTTGTTTACTGGTCACGAAAAAGCACAGAACGCTGCGCCGGTTTTATCGAAACAACTTAATGCGTTGCCAGAGTTTGATGCTGTCATTCTGGGCATGGGCGATGACGGCCATACTGCGTCTCTGTTTCCGGACTGCGCCGAGTTAGAGCAAGGGCTTACCGGAAACGATGCGGTTATTGCAACGCAGCCAACGAAAGCACCTTATGCGCGTGTCAGTTTGACCAAGTCGCGCTTGCTGAACAGCCGCAATATTTATCTACATTTTTGTGGCGAAAACAAGTTACAAGTCTTTAAGCAGGTTGAAGAAGCGGACGAAGCAATCTTACCTATTGGTGAGTTTTTGCATCAGCAACGAGTGCCGACCGAAGTGTACTATGCCGCTTAAGAATGCGGCTTAATGATGCCGCTTAAGGCAGCTTAAAACCGCTGTAAGAATATTTAGGAGTTAATTATGAACCCCACAGTAGCCGCCGTAACCGAACGTATCGAAAAACGAAGTGCTGCGAGTCGTAAAGACTATTTGGCTCGTATGGCCAAAGCTCGCAAACAAGGACCGCACCGCGGCGCGTTGTCGTGCGGTAACCTGGCGCATGGTTTTGCGGCTTGCGGTAAGGACGACAAGCAGGAGTTGCGCAGCCTAACCAAAGCCAATATTGGTATTGTCACGGCGTATAACGACATGCTCTCGGCGCACCAGCCGTACCATGACTACCCGGACAAAATTAAACAGGCGATACGTGACGTTGGCAGTGTTGCGCAGGTAGCCGGTGGCGTGCCTGCCATGTGCGACGGAGTAACGCAAGGTCAGCCGGGCATGGACTTAAGCTTGCTAAGCCGAGACGTGATAGCCATGGCCAGTTCAGTGAGCTTGTCACACAATATGTTCGACGGCGGCTTAATGTTGGGTATTTGCGACAAAATAGTGCCGGGGCTTTTAATTTCAGCCTTAAGCTTTGGTCACTTGCCGTTCATTTTTGTGCCTGCCGGACCAATGCCGTCGGGTATCCCGAATAAAGAAAAAGCCCGTATCCGTGAGCTGTATGCCGAAGGTAAAGTCGGTAAAGCAGAATTGCTGGATGCTGAGTCTGCGTCGTATCACACCGCAGGAACCTGTACTTTTTATGGTACCGCCAACTCCAACCAGTTAGTAGTAGAACTGATGGGTCTTCACTTACCGGGCGCATCTTTTGTTAACCCAGGTAATGAGCTACGCGAAGCGTTGACGCGTGCAGCAGCTCAACACGTGACTCGAATTACTGATTTAGGCAGCGACTACCGTCCTATCAGTGAAATTGTTACAGCTAAAACTCTGGTTAACGGTATTGTTGGCCTGTTAGCGACCGGAGGCTCGACTAACCACACTATGCATATTGTGGCTATTGCGCGGGCTGCGGGTTACGACATCAACTGGAGTGACTTTGAAGAGCTGTCTAACGTTACCCCAATGCTGACGCGTGTCTATCCTAACGGTCAGGCAGATATTAACTACTTCCAACGCGCCGGTGGCATGGCGTTCCTGACGCGTGAATTACGCGATGCAGGCTTATTGCATAACGACGTAGAAACCGTTGTTGGTAAAGGCTTGGATCTCTACACCAAAAAGCCGGAGCTGGGCGAAGATGGCAAGTTGAACTGGGTTGATATTAACCAAGAGTCGCTGGACGAAGACGTACTGCGTCCGGTGAGCAATCCGTTTAGTGACCACGGTGGTTTAAAAGTATTAAGTGGAAACATGGGGCGTGCGGTTATCAAAACCTCATCACTCCCCGAAGAAGCCGAACCTATCACGGCACCGGCGGTGGTATTTACCGACCAAAACGACCTAGACGCAGCGTTTAAAGCCGGCGACTTAAACAAAGACTGCGTGGTTGTCGTTAAATACCAAGGCCCCAAAGCCATTGGTATGCCAGAGCTTCACAAACTCACACCACCGCTGGGCGTACTGCAAAAGCGGGGTTACAAAGTCGCATTGGTTACTGACGGTCGTATGTCGGGGGCGTCTGGAAAAGTGCCGGCGGCCATCCACGTAACGCCGGAAGCGGTCGACGGTGGATTGATTGCCAAGGTGAAAAACGGCGATATGGTGAAGCTCGACTTCTTAACTGGCGAGCTGGAATTGTTAGTTGATAACAACGAGCTGGAACAGCGCGAACCAGAAAAAAATGATTTAACGGACAGTCACTTTGGCATGGGCCGTGAATTATTTGGTAATCTACGCGCCAGTTTTAGTGGTGCCGAGCAGGGCGCCAGTGTGTTATTTAAGGACGATAAAGAGCATGGTGAGTAGCGAACATACGCCAATTATCGATGGTTACGCCGTGGTTGCGGACATCGGTGGTACGAACGCCCGTTTTGGCCGAATTAATTTAGACACTTTCGAGTTAGATCGCATTCAGGTATTTCCTTGTGCGGACTACCTGAACCTAACTGATGCAATGATTGCGTATCGAGAGCAGCAGGATGTACCGCTAGAGCATGTAGCCATTGCCATTGCCTGTCCTGCAGAGTCGGACGCCATTCAGATGACGAATCATCACTGGCAGTTTTCGGTACAGGGAACCAAGCGAGCGCTAGGGCTTAAGAGTTTTATTGTGCTAAACGACTTTGCCGCAGCTGCCATGAGTTTAGTCACGCTCAATAAAAAAGAGCAGAAGAAAATAGGTGGCGGCAAAAAGCAAGACGACGCGCCCAAAGCCGTGTTAGGCGCAGGTACCGGACTAGGGGTTGGTCATTTAATTACCCTGCCAAACGGCGATGTTATGCCGTTGCCGGGCGAGGGTGGTCACGTAGACTGGGCGCCAATTAACGAGAAAGAACGGGCTATTTACGAGTTTTTAGCGCACCGTTTTGAAGGACGAGTGTCCGCCGAGCGTGTTTTATCGGGTCCCGGCCTGGAAAACCTGTATCAGGCCATAGCGGCGTATCATGACCGCGCCGTTCCGCCGTTAAGAGCAAAGACGATAGGTGCGCGCGCCCTCAGTGGTTGTGACGCCATTGCCACAGAAGCGGTTGAACAATTTTTTGCCAGCTTGGGCAGCTTTGCCGGCAATCTGGCATTAACACTGAATACGCGTGGCGGTGTTTATATTGGCGGCGGTGTTGTACCAAAGCTATTACCGATGATGGCAGCGTCTGAATTCCGCTCTCGATTCGAGCAAAAAGGCCGTTTCTGCAACCTCGCCGAGTCCATTCCGTGTTATGTCATTACCGCCGAACATGCCGGCATGCGTGGCGTTGCACAATATCTGAAACAACGCTTACAACAACGTCAGTTAACCAAGGAAAAGTAAAATGTCACTAACAGCAAAGGATATTTTTGAACGCGCTACCATTATTCCGGTAATGACGGTTGATGACGTTGAGCGAGCCGTGGAAGTCGGTGCCAATTTATACGAGCAAGGCTTTGAAGTGCTCGAAGTAACCTTGCGTACACCGCTTGCTATTAAGGCGATAGAAGAAATGCGCCGCCGCTTGCCACAAGCCTTAGTTGGTGCAGGAACCGTGTTAAACGAAGAGCAGTTGCAACAAGTTGTTGCCGCAGGCGCGCAGTTCGCAATAAGCCCCGGTGCAACCCCCGCACTGCTGCAAGCAGGTAAAACGTGCGGCATTCCTTTAATTCCGGGCGTAGCGACAGTGTCCGAAGCAATGGTTGGAATAGAGCATGGCTATAGCGAGTTTAAACTCTTTCCAGCCGAAGCGGTGGGCGGCGTTAAGCTGTTAAAGTCCATTGCAGCACCACTGCCCGGCATCAGCTTTTGTCCAACCGGTGGCATTAATGAAGCCAATTATAAAGACTATTTAGCGCTACCTAATGTGAGCTGTGTAGGCGGAAGCTGGATTATTGCTTAAGCGTACTTTCTGGTAGGCTAAAACCTATTGTTAATCGCAAAAGGAGCTTGCCATGTCTTCACAAGGGTCACGTCAAACATTGGTACGGCAGTGGGAGTTACTGAAGCTGCTGCCGACCCGACCGCCGGGAATGACCGCCAAAGACATTTGTCAGCAGCTTAACGACGAAGGCTTTGAAGTATCTAAGCGGCAAGTTGAACGCGACTTAGACCAGCTGTCGCAGTCATTCGCGCTAGAGTGCAACGACAAGGGCAAACCCTACGGCTGGCATTGGATGGAAGGTGCTGGTGCCGATATGCCGGCTATTTCAGCCGCCGAAGCACTGTCGCTGACCATGGTTGAGAAAGTCTTAAAGCCACTAGTGCCAAATACCGTTCTTAAATCTATTGCTCCACGATTAAACCAGGCGAAAGACAAACTGACCAAGCTGCACCAGGGGGCGTCGCTTGGCAGCTGGCAAAACAAAGTGGCTTATGTTCCCGCCACGCTGCAACAGCAAGCACCGGCAATTAACGATGACGTGTTAAATAACGTACAACTGGCGTTGCTGCATAACCAGTGTGTCGATGTGAGTTATCAGCCCGGCTCACAGCCCGACACAGTAAAAGACTACACCTTACACCCGCTGGCTATCGTACAACGCGGCGTTAGCACCTACTTAGTCGCCTGTGTTGACCCTTACGACGACCCGCTATTGTTTGCACTTCACCGCATACATGAGGCCGTACCGCGGGAAGACAAACACGCCAAAACGCCGGAAAACTTCACCTTAAAGCGCTATTTAGAGAAGGGCGCTTTGCAGTTTTCCGACGGCAACACTCTAAAACTGAAAGCGCGTATTAACGACAACCTGGCCATGCACTTAACCGAAACACCGCTTAGTGACGACCAGCAAATAACGGCCGACGGCGAAACTAATATACTGACGGCAACCGTTATCGACTCCTGGCAACTGCACTGGTGGGTGAAGTCTATGGGCGCTCAAATACAAGTTCTGGAGCCCAAAGCATTGCGTGACAGTGTTGTTGAAGAGCTGGAAGAAACTCTCTCAGCTTATAGTCGTGAATAAGTCAGAAAGACATTGCTTCAACGCTTTCTGACGTAAAAAACTGAGCGTTCTTCAACGGCTGTCCGTTTAGCCGGTAGCCGACCATAGGGCCGTCTTTGCCCGCCGACCAGTCAACGCAGGCAATGTGGTCGGTTTGTACGCAGGGTTTGCCTTGCATCCAGTAATGGCCAATAAACAGCGGCTTTTTGTTGTCGTAACCGGGCATGGCAGCCCCGGGGATTTCAGCGTCGGGCAGGTTGTTAATGTCGTCTACACCAATGGCCAGTTCGCGATAATGCGGATGTGCCTCGCGCCACCAGCGAGTACGAATTTCAGTGCGTCGATGCTTGCTTTTATCTAAAAACGAGTAGCCTTCAGGCAGTTGCACTTCCCAACCTTTGCATAGCACCTCGATGGCATTAAACAGCTCATGATGCTTGGTGTTGGCGAGCACCCAAGCGTCCTCGTGTAATACACCGTTGGTCGCATAATTCGCTAATATGTCTAGCGACGGCTGATGCCAGCAGGCATGCACCACACGTAAATTGGGTAAGTCTAAATACATTGGCAAGGTTTTAAACCAAGCGATGGTGTTAGCGTACCAGGTAGGGTCTTGTTCAGCTTCTTTTAAAAAGGCCTCGTGCTGCTCGAAGTTTTTCTGAGAATGCTCGCGCAGGTAGCTGCCTTTGTGGTCCTCAGTAGCCCAGGCCACCGCATTAAACTCGTGGTTACCCATAATGCAAAGAGCCTTACCATGATCAACCATACGGCGGATAATATCGACAGAGCGACGTTGCTGCGGTCCTCGGTCGACTAAGTCGCCTACCGAAATTAGCGTGCGTTCTGGGTGTTGGTACACACCGTTCACTTCCTCATAACCCATATTGCTGAGTAACGCTTCAAGCTTGTCAGCCTGTCCGTGAATGTCTCCAATAATGTCGTACATGTATGTCCTTATTTATTTCGGTAACGGTAAATTATTGCGCTGGTGCTTCGGTTTTTTATCGTAATAAAAAATAGCGCCCTTGGGTGTAAACTCGATATCGTACAGATGGTTAAGATACCGATGCAAGCGCTTGGCAAAACGCTGATACGGCTTCGCTTTACGGCTTGTATTTGCTATTAACGTAAACTTGGGTGGTTGCTTTTCTGCCATGCGCCTCGCCATAACAGGCATAATGTTAACGGTAAGCGCAAACACGTTAGTGGTTAGGTGTAAATCGTCAACTAGCAGGTCGTCATCGTCTCCGTAAAACACTAACGACGAGTTTACCCGTCGACGGTTACCAATAGGTTTATTGACGTAAGCTAGCTCGAAGTCACGTCCGTTGTAGCACAACCTGTACTCGAAAGAGCCAACAGTAATAGTTTCTGAAAAAACAGGGGAGTTTGTCATTATGGCTTGCGTAGCGTCCTTTATTACTTAACACAGGACAATAATAAAGCTTAGGTGCGACATTGTGCGTCGCACTGTAAAAGAGGGCGGATTTTGGGTGCGACCCATATTGTCGCAGCAATGGTTTAACTTCTTAAAGCATGGACATCACAAGGGAGGTGAGTGGGCAGGGAGGCTGCTTGATAAATGGTTTTTAGAGTTATATTAGGTGTGATTAATAAGCTAGGGCTGTAATGAGGCTCTGTTGGATTTAAAACGGCTCAGTCCCCTTTACAGCTTCGCAAAAACCAAGCACATTATGGAAGATGAAATACCACAATAAAAACATCAGCTATTATTCGCAGAATGCTGAAACCCTGGCGGATAATTACAACAGCGTATCTGTTGAGTCGGTGCACAAAGATTGGCTTGAGCAATTGCCGCAAGAGGGCATGGTTCTGGATGTGGGCGCCGGATCCGGGCGCGATGCCCGTTTTATGGCCGCCAAAGGGTTGAACGTCGTGGCCGTAGAGCCTGCCGAAGGCATTCGCGAAGTCGCACAAGGCTACACCGTCGGCAAGCCGGTGCATTGGCTTAACGACAGCCTGCCCGATCTCAGCCAGGTGTTTGCACTGCAAACCAAGTTTGATCTTATTTTATTAAGCGCTGTATGGATGCACGTCCCACCGTCACAACGTGAACGCAGCCTGCGCAAGTTAAGCTCCCTGTTAAAACCTAACGGCAAGTTGGTGATTTCGCTGCGTCACGGCGCCTGTCATGACGAGCGCACCATGTACGAGGTTTCCGCCGACGAACTGGCGCAATTAGCCAGCCGCTTTGGCTTAACCTATCAGTTACTCACACCCGAGCAACAAACCGATGAGCTTGGCCGCGACGATGTCAGCTGGCAAACCGTACTGCTGACCTTACCCGATGACGGCACCGGCGCCTTTCCACTGCTGCGCAATATCGTGGTTAATGACAAGAAAACCTCGACTTACAAAATCGCGCTACTGCGCAGCTTACTACGCATAGCTGAAGGCCATCCCGGTGCGGTGTTAGATCAAACCGAAGATCACGTCGCACTACCCATGGGACTGGTGGCGCTGTATTGGTTAAAACTCTATAAACCCTTAATTGACCATTACGGCATGCACCAAAACAACAACACCTCGGCGGGGCTGGGCTTCGTGCAACCACGGGGTTGGGGTTTATTGCAACATACCACCGCGGCCGATTACGCTATTGGCGCGCACTACAGCAGCGCAGAGCAGGCGATACCGCTTTATCAGACACTGAAAGACATCGCCGCCACCATTAAAAAGAACCCGGCCACATACACCACCTTGCCCGGTAGCAATACCGCCGTGTTTGAGGTTGAGCTGAATCGTACCAACAAGCCGACAACCGGTCTGACCCTGGATCTGCCGTTTTTAGCCTCGCTCGGGTCTTTTTATGTGCCTAAACACATCTGGGATTCGTTAACCCGTTTTAGCGTATGGATAGAGCCGGCGCTGGTGAACGAGTGGGCGGCGCTGATGCACAGTTACGACGTCAATAGGCAGCAATTTATCCGCAACAATTATTTAGATGCCCTGGACTGGAAAGACGATACCCGCAGCACCAACCGTGTGCGCCATCGGGTTAACGAACTGCTCGCTAATGATGACATCGCCTGTTGTTGGTCGGGTAAACAGATAAAACCCAATGACTACGCTGTGGATCATGCCTTCCCGTTTGCCCGCTGGCCCAATAACGATTTATGGAATTTATTACCCACCCGCACAGCCGTAAACGCCAATAAATCTGACCGCCTGCCAAGCAGCGACAAGCTCATATCCTCGCGCCAACTCATACTGCACTGGTGGCAACAAGGCTGGCATAACAACCACCGGGAGTTTTTCACCCAGGCCAACTTGGCATTACCCAACCTACACCACAACAACCAAAGCTTTGACGACGTATTCGAAGCCTTTGCGCTGCAACGCGACCGCATTAAAGATATCCAGCAGTTGGCGGAGTGGGGGTAGTTTATAAAAAGCCCGCAATAGCTGCGGGCGATCTGTTTTACGAGGCTACTAACTTAAAACGCGTAGCGGAATGATGCGCTTAAGGTGTCGATGTCTAAATCAGCGTCGCTGGGGCGGTACATTTCGTAACCTAGACCAAGAGAGATGTTGTCGGTGAAGTAGTAAAATGCGTTGACCTGGGCACGCACAATGTCTTCGCTATCGATATTGACGTAATCCACCTTGCCACCTAACTCGAATGACGACGTTAACATCGAACGAACGCCAACGCCCAAACCGAAGCCGGTTTCACTGTCAGAGGCTGAAATACCGCCGCCGGAACCGGATACTTCCAGTCGCTCCACCGATGCCGTTGCAAACATATCGGTATTATCCGACACACTTTGATAAAAGCCGGCACCGGCACTGAACATGTCTAAATCGGCACTGGCACCATTGGCATCTTCCGATACCGCTTTGTAATCGCCAAACAGCATCCAGTTATCGCTAAGCGCAACCGAGCCATTCAAGCCAAAGCCGTCGAAAGACGCCTCGCCAATATTTACATCTATATCAGTATCAAGGTACGACACATCGAGCTTGTTCCAGTTAGGCGACTGCGCCGTCGCCGCACTTGATGCTGTAATTAACGCCAACGCTAAGATTGATTTTTTCATGGGTATCTCCTTATTGATTAACTATCACCATCGTGGTGAATCCGTGCAGTAAAACCTTTGGGTGCGTCATTTTGGGTCGCAGTTAAACCATTTAGTTGCGACGTAAAATGACGTAGCAAAGCGTTAGCGTGAGGAATATGGACATCACAAGGGATGTGAGTGGGCAGGGATGCCGCTATTTTTATGCCAGATTCTGGATTACACCAATAAGGATATGATTATGAGCAAAGGAAAACTCATTGCCGTTTTAGCCGTCACTTTTTTAATCATCTACGTTGTGGCATCGCCATACCTGACTGTTTATCAAATTAAGTTAGCGGCCGAAGCCAGAGATAGTGCAGCCTTGTCAGAGCACATTGACTTTGGCAGTGTTCGGCAAAGCCTTAAGGATCAGTTAAACATTCAAATGGCACAGGAAATGGCTGCCGACGAAGAAATGCAAAATAATCCGTTTGCTGCGTTAGGTGCCGGCATTGCAAGTGCTATGGTCGAGCGTATTGTCGATGCCTATGTCACCCCGTCAGGTATCTCCGCACTGATGGCAGGCGAAAAACTGGATTCAGAAAACGGTAAAAATGAACACAAAAACAGTAAAGAAGCCTTGAAAAATGCCTCTATGGCCTACGAGTCGTTCAGCAAGTTTACTGTGCAAGTCGAGGACGAGCAGGGCGACGCAGGTAAGTTTGTTTTGCGCCGCCAAGGCCTGGAATGGAAGCTGACTGAAATCGTTATTCCGATGGATTAAAAATCAAAAAATATCAATTTAAATATGAATTAAAGCATAGTAACCTCGTTGTGTTAATGCTCAAAAGAATATTAAACATGGCACAATGGCATGTGCACTTCACATACCATGGGGGAGATTAGCTCTGCAACTTGATATTACAACGATGGATAGATATGTGTTGTAGCTAGACCTTCTTAATAGGCTTTCCATTCAGTCCTACAAAGGTAACTACGAGGAATTTGATACGAAATACATAGTTATATTTTATTTCGATAATACCGGCGTTTGATATAACCTTATACAGAAAGGTTATATCAAACAACCCGGCAAACAGATTATTGGCTGTATGGAAACCTAGAAGTGATATTAAGTGTAGGGAGACTTATTTTTTATGGGAAAATCAAAAGTATGGCTTAATGAATTTTTATTCACGAGAGAATTATTTAAAGGCCCAAACGGGAAGCCGTGAGAGTGTTCAATATTCTGTGTCAGCCAAGTTTTCATAAATCTATGTGGCCATCCAGTCGACCTTCAAAGTGGATGGTTAGCTGAGACAGTGTCAGATTCCAGTTCTGCACCGGGTGCGACCAGCGC
>Ga0208180_1000420_pt1 | contig 37332 bp, 39 predicted proteins | sample MalvireepMed_s16_FD_184241 | JGI IMG/M metagenome (GOLD analysis project Ga0208180, IMG submission 184241) | Marine viral communities from the Global Malaspina Expedition - Malaspina viral metaG DeepMed_s16 (SPAdes) (version 2) | ecosystem: Environmental > Aquatic > Marine > Oceanic | place...
CCCGACGATGTGGTGCAGCGGGAGGTCGATCGGATCGAAGAGATCGAGGCCATGCGTCTTTGGCGCACGCCCCGCCAAGTCGTTGCCGAGGAAATTGAGGATGAGGGCCTGCGGCGCGTACTCGACAGTCTCGCCATCGCGATCGAGAAACAAGAGTCTCAAAAAAATGGTCAACCGCTCCTAGATTCATATAATCTAAGCACAGATGGAGTTGGCCTACTCGGCCAACGCTCTAACGCCTGACGGCGCAGACGGTCCTGATCGAACCCTCAGAGCCCGAATGGCACCAACAGCACCAAGCCAAACCGTCGGACGCGCCGCTTCGCGTCGCGATGCTCCCGAGAGGAGCAAGCGTTTACCGTCGCGCTCAAATGGCCGCCTTCGTGCTTGGTGCAGGCGTTTTTCATCGACGAACGCGACCGTAGCGCCATGCCTCCAGCGTCGGGGAGCGCACGATCGGCGCCGACGTCCTCTTTTCAGACGTTTCCGCCGTCCAAATTCGCCGCGGCCGTGGCGGCCTGGTCGACCATCATCTTGCCACGCCATCATCCACTTTCCGGCGCGAGATCCGTGGCGCGAAAATCACAGCCCGTTGCCTTCTGATTGGCTATTCCTGGATCGATGGGAAAATGGGCGCTGGCCGCCTTCTACGATCAAGCAAATAACCGGCTGCGCCTACGGTTTCCGCTACGCGGACCCTCCGTTTTTTCGCTTGATCGCGGCGCCTGCACGCCCCTTCAAATCCCATCAGGAATGAGCCTGATCGCTTAAAAGGACAGGACCATGCAAAATATCGCGGAATTTCGGATTATCGGCCGGATCGGCAAGATCACAGAGCATGACAAGGTGACGAAGGTGAACGTCGCCGCCAACTATAACCGCCAGGAAAATGGCGAATGGGTCACGGACACGCACTGGAACGAGGTGACGCTGTTCGGCAAGCTGATCGAGCGCGCCGCCAAGGCTCAGAAGGGTGACTTGGTGCATATCACGGGCCGCGTCCGCCAGAACTCATACGACAGCGCCGAAGGCCGGCGCTACACGGTGGAGCTGATCGCGGACGGCTTCGCGGTTCTCGCCAAGGGCACGGAGGATCGCGACTAAGAGCGGTCGGGGCCGCCTACCGGCGGCCCCTCTCGCCGGCGAAGTTCCAGTTCAACGGCCTCGCGCATGAAGTCCGACTGGTTCTCACCATCGCGCAGCGCGGCCTTGATCCGGCCCAACGTCCCTTCCGGAAATCGCGCCATCGTCTTTTCCGCGTTAATCCGTGGGCGACCTGCCGTTCCAGATTTGCTAGTGGTCATCGCGAGGTACGCATATTTCTGATACCACCTATTGACGTCATTTCAGATACCACTTATTACAGGTTGGGCCTTTTATCAAGGCGACGGAGGCGAAGGCCATGTTGGGTAATCTGCTGACGATCGGGCTGTTCGTCCTGATCGCTTGGGCCGTCCTTAGGGGCGGTGGTGGCGATAATCCGCGCATCTGGAGCGGAGATACGCCGGATGAGGAGGCGCGTCGCAATACGCGCACCGATTCGAATTATCGCGGTTACGACCACTGGAACAACAATTCCGACCGAGGCTGGTAAGGCGTGAAGACGATTGCCATCAATGTGGAAAAGGGCGGTGCCGGAAAGACGATGATCGCCTGCCATGTGGCATGGCATCTCGCAGACGCGGGCCATCGCGTGCTGTTTCTTGATCTCGATCGCCAGTGCAACGCGACCGATGCGCTCGCCGACTTCGAAAGTCTTGGCACCTGTAAGCCGCTGTTCGAACCGGGCTATGTGCCGCCTGCCAGCTTTCCTCGACTTGCGATTTACTCGAACCGTATGGGCGGCGAGTATGACGCCGATTACCCGCGCGCGCTCACCAATCTCAGTGCGAACTTTCCGGCGCTCGATCCGTATTTTGACTATTGCGTCATCGACACGCCCCCTTCGTGGTCGTGGATCAACTTCGCAGCACTCTTAGTGTGTAATCACCTGATCGTGCCCGTCGAGCTGGGGCCGTTCGGTCCCGCCGCAACCAAGCAGGTTTCGGATTCGATCGCGACGGTGAACAGCAAGCGCCGAACTCCGATCCATGTCGTCGGGCTGATCCCCAACCGCGTGCGGGCCAATGACAGGCATCAGATGGACATGCTGGCCGCGATCAAGAGCAAGATCGGCCGCAACCTATTCAGCACCTATCTTCCGGAACGCGCACATTACAGCCAGGCCATCCAAGAGCATGTGCCGGTGTGGCGGTTCGAAAAGGACGTGCGGACCTCGCTTCCCCCGATGCGCGCCTTTCTCGAGGAAGCCATGACCCGGATCGGGAGCCACGCATGACAGACTTTACCGGCTTTGACGTTTTCAGCGAGAAGGCGGCGGTTGCGGACGCCGATCGCGTCCAGCTCCTCGATACCGAACTGCTCTATCCCGATCCGGAGAATGTTCGCAGCCATATCGACGACGCGACGATCGACGAGATGGCCGAGACCATCAAAGAGCGCGGGCAGCTCCAACCGATCACCGTTGCGCGGAAGGATGCCGATGGGCGCTATCGGATCATGTTCGGCGAGCGGCGCTGGCGGGCGTGCCAGAAGCTGGGCGTTCAGGTCCGCGCGATAGTCAGCAAGACTGATGATGTTGAGCAGGTTCGCATCGATCAGTTCATCGAGAACGATCAGCGCGAGGATCTATCGACGGCCGACATGATCCGGTTTGTCACCGGCCAGGTCGCGAAGGGGCGTTCGCTCGCCGAGCTGGCGCGGGCGACGGGCCGCAACAGGACGTTGCTTACCCGCTATCAAGGACTCGCCAAGGCTCCCGACTATATCGCAGGTCTGTTCGCCGATATTTCGATGAGAAGCGCCGTCGCGCTCACCCAAGCCGCCAAGACCGACGATGCGGCAACTCGCGCGTTCGTCGCTAACACCGCGCCCGAGGATATGACCGTGCTGGCGTGCGAGCGGTTCGCGCGTGAGGTTGGCGCGAAGAAGTCCGCGCCGAAGCCAGCGCCGGCCTTTGAGGAGGAGACGCTGCCCTCTGTTCCGCAATCCGACGGGACCTCTGACGCTACGCCCATCACCTCGCCGTCAGGAGCAACAACGGACGAGATCAGGGACGACGAAGCCGATCGCGCGTTGGACGAGACGATCGTTCCGGTTGCGCCAACGATCGGCGAGGCCCCTGCCCCGCGCGCTGCGTCCAAGCCGAAGGGCGGCAAGCAGCGAGTGGAGCGACCGACGATCGAGATCGAGGGCAAGCGTGCGATGGTCGTCGAAGCGCTGGTGCATTTCGACGGTGAAACAGAACCGCGGATCGTAAGCTGGCGCTGATCGACGGTTGAAACGGAGAGCGTCGGCAGCGGCCGACACTCACGCCCTGGTCCCATCCTTCCTTTCCGCGACTTCATCACTTCCAAGACGGATTGGGTGTGCCACGTGGCACACTTGAAGGTTGATTTTGGTGGGGTATGTTTAATGGCAGGATAGGTGTTGCGGTGTCGGATGTATTACATTATCCCTATGCGGGCCATGCCAACCTCGTCGCACCCTGCATCCCCCACCAAGGAATCAGCGATGTTGACGGCGCGTGTCGATCGCGAGCTGCTGGCGGCCTTCGACGCCGTGGCAGAGGGCAGGGGAGGGCGCAGCGCCCTTCTTCGCACGGTCCTGCAACAGTCGTTGAAGCACGTTGCCGATGCTCCCCGGATCGCGCCGAGGGCAGAAAGCCCCAGCAATCGCGTGAACCTGCGCTTCACCGATGCAGAAACGTCTGTCCTCGATCACAAGGCGGCCCAGCGCGGTGTTGATCGAGCGGGATGGATCAAGGCGCTTGTGCGCCGCCATCTTGGCCTCAAGGGTAGCGTCGACGATGGCCTGCGCGATGCGGTGGCCCCGATCCGGATGCAGCTCACGCGGATCGGTCGAAATCTCAACCAGGCCATGAAGGCGGGGAACGCCGCGATGATGGCGGACAGCGGGTTGCAAATCGATCGCGAGCTGCGCCGCATTGCCGACATGCGTGAAGAGATCAACGAGCAGATCGCCGCGCTGGCGGACGTGCTGCGTGGCGAGACCGCCTTTTGGGAGGTAGTCGACTAATGCCGTTTGGAGATCGCGAGGATGAGCTGTGGGGCGCATTGAAGCCGAGCTTCAAGCCCCGTCTCGTGAGCGATCCAAACATTCGCTATGCGCGGCACCTGGTCAACGGCACCGGCCCATTCGCGGCCCGATCAGCAGCCTCGTCGATACATGCGAGCTTGCGAGGCTCGGCCAAGGCCACGCTCGCGCGCGTTGTCCGACGCACCCCGGAGGTGCTGGTCAAAGTCACGGGGCGCAAGAAGGGGGCCAAGCATCTCGCCGCTCATCTCGACTATATCGGCCGCCACGGGGATATTCCGCTTGAAACGCGGGACGGCGAGTTCGTCGCTACCAAGGACGACGTGCAGCAGATCGCCGATGAGTGGTCCGATGCGCTTTATTGGCGGCGCGGCACAACGGTTTCAGCCGTGGCGATGGTGTTCTCCATGCCTGCCGGCACCGATCCGGAGACCGTGAAACAAGCGGTGCGCGAGACGGCGGAACGCATGATCGGCGACAATCACGATTATCTTATGGCGCTTCATACGGATACGCCGCGCCCGCATGTCCATCTAACGGTGCAGGCGGAGGGGCTTAATCGCACGCGCTTCGATCCGAGGCGCGAGGATCTGTTTCGGTTTCGAGAAGCGTTTGCCGAAGCGCTGCGCAGCCGTGGCGTCGAGGCGGAGGCAACGCCGCGCTATACACGCGGACAGGGGAGGGCGGGGACCAGCATGGCGCTGACCCAGTTGCGTGCGCGTATTCGCAGCGGCGCGTCTCGTCAGCCTACCGAAACAGACCTACGCCAAGCGCGCGAGGCGATGCAGATCGCCCTTGGTAAAGCTGAGCAACCTGCGTTCGTCTCGAAGACGCGAGAGCGGTGGCAGGACACCAAACAACGCTACGAAGTGGCGGCTCAACAGCTCGATCGCAGCGCCGACCACGAGGATCGAAAGCTCGCGCGTGACGTGCGGCAGTTCATTCAGGAGCGTGCCAGCATCGAAACACTCCCCGATCGCATGTTGCGCGAGGCGGAGGCGCGCGTGAAAGTTGCCCAGGAGCGGACAGATCAGGATCGGCGACCCCCTGATCGGGGTGTGCCACGTGGCACACCTCCTCCCACGAGGCGGCGCTGAGATGAGGCATCGGCAGCGCAAATTCTCGATTTTTTTCGACCGTCTGCTAAGTTGCATTGGCAGGGCGGTGAGGCGGTGAGTACGAGTTTGCGAGAAACTGATAGAATTGCGGCACTTCGGCGTTATCAGATTCTCGATACCGCGCGCGAAAGCGATTTTGACGACGTTGTAAAATTGGCCGCCGAGGCGCTTGGCGCCCCGATCGCAGTCGTCAATCTAATCGCCGATGACCGCCAATGGTTCAAAGCCGAGGTCGGCATTGGCGCGCGCGACGCGCGGCTTATCAGCTTCGTGGCCGCAATCCCCAAATCTCACATGTGGTCATCATCTCGATCGTGATTTCTGCAATATCTGGTCCTGGGCCATCTCGCGAACGCGCTGTTCCTGCCGCGTCTTCACCTCGATGCCGGCGATCGCCTCACCGCGGCCGAGCCGAGCCGCCACCTCTTCCTTGCGTTCCGCCACGAACTCGCGGCGCTTCGCGTGATCGTCGGGGAAGCGTTCGGTCGCGACTGCCATAGCAAGCGCAACATGGCTTTGCGCCTTGCGCAGCTCGGGGTCTTTCGCGTTTTGCACATCAGACTGCCGACGGAAGCGCTCGGCCAGATCGGAGCGAGGCTCGGCCTGTTCTTTCGTATCGCGAGCCTGGTTCGCCGTTCGCGTAGATCGGGCTTGGTTGTCGGGGGTGCCGGCCTGACGCGCTTGCTCGCGTTCAGCCGCAGCCCTGGTCTTCTCATCAGGCTTATAGCCATCGACTTTGATCCCCTGCGCCGAGGCGGCGAGGTAGGCGGCGCGCTGAAACTCGGCATCGCCGCTGACCTTGATCGATGTCCATCCGTTTTCCTTGGCGAGCCGGATCAGGTCGGGCAGTGAGTCCCGATCCTTTGCCTTGATCCGATCGGGGGTGAGTGTGGCCACAGCCTCTTTGTCATGCGCGCTGCGATAGAGCTTGTTCCCGACGCGGAGGAACCGAGAGTCCAGCTCAGCAGGCACTTCCATCGGTCGCCGGCGACGGCTTTCGCCTTCCTTGCCAGCGCCGGTCGCTTCGACATTCTCAACCATGTCACCGCTCCTGTTCGATTACACCTACAACCTCGTTGCCACGTTGCTCGGCCAACACGTCGATGAGCATGTCCGGGTGATCTTGGGTGACGACGCAATCCATCGCGAACGTGAAAGGATCAGGATCGGTTAGCTGGTCGAACGTCGGCATGACGCAATCGGGCAGGTCCTCATCGTCGCGCAGCGTTCGCGGAATCTGCGGCACCACGGGCGCGGGATGCACGCGCGCGCGGAACAGGCTGTCGGCATAGTAGCGGATTTTGTCGCCATGAATCGGCGGGATTCCGCCGCGCAGCAGCAATAGTTCGTCGTCGGGAAACTGCATCAGCTCTTGCGGGAGCAGGAGCGCACGGCGCTGGTCCGACATCGACTTGGAGCGGTTGGCGAGGACGCCGTGTATCGTAAGCGATTTGGTGATGGACTCCTGTCCGATGTAGCCGATCCGCTCGGATAACTCATTAGCGACCCGCAGCTCTTTGGGCGTGAAGGCGACTTCGACACCGCAATTGGCGACGATTTCGTTGGCGACATGCTCGCCATAGACGGCGCGGAGCTGCGATCGGGACTGGATCACCGGAAGAAGACGGATGCCGTAGCCGGCGACATAGGAGAAGGCGCTGGCGATCACCTGGGCGCGGCCGATGCGCGCAAACTCGTCGAGAATGACGAGGATTTTCAGGGGCGTGGTTTCATCCGGCAGATCGCGCACGTTCAGATCGACGAGCTGCTGGAAAAGGAGATTATAGAGGGGGGCGACCCGATCCAGTTCGTCGGGCGAGACGCCAAGATAGATCGACATGGGCTTGGTGCGCAGTTCGCGCAGATCGAAGTCGCACTCTTCTGTTGCCGCATCGACGCGCGGGTTGAGCCAAAGGCTCAATTTGGAGGTGACGGTCTGGACGATGCCGGCGAACGTGTTGTCCGCGCCCGATGTGAAATCTGCGAGCGCATTACGGCACCCCTGCGAAAGAACGAGCGAGCGATCGTCAAGAACGCGGCGGAAAAAGCCCCGCGTGTCGCCGGTCGTCATCAGCCGGTAGATCGCGCCGATGGTGAACGGCTGATCGGCAACCGCGAGATACGCCCCGACGCCGACAAAGGCCGTGCGCGCCGAGTCCGTCCAGAAGGGCTCGCCACGCTCAGGCGGCACGAACAGCATGGTGGCGATCTTCTGCAGCTCGATCACCACTTGGTCGGTGTCGGTGCGATCAATATAGCCGAGGGGATTGTAGCGAGCGGTCCGCCCTTCCGGGTCGGTCGGGTTGAACAGATAAACCGCTTGCCCATAGGTTTGCCGAAACCCTGCCGTGGCGTCCCAATTCTCGCGCTTCACGTCGAGAACCACGACGGATTCCTGCCACGACAACAGGTTCGGAATGACAATGCCGACACCTTTGCCCGAACGGGTAGGGGCCTCGACGATGCAATGTTCGCTCCCGCCGAATGTGAGGAATTTGCCACCCTTCTTGCCAAGGACGATGCCGCTGCCGGCACGGAAACCGGCGTGGCGGATCTCGCCTTCCTTCGCGAAGCGCGCCGCGCCGTGCAGCGGCGGCTTCCGCTTCAAGACCCACCACAGCATGAGGCGCGCGATGAGAACACCAACCAAGCCACCGCCGGCGAGGGCCTTCAGCACGACCGGATCATGCCGATAATACCAGAAGAACGCCGGCATCTTGAAAATGTCGAACTTTGCGCTGGGGAGGCCGAGGTAAATCCACGCCACGACCGATGCGATGAGGAAGGCGACGACCAGCGCGACGGGAATGCCCATCGCGAGGATGGTGCCCTTTCTAGGCTGCATGGCGCCCTGCCGGATCATAGTAGATCTCGGTGATCCGAAACTCGCCTTCCTCCTTTTTCATCTGCACCACGACATCGACGAGGATTTTCAGCAACGAGCGGATGTCGTCGCGTGCGAGGTCAGCGCCGCCCTCGCTTTCCTTCACGAGTAGGGTCAATTGCTCAAACGCCAGCTCGGCCGAGTCCGCGTGGATGGTGGTGATCGAGCCGGGGTGGCCGCTGTTGACGTTGCGGAGATAGAAGAATGCTGTGCCGTCGCGCAGCTCTTGGAGCAGGATCCGGTCTGGCCTCATGCGCAGCGCGCTTTCCAGCAGTTCCTTGGCTGTCACCTTGGCGGTGCCGGTGCCATCCTTGCTGTAGATCATGTGGACCACATTCTTGTGCGGCACCACCAGTTCGCGCGTGTCCTCGATCGTCAGCAGGCGCTCATGCTCCGGGATGAGCTGGATCAGGCCCTTGGAAAATGTCGTTTTGCCTGAGCCCGTGGCGCCGGAAATCAGAATGTTGAGCCGGCTGCGCACTGCGAGTTCGAAAAACTCCACGTGCCTCCCCGCATGGAGCAGGCCGAGTAGCCTTTCTTCGACGGGGCTGACGCGCTTGCTCGCGACCTTCGTGTCCGCGAACAGGCCGCCCGCCTCAAAATCCTGCATGGTGAGCGTCTTCGTCGACGGCTTGCGGATCGTGATCGACACCGTGCCGTCGGGCACCACAGGAGGCAGCACGAGCTGGACGCGCTCGCCGGTCGGAAAAATTGTCGAGCAGATCGGATTTTCGCGCGTCACGTCCTGCGAAGTGAAGGCCGCCGCTGCGCGCGCGAGTTGGTTGAGCGCTTCGAGCGTCAGATCCTCTTCGCTCTCCCAGGTCCAGCCTCCGCGCCGCTCGACGCCGATGATTGTAGGCTCGTTGATGATGACTTCGGTAACGCCGTCGTCATCGAGGTAGCGCCGAAGCGGCCGAACGGCATGATCGAGGATTGCCGTGTTGCGGAACGGGGCGTTCATTTCAGACCCAGGCCATAGACTTGCGAGAAATCGAAGTCCTTGGCGACGGTGATCGCCAGCTCGGACCCTTGGTTGACGCGCACGATCGGGCGAATGTTCTGGGTGTCCTGGAGAATTTGCGAGGTCGTATCGCCCGGCGTGCGGAACACTGACGAGCCTTGCGGACTGACGGCCTGGCCGGCGATTTGCCCGCCAGCGTCAAGCACGCTGAACAGCATCGCGGCGCCGAAGCGCTGCCAGAAGAATCGATCGATCTTGCCGGTGATGCCGGCGCGGCCGAGCGGATCGGAGGCCGGCGAGCCGATGTCGATCGCGACGCCACGAGGGGTGACAGCGCGGGTCCACATCGCGAACAGCCGATTTTGGCCGCGCTGCAATCCGCCCTGATACTCACCGAAGACCCGCGTGCCTTTCTCGAGCAGAACGACACGACCATTATCGGAATAGACGTCCCGAGGAATGATGCATGTCGTGTAGCCGGGCACGCTGCTGTCCATTGCGATCTGCAGCGTGCAGGGGATGATGGCGCCTGCGGTGACGAGATAGTTACGGTCCCCGATCATGCGCGCCGAGGCCGTGCCGATCGACGAGGTTTGTTTCAGCGTATCGAGGTTCGTCGTCCGGGGTGGCGTGCTACCTCCGTCGTTCTGACCATTGCCGGAGGCAACGCCGGCGACGTCGCTCAGCGCGCGGCTGACGCCCTGATTGGCATTGTAGGCGATCAGGGTCGATCGCCGGGCATTGTCGCGCAGCTCACGCGCCTCGTTAGCGCGCCGCTCGGCTTCGCTGACGCCCCGACTTTGCTGACCGCCTGCTGATCCATAGGGCGTGATCGGCTGTCCATCGGGGCCGATCGCCGGCACCTGTTCGCCGGCGAGCTGGACCGGGGCGTTCGGGTCGCGGGGCGCCGTCGCCAGCGTCGGCGCTATGACCGAATTGGGATCGTAGGGCGCTTCCGCAGCGGGAGGAGGAGCCTTGCGAGCTTCGAGCGCCTTGTTGTCGCTCCCCGAGCCGGTGACGAGCGACAGAACGCCGAACACGACAGCGCCGGCCAGGGCCGCGCCCACCACCATCTTCTTATTGTCCCATTGGACGGCATTGAGCGACGGGATGCGGTTCGGACGATCGGCTGCAGGGGCGCGGTCGATTTCATTCACGTCGGGCGTCGCATCGACGTCGAATCTTTTATCGGACACGTCAGTTCTCCGTCGTGCGCTCAACCGCTTCCGAGGCCGTGTCCGTCTTGGGATCGCGGCCGTAGAAGCTCGGGCTTTCGTTGTAGATGCACAGCACCACCTTCCCCCGGCGGAGGCGCAATTCCTTGTAAACACCGTGGATGACGACAAACTCGTCGCGAACGTCGAACGGCGCAGTTGCCTCGCTTCCGTCCGGATTGACGGTGAAGATGGCGGGGATCTCGCGCTGGTTTGGGAAGCGCAGGACCGTGAATTGCCCGTTGTCGCTAACTTCGGACGGTTGAAGGTCGGACGAGCCCTGGACCTTGTAGTTGAGGTTCCGCGTGCCTTCGAGGACGCCTATATCGAGCGCCGCCTTGATCGCGCCGTTCTGCGCTGCGAGGGCGGCGGCAAGCTGTTGGCGCTGCGCCGCCAACCGGGCCTGCGCAGCTTCATATTCAGGGTAGCGGAGTCGGACCTTGAAGAACGTACCCGGCGACCGCGCGGACGCGACCGCCGATAGTTCGAAAGTGTAATTGCGCTTGGTCCCTTGGAAATCCGTCACCACAATCAGGTTTGTGGCACCAGCACGCTCGCGAGGCTTCACAAAGAGGGAGTTTTCAGCCGGCGCGACCTCCCAGGAAACCGTGTCGCCCATCGCTACGAACTTGATGACCTCACCGGGAGCAAACTCAATCTGCGTCGCGGTCCGGAACGCGCTCCGAATTTGGATCACGTTACCGTCGGTGTAATTGAGGGCATCGCGTGGAAGGTACGCCAGACAACGCTAAGCGAGAACATTTCAAGAACCGTATGATGGCCGTTACCGCCGGAGGTCGCTAAGCCCCAGTTCTTCCCACATCCATGTAAAGTCATAGGTGCCCATCGGATCGGCGGTGCCCGATTTTGCCGCGCCATTTTCGATATATTTGAGCCAGTCGGCTACCTTTACCCGCCCCGCCTTTGTACGGGCCAGAACGCGTGGCGTCTTGTGGCTGAGGGCTGGGACCGGCTCATCGAGCGTTTTCGTATATTCACGGGTCAGCATATCGTGAACGATGCGCTCCATTTCATGCGGTGGAATATCCAGCGCCTCGTCCTGTGGCGTGCGGGCGGCATCGTCGGCCATAACCTGATCGAGCGTCCGGATTTCGGCCATAGGCGCGCTCACGCAATCACCAAGCCATTCGCCCATCTGAGTAATTGCTCGCTCCGCGCGGGCGGCACTGTTTACCTCGACGATCAGCTTGCGCCCTGCCAGTTCCACATTGGCAAAAACCGGCGTGCCGTCATCCATGGTCGTGACGAAGGCCCGCTTGCCTTTGGTCGCTTGCAGCTTCTTGTTCTTCGTCGCTGGTGCCAGCCAGTTCCAGAAACTGTCGCTGGCAGGTTCCAGCCATTGTGCCGCGTTCAGCCTTCGGATCAGGCTCTTGCCGACCACGCCTTTCGCCAGCGGAAAAACGATACGGTGGAACACCAGGTCATCGCCGTCGGCGTTGACCATATCCGGCGCGCTGCCGGGCATGGCCTTGCCCAGACAGTCGAGCAGCCACATGTTCGTGAACATCGGTCCCGATGCTCCCAGAAGCGCGTCCCGATCGGACGGGTCCAATTCCGCAGTGTCCTGAGTTTCGTCGGCAAGTCGGGAAAATGCATCGACCACTCGCACGGCGCCCTCAGCGCTGAACGGCAACAGCGCTCCGGAAATGCCATGGCGCCCGTTCACGTCGACAACCCTTGCGGCGATCTTGTCCCAGTTGACCAGGGTCTGGGTTGCACCGTGTTCGCGCACCGTCACCGGAGCAACGTCGCGCAGCAGATCGCGCAAGGTCATCGACTGACCAGGCACGACTTCGCTGACCTCATAGAGCGACATGACCGTATCGCGTAACGCGCGCATATAGGCCTTGTTCGGCGCCTTTTCGTTCCAACCCCGGCGCTTGAGATAGTCATCGACCAGATTGCGACCGTCGGGTTCCAGTTCCTGCGTAAGCAGATCTTCAAAGGCGCAGCCCCATAGCGGCCCTTGCCAGTGATCGCCAATTATCTCGAATATGGCGTCAGGCTCGAGTCCGGTCGCTTCGCTCGCCGGATCGAGATGCGCGGACAGCATTTCGGCCAATGCCTCATCCCATGGCGCGCGATCCGCATATTTCATCAGGCCGGAAAGATCGTAAGCCGATTTCGATCTGGACATTCAGATGGGCCTTTCCACGCCGAGGCGGCGCATTTCTCGATAGATGGTCGATCGGCCGATGCCGAGTTGTCGTGCTGCTTCTGTCGGCGAGATGCTCGCTTCGACCAGTTTGATGGCGGCATGTACCTTGGACATGTCGAGCGGCTGACGGCCGGGCAACTTTCCTTTGGCGCGCGCGGCGGCGATCCCATCCCTGGTTCGCTCGGAGATCAGTCTCCGCTCGAAATGGGCGATGGCCCCGAACACATGGAAGATGAGTTCGCCGGCGGCCGACGATGTGTCGATCTTTTCCTCAAGACTCAGGAGCGCGATGCCCTGGCCGCGTAGCGTCTCGACCGTGGTGAGCAATTCGGCGAGCGAGCGCCCAAGCCGATCGAGGCGGACCACCGCCAGCGTGTCGCCCTTGCGGGCATAGGCGATCAGTTCGGCCAGACCGGGCCGCTCCATGCTCTTGCCCGACATGACGTCGGTGAACACCTTGATCGCGCCGGCCTCCTCCAGACGCATGGTCTGTCCAGCCACGTCCTGATCGCCGGTGCTGACGCGGGCATAACCCAGAATATCGCCCATCCCGTGCGTCTCCCAAACGGTCGTTCTGTGGACGATCTGAAGGGCGATCGCTTCGCCCCATCCATATCCGTCCACATACTATGTCTCTTTACTCATGGCTGTCCATAGGCCCAGATGACCTTTTGTGGACGGGAATCGGAATGACGAAGCGTAAGCATCAACTCCTGACCGAGAGCGAACGCGATCAGATCCTCGCCATCCCGAGCGAGCGCGACCATCTAGCCCGGCTCTACACCTTCGAGCCTTCGGACATCGAGATCATCGGCGCACGACGGGAGCGACGGAACCAGTTGGGTGTCGCGCTGCAACTCGCGCTCTTGCGGCACCCGGGCATCACACTGGCGCAGTTGATACAGGACAAGGGAGCGATACCCCATGATCTCGCCGCCTTCGTCGCGGAACAACTTGATCTACACGTAACCGACCTGGCCAACTATGCAGCGCGGGATCAGACGATGACGGACCATGCCCGCGAGCTGGCGATGCGAGCGGGCCTTCGTGGACCAACCCGCGCCGACATTCCCTTCATGATCGAAGCGGCCGCGAAAACGGCATGGGCGACCGACAAGGGGATGACGATAGCGATCGGCGTCGTCACCGCCCTTCGCGAGGCCCGGATTCTACTGCCGTCCATCTCCACCATCGAACGCGCCAGTAGTGCGGGACGCGCGCGTGCCCGCAAGCAGGCTGCCTACGCCCTGATCGCTGATCTTAGCGCCGAACAGGTCCACGCCCTCGACCAGGTCTTTGACGACGCCGGCGGCATGAGCCAACTCGCTTCGCTCAAGACCATTCCCGTTGCGGCCAGGCCCGATCACATCCGCCAGATTCTCGACCGCCTGCGGCAAGTGCGGAAGATCGGCATCTCCCCGGACGTGGCTGGCCGCATCCATGCCGACCGATTTCGGCAATATGTCAGGGAAGGCCGCGCTTCGCCTGCCTATATGATCGAGCGATATATTCCCTCCCGACGGCGCGCTACGCTGGTTGCGTTCCTGCTCGACCTCGAGGAACGACTGACCGATAACGCCTTGGAGATGGCGGACAAGCTGATCGGCAGCATCTTCACCCGCGCGAAGAACGCCCAGGCGCGCAGCTATGCCACCACGTCAAAGAATGTGGCGCGGCTGATGCTGATCTTTCGCAGGACAATCGACGCATTGACCGATGCGGTCGATACCGGCGAAGATCCAATGGAGGCCCTGGACGCATCGGTCGGGTGGAACACCCTCCTGAAGGCGAGGCCAGAAGTGGCGACAATCGCGGAAACCGCCAACCTTGATCCGCTGACGGTGGCGGCCGACCGCTATGCGACGTTGCGCAAGTTCGCCCCCGACCTGCTTGAGGCGCTCCAGTTCAGGGCCGGAAAGGGCAGTGCAAAAACGATCGCCGCCATCGAGATGCTGCGCGACCTCAACAGGTCGGGCAAACGCGATCTGCCTGCCGACGCTCCGATGCCCTTCCGCAAGGAATGGCGGAAAATCGTCGTGGGCGATGACGGCAAGATCAACCGGCGTCTCTGGGAAATCGCGACGATCGCGCATCTGCGCAACAAGCTGCGTTCCGGGGATGTCTGGGTGGAGCGATCGGCAGGATACCGCCGGTTCGACAGCTACCTGCTCAGCGAACCCCAGGCGAAGCCGATCGTGTCGGCTCTCGGTCTGCCACCCACAGCCGGCGAATGGCTCGAACAGCGGGGCCGCGAACTTGACTGGCGGCTTAAGAAATTTGCCCAGCGCCTGAAGCGCGACGCTCTGGAGGGTGTGCGATATCGCGACGACCGCCTCCAGATATCCCCCGTTCGCACGATCGCGACGCCCGACGCCGAAGCGCTGGCCGACCGGCTCGATGCCATGATGCCACGCATCCGCATCACCGAGCTACTGCATGAGGTGGCGCAGGAAACCGGCTTTCTTGCGGCGTTCACCAACCTGCGTACCGGCGAGCCGTGTCCCAATGAAAACGCGCTGCTCGCCACGATCCTCGCCGATGCGACCAATCTCGGCCTGTCGCGCATGGCGGCGGCGAGTCAGGGCGTCACGCGCGATCAGCTCCTCTGGACCCATGACGCCTATATCCGCGACGACAGCTACCGCGCGGCGCTGGCCCTCCTCATCAACGCGCACCACCGCCTGCCATTCTCACGAGTATGGGGCGACGGCACCACGTCCAGTTCCGATGGCCAGTTCTTCAGGGCCGCGAAGCGCGGCGCGTCGGGCGGCGATATCAACGCCCGCTATGGCGTCGATCATGGCTTCAGCTTCTACACCCATAATTCTGATCAGCGCGCGCCCTACCACGTCAAAGTGATCTCGGCCGCGACGCATGAGGCGCCCTATGTCCTCGACGGCCTCACCAGCCACGGCACCGATCTCAGGATCGTCGAGCATTACACCGACACCGGCGGGGCGACCGATCATGTCTTCGCCCTGTGCGCGATGCTGGGATTTCGCTTCTGCCCGCGCCTGCGCGACTTCCCCGACAGGCGGCTCGCGCCGATCGCGCCGGTCACGGCCTATCCGTCCATCACCCCGCTGTTGGGCAAGCGTATCCGCACCGACATCATCGGTGAGCAATGGGAAGACGTGCTGCGCCTCGTAGGGTCGATCAAGGCCGGCCATGTCGCGCCATCGGTCATGCTGCGAAAGCTCGCTGCCTACGAACGGCAGAACCAGCTCGATGTCGCGCTACAGGAAATCGGCAAGATCGAGCGGACGCTGTTCATGCTGGACTGGCTAGAAAATCCCGATCTGCGCCGGCGATGCCATGCCGGTCTCAACAACAGCGAGCAGCGCCATGCCCTGACGCAGGCGATCTACACATTCCGCCAGGGCCGCATCATCGACCGCAGCCACGAGGCGCAGCAATATCGGGCATCCGGCCTCAATCTGCTCGTCGCCGCGATCGTCTATTGGAACACGATCTACATGGATGCCGCCGCCCAGCATCTACGATCAACATCGGTCGCGGTGCCTGATGATCTACTCGCCCATACGTCCCCAGTAGGTTGGGAGCATATTGCTTTCTCGGGCGATTTCCTCTGGGATCGAGCAGCCGCTTCCGCTGGCCGCAAGGCCCTCAATCTGCCGCCGGATAGCCGCGCCGCCTAAGCGTTCGCTGATTGTTCGCCCTTAGCGTTGTTTAGCGTACCATCCACGCTATGCCCTCAGATAGGATTCACCTGGATAGAGATGGGTAAATACCGACCAGTGAAAGACCATGTCCAGCGAGGCGTCGGGCGCGACGATCCTAGGGATGACATTGAGCAGAACCGCATACTTGGGGCATTGGCGGGCCAATTCGTCGAGCAGTTCCTGCACGACATCGGCGCCAGTATAATCGCCCTGCCACCCGGCGCGGACAAGCGCCTGCGCCGTGCGACCGCAGCCGCAACCCAGATCGTAGATTTTCATGCCATCGGCTAAGCCATGATGTCGCAATACAGCGACATGGCCATCACCGATCGACACGAAATCGGCCATGGTGGGCGCGCCAATCGCTTGCGCCAGAGCCAGCTCAGGGTCACCGGGCAGGGCTTTCAGCTTGGCACGGACCAGCGCGCGATAATCGCGAACCGAATGGCTTTGGCGAGCCTGTGCGGCGGAACGCTTCCTGCGAAGCAGGCGGGAAAGCCCAAACATGAAAAAGATCCCCCTGAAGTCGATATATGCTCTTCATGAGGCCAAGGCAGCGCAGCGGCAACCAGGATTGGCGACGATAAGAGGTAACGCGGTGCGCGAACGGCCGGGTCAACTGTCCGCTGCCGGCAGCGGACATCGACAGCATCGGCCCTGTTCCAAATAGATCACCTCCTTGCTTATGGATTCACAGTTATATGTGATAAAGGACATTATCACATATAACCTGTTAGGTCCGAGCTTATGCTGCCGTTAATGTCACCGCCTGCGCTCACCCTGCCGCCGATCGTCGCAGAGGCGCGGCCACATGTGCATATTCGCTTCCTTGAATTTTTCGCCGCCAATATCCGCAATGCCAACACCCGGCGCGCCTATGCGAAAGCGGCGCGGGAGTTTCTAGGTTGGTGCCACAACCATGGCGTGCGCCATCTGGAAGAGATCGCGCCCATTCATGTCGCCGCCTGGGTGGAGAAGCTGGGGCAATCGCTGGCACCGCCCAGTGTCAAGCAGCGCCTGGCCGCGATCCGCCATTTGTTCGACTGGTTGGTGACGGGGCAGGTGATCGCGACCAACCCCGCCGCCAGTGTCCGCGGCCCGGCGCACAGCGCGCGGAGAGGCCGCACACCGGTGTTGGAGGCGCAGGAAGCACGCGCGCTGCTCGACGCCATCGACATTTCGACGCCGGCCGGGTTGCGTGACCGGGCGCTGATCGGGATCATGATCTACAGCTTCGCACGAGTGGGCGCGGCGCTGGCGATGAAACGGGAGGATGTGTTCGTGCAGGGGCGACGGCTCTGGTTGCGCCTGCATGAAAAGGGCGGCAAGCGGCATGAGATGCCCTGCCACCACATCCTTGAAGACTATCTGCTCTCTTATATAGAAGTGTGCGCAATTACCGAGGGCAGGGGACCGCTGTTCCGCACGATCGCGCGTGGCACGAAAATCCTCAGCGCCACCCCGCTGCGGCAGGCCGAAGTCCATGCCATGGTCCGCCGCCGCGCCCGTAACGCCGGGATCGGGACGCGGATCGGCAACCATAGTTTCCGCGCGACCGGCATCACTACCTATCTCAAGAATGGCGGGAGCCTCGAAAACGCCGCCGCCATGGCCAATCACAGCTCGACCCGTACGACCCAGCTCTATGACCGGCGGAGCGACGAGATCAGCCTTGCCGAAGTAGAGCGGATACGGATTTGAGTGCCCGATCCAGAAGTTCCTCAATTCCAGCAATACCCTGAGGTATGCCGGGTAACACCTATGCCTTCCTGCAAAGCCGCCGGATCGCTCAGGCGGGACGGAAAAAAGTCCTCGACCCGCCGCCGCACCCCAGCCTGCCTTCGTTAACGAAGCGATGGCAACCCTACCTGTGCCAGAGCCTTGGCTAGATAGCGCATAAATGCTGGCGTCCGTCCAGCGTCTCGGGCGCGCAGCCAAGCTAGCGCGACTATGGGCCGCCATTGAGAAATGTCGTTAGCGGTCACGCCGGACACCGCCGCATAGCTCCTCCGCAATCGAACCGCCGCCCAGTCACGCCACAGTCTCGTCACCCAGTCATTAGGCCCGATGCCAAAGCGCATCAGCATCTCGGATCGCACCGCGTCCGCCGCCGGATGGCCCACTGCGGCCTTCGACCAGTCGATCACTACCAGGCCCCCTGAGGTCATCATAACATTGCCAAGATGAAAGTCGCCATGAGTCAGCGCATCGCCATGCGGCAGACGGTCAAGATAGGCGATGGCTGACCGTTGCAGCGCATGTGATGCAGGGCCATAGGTAATATCCGTCGCCAGCACCTGTTTAAGTGATCGCAACGCCCCCCCTGGTACCCGGTGCATCGCGCCGTGCAACGCACCCATGCGGTCGAGCGCCCATCCAGCCCTTATCGGATTACAACGAATCCAGTCCATCAATGTCGGGCCGTGCAGCCGTGGATAAATGATGGCCCGACGCCCGTCCCACGTTGTTCGCCCGATCGCCGCTACGGTGGGCACGCCGCTGGCTGCCGCTTGGGCGGATGTCAAAGCTTCGCGCGCGATCATCTCGTCCGAGACGCTGTCGCGGAACAGCTTGACCACCTGATCCCCGCCAATGTCGAACAAATCTGCACTCGCACCGCTGGCGAGGAAGGAAAGCTGAGACGCCTGATCATTCATGCTATTTTGTTAACAGAGCAGGCCTGTCTCAAACAGTCTCGATGCAATGTTACTCGGCAGGATAAATTGCTACCTTCCTGCTTTCTTTTGCTTGCCGCATCACATCACTTCCGCTGAACGGTCGCAGTGGACCATCTCAAGCCCCATTTGGCGAAATGTCATATAGGTGCCCCGGTCATCCTAACCTCGTTGCGAGCAAATGACTGCTGCCCTAACAAGCTGCAAAATCGGCCTCATGATCTACAGCTTCGCGCGGGTAGGCGCGGCGCTGGCGATGAAGCGGGAGGATGTGTTCGTGCAGGGGCGGCGGCTGTGGCTGCGCCTGCACGAAAAAGACGGTAAGCGGCATGAGATGCCCTGCCACCACATCCTCGAAGACTATCTGCTCGCCTATATAGAAGCGTGCGGGATCGACGAGGGCAGGGGGCCGCTGTTCCGCACGATCGCGCGTGGCACGAAAACCCTCAGCGCCACCCCGCTGCGCCAGGCTAAAGCCCATGCTATGGTCCGTCGCCGCGCCCGCGCCGGATCGGGGCACAGATCGCAATCACAGTTTCCGCGCGACCGACATCACTACCTATCTCAAGAATGGCAGGAGCCTCGAAAACGCCGCCGCCATGGCCATCACAGCTCGACCCGCACGACCCAGCTCTATGACCGGCGGCGCGACGAGATCAGCCTGGCGGAAGTGGAGCGGGTGCGGATCTGATGGCGACAAACCAGACCCGGCCAGTCTGCTTGAGCAGACTGGGCATCAAGGGGACGGAAGGGAGGGCCGGATAGGCGTGACGCCGGGAATGTATGACAGATGCTCGGGCGCACCTCCTGCTGCGCCCTGCTTGCCTCTGCCCCAGATGACGCCTATATTCGCCTCACCTGAAACAGAGACGATTATGGCAACGCAGCCTAACAGCATCGAAGCGCTGCTTGGCGTCAAGGCCGGGGTGCAGGTCTCACGCCTGGCGCTGCCCTCCTTGATCGAGAAGGGGCTGCCCGTCGCGGCGCTCGACCGCTTGGCCGACAGCGTGGCGCCGGGCGACGCGCGCTTCAAGTTCCGCCTTATCCCCAAAGCGACGCTGGAACGGCGGCGCAAGTCCGCGACCAAGCGACTGACGAGCGAAGAGGGGGACCGGCTGGCCCGCCTGGCCAAGGTGTTCAGCTTCGCGCTCAACATCTATCGGGAGCCGGAGCGGGCGCGGGACTTCCTCGGCCGCCCGCACCCGATGCTGGACGGCAAGGCACCGCTCGACGTGGCTCTAGCGACCAGTCCGGGCGCGGATCTCGTCATCAACCTGCTCGGCCGTGCCGCCTATGGCGGGGGCGTGTGAAAGGGGAGCGGACCGACCAGGTTCTCACCGCCTATCGCATCGGCGATCCCAATGGCGTCCACCCCATCTATGACAGTGAAGGGGCGCGGCTGTATCCGGGCCGGTGGAACATGGCGTTCAGCCCCATCATCTACACGTCTGAACATTATTCGACGGCGATCCTGGAAAAGCTGGTCCATGCAGGCAGCGTGCTGCCGCCCAACCAGCATCATATCCGCATCACCATCCCTAACGGCGTTTCCTACGAGATATTCCAGACCGCCGCGCATCCGGGCTGGGACGGGAAGGATGAGGGGCTGTGCAAGGCGTTCGGCCAGGCCTGGTATGCACAGCGGCGCAGCGCCATCCTGATCGTGCCGTCGATGGTGGCGCGGGCGGAACGCAACATCCTCATCAACCCGCTGCATCCTGACGCCGCCGGCATCACGCATGAATTGCCGGAGCCGGTATGGTGGGACGAGCGGCTTTATGGGTGAGGGCGAATGGATTAACGGCCCTATCCAGATGGCCAGTGCCGGGGGATTCATGATACAGGCCGTTCCCATCGCCGACCTCATGACCCAGTCGGGCGTCGCGTTCGGGACCAGTGGGCCGCGGGGGCTGGTGGTGAGCGCCATGACCGACCGGGTGTGCTTCGCTTACACCTGCGCCTTCCTCCAGCATCTGGAGGGCCTCGGCCAGTTCGCGCCGGGAACCCATGTCGCCATCGCCGGCGACCTGCGGCCGTCCAGCCCGCGCATCATGGCCGCTTGCGCCGCGGCGGTGCGGCATATGGGCGGGGCCGTGGACTATTGCGCGCCATAGCCGCGCAAAGGTCATGACCGTCAACCTTCCGTCAGAATCCCACGCAGATAGCGGCCATAGTCGGACTTGCCGAGCTTGCCGATCGCTCGCTCCAGACCGCTGGCATCAATGAAGCCTTGGCGGAAGGCGATTTCTTCAGGCGCGGCGATCTTGAAGCCCTGGCGCTTTTCGAGGACGCGAACGAATTCGGCGGCGTCGAGCAGGCTGTCGGGCGTGCCGGTGTCGAGCCAGGCATAGCCACGGCCCATGATTTCGACATGGAGGTCGCCGCGCTCCAGATAGATGCGGTTGACGTCGGTGATCTCCAGTTCGCCGCGCGCCGAGGGCTTCATGTTGGCGGCGATATCGACGACCTTTTCATCGTAGAAATAGAGGCCGGTGACCGCCCAGTTGGACTTTGGCTGCTCGGGTTTTTCCTCGATAGTTTCAGCCTTCATCGCTTCGTCGAAGCTGACCACGCCATAGCGTTCGGGATCGTTGACATGATAGGCGAAGACGCTCGCCCCTTCCTTGCGCGACGACGCGCTGGCGAGGATTTCGGGCAGCCCGTGGCCGTGATAGATATTGTCGCCAAGGATGAGGGCCGACTGCTGGCCCGCGACGAAATCGGCACCGATGATATAGGCCTGCGCCAGGCCGTCGGGGCTGGGCTGCACCGCATAGTCTAAGGTCATGCCCCAGGCCGAGCCATCGCCCAGCAGCGACTGGAAGGCCGGCAGGTCACGCGGGGTCGAAATGATGAGCACCTCGCGGATGCCCGCCAGCATCAGCGTGGTCAGCGGATAATAGATCATCGGCTTGTCATAGACCGGCATGAGCTGCTTCGAGGTCGACAGCGTCATGGGATAGAGGCGCGTGCCGCTGCCCCCGGCAAGAATGATACCCTTCATAGCTTCAAAGTTCCCCAATAATCAGTTGGCCGCCGGCTGCAGCCGGTCCATCACTTCGTCGAGCGACGTGCGCCAGTCGGGCAGCGTCACGCCATGGACCTTGGCGATCCGCGTGCAGTCGAGGCGAGAATTGGCGGGCCGGGTGGCGGGCGTGGGATAATCGGCGGTGCCGATAGGTCGCACCGATGCCGACGGACCGCCTCGCGCCGTCGACGCGGCAAAGATCGCCTCGGCAAAATCGGCCCAGCTCGCCTCGCCCGGCGCGGTCATGTGGAAGACGCCGCGCAGCTCCAGGCTTCTATCGGATACCATGTTGGTAGCGACCTGAAGGATCGCATCCGCGATCGCCAGTGCGCTGGTGGGATTGCCGACCTGATCGCCGACCACGCCCAGCTCGTCGCGATCGGCCGCCAGGCGCAGCATCGTCTTGACGAAATTGCCGCCGAACGGGCTGTAGACCCAAGCTACACGCAGCACCGCGCTGTTGTCGCTAGCGGCCAGGACCGCCCGCTCGCCCGCCAGTTTCGATGCGCCATAGACGCCGGTGGGGCCGGTGGGATCCGTTTCGACATAGGGGCGGTCCAGCGTCCCGTCGAACACATAGTCGGTCGAGATGTGGATGACGGGGACGCCAAGCTTCTTGGCCGTCTGTGCGACCGCGCCAGCGCCGCCACCGTTGATGGCAAAAGCGAAATCGCGTTCCGTCTCTGCCTTGTCCACTGCGGTATAGGCGGCGGCCGAAACGATCACGTCGGACTTCGCCGCCTCCAGCGCGCGGGCAACTGAGGCGGGATCGGCCAGATCGAGGTCAGGGCGGCCGATCGCGATCACCTCATGCCCGGCGGCCTTGCCTCGTTCAAGGAGGCTGGTGACGACCTGCCCCGCCGTCCCGGTGACGGCGATTCTCATGCCTTGGCTTTCTCGAGGCCCAAGCGCTGGCCGTCATACTGGTCGCGCAGCGGACGCCACCACCATTCATTGTCGAGATACCAGCGCACCGTCTTTTCGATGCCCGTGTCGAAATTCTCCTGCGCCCGCCAGCCCAGCTCATTTTCCAGCTTGGTGGCGTCAATCGCATAGCGGGCATCATGGCCGGGGCGGTCCGTGACATATTCGATCAGCTCGACGCGGGGCATGTCGGTGGGGCGCAGTTCGTCGAGCACGGCGCAGATGCGCTTGACCACGTCGATATTCTTGCGCTCGTTGCGGCCGCCCACATTGTAGGTTTCGCCCGGCTCGCCCTTGTCAATGATAAGGTCAAGCGCACGGGCATGATCGTCAACATAGAGCCAGTCGCGGATATTCTCGCCCTTGCCATAGACCGGCAGCTTGCGCCCTTCGAGCGCGTTGAGGACGGTCAGCGGAATGAGCTTTTCGGGGAAGTGGTAGGGACCGTAATTGTTCGAGCAGTTCGACACCACCACCGGCAGGCCATAGGTGCGCTGCCAAGCTTTCGCGAGATGATCGGACGCGGCCTTGGACGCCGAATAGGGCGAGGAAGGATCGTAGGGGGTAGTTTCCTCGAACAGGCCTTCGTCGCCCAGCGAGCCATAGACTTCGTCGGTGGAGACATGGAGGAAGCGGAACGCGTCCTTTGCTTGCGGGTCGAGGCCGTTCCAGTAGCCGCGCGCGGCCTCCAGCACGGTGAAGCTGCCCACGACATTGGTCTGGATGAAATCGGCCGCGCCGGTGATCGAGCGGTCAACGTGGCTTTCGGCGGCCAGATGCATAATGCGGTTGGGCCGGAAATCAGCGATCGCCGCATCCATCGCCGCGCGGTCGCAGATATTGGCGTGCAGGAAGCGGTGGTTGTTGCGCCCTTCGACTTCCTTGAGCGATGCTTCACAGCCTGCATAGGTCAGCGCGTCGATGGTCAGGACGTCATAGCCCTTCTGCAGCACCAGATAGCGGACAAGGGCCGAGCCGATGAAACCGGCGCCGCCGGTGACGATTACGCGCATGAGTTATTCGCTCCAGGTGAAATAGGTGGGAAGGTCGGCGAGCAGCGGCTGCTTGCGGTCCTTGGCCGAGAGGGTGTCGGCGTCGGCGACGTCGGGCCAGACGATGCCGATCGCCGGATCGTTCCAGGCAAGCCCCTTGTCGCACTCGACGCTGTAGTAGCTGCCCGTCACCTTGTAGCAAATGACGGTATCGGGCTCGAGCGAGCAGAAGCCATGGGCGAAACCCGGCGGCACCCAGAGCTGCTTGCCATTGTCGGGGGTTAGCGTTTCGCCGACCCACTGGCCATAGGTGGGAGAGCCGGCGCGGATGTCGATGGCGACGTCGAACAGCGCGCCGGTGGTGCAGCGCACCAGCTTGCCCTGGGCGTGCGGCTCGCTCTGGAAATGCAAGCCGCGGATCGTGCCGGCGCGGGCGCTGTGGGATTCATTGTCCTGCACGAAGCGGTAATCGCCAATATGTTTCGCGAACAGATCGGCCCGGAAAGTTTCGGCGAAATAGCCGCGCTCATCGCCGATATGGTGGGGAGTCAGAAGGGTGACGCCGGCAATGTCATAGGTCTGGACTTCCACAATATCCCCTTTGATGAAGAATCGTCTGGTTCCGAATATCAGTTGTTGCTGTTCTGGATCACCGACACGGCGCTAGTCACGGTCAGCACCGGCGAGAAGAGCTGGCTGATGAGTTGGACGAGCTTGCTCGGCTGATTGGCCGCGGCGTTGCCGAAATAGAGGACATCCTTGTCCTGCATGGTGAATTTTTGCGCTAGGAAATAGGCGCCCGTCTGCATCATATTGAGATGGTAGACGCGCGGCGTTTCCTGCCCTTGGGCATCCTTCACGTAGCGGAACAGGAAGATGGCGGCGGGATCGCCCAGATTGGGATTGGCGCCGCCGGCGGTGGCGACGGCTTCGGCGAGCGAAACGGTCGAGCGGCGGAACGGCACCTGCTCCACCTGGCCTGACGCGCCCAGGATCGAATAGGTGCGCGGATCGTCCACCAGCATCAGCCGGTCGCCGGGGCGGATCGCCACGTCGAGCGCCGGATTTTCGACTATGTCGTTGATGCGCACGTCGGCGGTCGCAGTGCCGCGCATGATGCGCACCATCAAATCCTTCGAATTGCCGCGATAGCCGCCGGCCAGAGCGATCACATCCGATAGGCTTTCCCGGTTGGTCTGAAGCACGAGCCGGCCTGGCCTTGCCACCTCTCCGCCGATAATGACGGAATTGGTGATCGCCTGGTTCATGGTGATAAGAACCTGTGGATTTTGCGACAGGCGTTTTAGCGCATTGCGTATACTCGCCTCAACCTCACCTACGGTGGAGCCTGCGACATGCAGCGTTCCGGCATAGGGCACGGAAATGTCGCCCATGTCGTCAACCCTCATAGGGGGCAGTTTCTGCACCTGAACACCGGGTGTCGCGGCAAGCTGGCTGGCAGTCGCTGCCGCGCCGCCGCTGCCCGAAAATAGCGTGACGCCTGCTTCATAGATATGAATGTCAAGCACATCCCCCGGCCCCACAAGGTCAGTTGGCGGCGGCGCGAGGTCGGGCAACAGTGCAGCAGGTGAAACTGCCGCGCTGTTGCCCGGCAAGTCGGCAGCGTTGTTGATCTGCATCAGCGCGATGGGCGTGCTGCCGTCCCGGGGCACGGTGGCGGATTTCATGACCTGCCGGCCCGTGGGACCGCTCGATGGCAGACTGGCGCACCCCGCCAGTGCTGAAAGCAGGAGCAGATAAACGCTATTTTTGACTGGCATCGTTCACGATCTCAAAAGCTGCGGCTATAGTGGCCGCACGCTTAGCATCGGCGTTTGAAAATGGACAATAGTTCCTTGCGCATGCGAACAGATGGCGCTGCTTGACCTTGCGCGACATCCCATGTTGGCCTAGCGCAAGGGTTCGAATATCCTTATCAGGCGCTGCACAATATCATGAACGTCAACCCGTCCTTCCCGATCGAGGCCGAAACACCCGCGCGCCAAAACGCCTTGTCGACGTGGGTGAGGGAGCGTCGCTGGTTCATCCTCTTCGTCATCGTGCCGACGTTGCTGGCAACGCTCTACTACGGGCTAATCGCATCGGACATCTATGTCTCCGAATCCCGCTTCGTCATCAAAAGCCCGGATCAGAAAAAATCACAGACATCAACGCTCGCCAACCTGGTGCAGACCACGGGCATGTCGGGCGGTCAGGAACAGACCAACGAAGTGCTGACCTTCGTTCGGTCGCGCGATGCGCTTAAGGAGCTGGAGAAAAAGCCGCGCATTCGTGATCAATATTCCGCCCGCGGCGCAGATATATTCTCCCGCTTCCCTAAGCCTTTTTCGGATAACGGCTTTGAGAGCCTATATAAGTATTATGGCAATATGGTCGATGCCCGCTTCGACACCGAAGAGGGCACGGCGGTTGTCAAGGTACGCGCTTTCACGCCGCAGGATGCCTATGCCATTAACGCGCGCCTGCTCGACTTGTCCGAAGGGCTGGTCAACCGGCTGAACGCCCGCGCGCAGACTAAAGGCATCGCGGAGGCGCAGCGCCAGGTAGAACTAGCCACCAATCGCGCACGCGCCGCGCGCGTCGCGCTTACCCAATATCGCAATGCCCAGGCATTGATCGATCCCAGCCAGCAGGCTGTGGGCGTGCTGGAGATATCCAACTCGATCATCGCCCAGCGCGCCGCGCTCCAAGCGCAGCTCGATCTCATGCAGCGCCTGACGCCCGGCAATCCCTCGATCCCTGCCTTGCGCGACCGCATCAGCGCCATGTCGATCCAGATCGGAGCGCAGGACAGCCGGGTCGTGGGCGACGGCAGCGGCATCGCATCGAAAATGGGCGGCTATGAGAATCTTCTCGTCGAACAGGAATTCGCGACTCAAAGCATGAACGCGGCCAACGCTGCGCTGGTCCAGGCCCGCGCGGAGGCCCAACGCCAGCTATATTATCTTGAACGGGTGGTCGACCCCAATATACCCGACGAGCCATTGTTGCCCAAGCGGTTCATCAATGTGCTCATCATCTTTGCGGCCAGCCTGTGCCTCTATTTTATCGCTTGGATGTTCATGGTCGGCGTGCTTGAGCATCGTTCGGAAGATTGATCGTGGCAAGCGGCAACCTAAGGCGGTTTCGTGACAGCTGGGCGCTCCAGACACGCGTCATCCATGCCCTGATCATCCGGGAACTCATCACCCGCTTCGGGCGGGAGAATATCGGTTTCCTGTGGATCATGGCCGAACCGCTGCTGTTTGCCGGCTTGGTCGGGATGCTATGGTATTTCACGAAGGGACCGACCGAACATGGCGTCGGGGTGGTCGCCTTCGTGGCGACGGGCTACATTCCGATCACATTGTTCCGCCATTGCGTCGCCCGCAGCGTCGCAGTGTTCACCGTCAATCAAAGCCTGCTCTATCACCGGCAGGTCAAGATCGTCGATTTCATCCTGGCCCGCTTCGTTATAGAATTTCTGGGCGGAATGATGGCCTATCTGTTCATGGCGATCGTCCTCATCATCTTCGACGAATTTCCCATTCCGGCGAATTTCGGCCTGCTAATTGCGGGATGGATGCTCTACGCCTTCTTCTGCTTCGGCGTGTGCCTCGTCATCGCGCCGCTATCGGAAATGTCGGAGACGATGGAAAAATTCGTTCCGGTGACCACCTATATCATGATCCCCTTTTCCGGCTTGTTCTACATGGTGTCGTGGATGACGCCAGGGGCGCGCGATTTCATTCTGCTTTCGCCTTTCGTTAACGCGATGGAAATGATGCGCGAAGGCATATGGGGTACCAAGTTGACCGCCTATTATAATGTCTGGAACCCGATCATCTGCTCGACCGTCGCCATGATGATGGGCCTCATCCTGTGCCGCCATGTGCGCAAGAAATTGACCGTTGAATGATCGTCTGCACTGATATCAAAAAATCCTACTCCCATGGCGGAAGGGCCAAGCGGGTTCTCAAGGGCGTTAATCTCACCATCGACCGAGGCGAACGGGTGGGCCTGCTGGGCCGGAACGGCGCGGGCAAGAGCACGCTCATCAAGCTTGTCGGCGGCGTGGAAATGCCGACATCGGGGAAGATCAGCCGGGGTATGTCCGTGTCCTGGCCGCTGGGATTTGCGGGCGGTTTCCAGGGCAGCCTGACCGGTTATGATAACGCGCGTTTCATCTCCCGCATTTATCAGCGCGACTATGGCGACATGCGGGCGTTCGTCGAGGATTTTACCGAGATGGGTCGGCAGCTCAAAATGCCGGTCAAGACCTATTCTTCCGGCATGCGCGCCCGTCTGGCCTTCGCCTTGTCGCTCGCAATCGAATTCGACTGCTATCTGATCGACGAAATCATCCTTGTCGGCGACCAGAATTTTCAGCGCAAATGTCAGGTGGAATTATTCGAAAAGCGGCAGGATCGGGCCATGCTCGTAGCCTCTCACAGCCCGGAGTTCATGAGAGAGTTCTGCAACAAGGCGGTGATAATCAATAATGGGATTGCAGACATTTATCCCGACATTAATACCGCTATCGATATATATTCCAGACTATAAGCATTAAGAATTTATCGATGTTAAAAAATATCAGGAGGAACAAGTGAAGTCTCTCGGAATAACGACTGATGTTTCTCCGGAAATCATAGAAATGGTGAAGCAGAGCGGCCTATTCGATATCGAATGGATGTCACGCGGAGGTAAAATTCTTTCCGAAGACGAGCTGATTATAGGATATATTACGGGTATATTTGAAATATCCGGTCCCAATGTTATATTCGATGATGATTTTTATCGCAACTTCTATGGGGACGTAGAAGAAGCTGGGATACATCCCTTTCTTCATTATATTCAGTTTGGCATCGTGGAAGATCGTTGGCCCGGCCCGCTGTTCGACCTCGACAGCTATGTCAACCAGCATGTCTCTGCCAAGGCGCATCGAGGCGGTCCGCTCGGCCATTATCTTCATGCCGGTCGCCGGTTCGATTATGGACCAAATGGCTTGTTCGATCCCAAATGGTACAGGGAGACCTATCCTGATGTCGCGGATATGGACCCTTTCGAACATTATGTTCTGTTCGGCGCGGCGAAGATGCACGATCCCGGCCCGTCTTTCTCGACCCGCTATTATTTGTCCCGCAACCCCTTCCTCCTAGGCAGCGAAACAAACCCTCTTGCCCATTGCATCAGTACCCCCGGCAAGAAATATGAACGCCATGTTTATGTGCCGGTTCCCGGCGATGGCACCCCGCAATTGCCGCCTGGCTGGGCCCACCTGGCGCGGCACGGCGTCTTGAAGTCTCGATATGGCAGTTCGCCCAATTTCAAGACCGGCAGGCCGATCATTGTGTTTGGCACCCATGAAATGAGCCGGACTGGCGCGCCGCTCATCATATTGAAGCTTATCAAAGCATTTGCCGAGACAAGTTTGTACGAAATCGTCACCTTCGCCGATCGGCTCGGCGATCTGGAAGAGGATTTCCGCCGCTATAGTCATATTGTCGATTTCACCCGGCATCATATCGGCGATCCCAACCTGAATATCAGCGATCTAGTCCATGAACTTGGTCCCGATGTCCGTTTAGCCATCTGCAATACGGCCAATCTCAATCATTTCGCCGGTCCGCTCAAGGCATTCGGCATCCCGCTGATCTCGCTCGTTCACGAGATGCTCTATGTCTATCCGGTCGATTATGTCGAAAATATCTATCGCTTCTCGGATCGGGTGATCTTCCCCGCCAAGTTCGTCCGCAACGTCGCCAATGACCGCAAGCCCCTGCCCGAGGGCAAGGGAATGGTACTGGGCCAGGGTTTGCTCGATCCAGCATTCGGCCAAAGCGATCAGGCCAAGGCGCGGCAGAGCATAAGACGCGAGTTCGGACTGGATACCAATGCGCCCGTGGTGTTGGGATGCGGAACCGTCAACATCCGAAAAGGGGTCGATCTGTTCATCAACGTTGCCCGCTATGTGAAGGACAATGGGGGGGAAGATATCCGCTTCCTGTGGCTCGGATCCGAGAAGCCCGATCCGACCTTCGCCTACTGGTCGAAGAAGGATGTGAAGAGTTCCGGCCTCGACGACATGCTACATTTTGTGGGAGAGCGGGCGGACCCTGAACCATATTATCTGGGCAGCGATCTGTTTGCGATGACATCGCGGGAGGATCCTTTCCCCTGCGTGATCCATGAAGCCATGGCGTGTGGCCTGCCTACCATCACCTTCGCAGATGCAGGCGGCGCACCGGAAGCTCTCGAGGGATGCGGATCGGTCGTGCCTTATCGCGACATCAAGGCGATGGGAGATGAAATCCTGCGGCTGATCGTGGACCGCAAGGCCATGGATTCGATGGCACAAGCCGCAAAGGAGCGGGTGGCGACCAAATATCGCTTTGCCGATTATGCCCGTGAAATCATGCGGATCGCCCATGAGGAGGTCGGCGCCGACATTGTCGTTCCGCCCCGAACGGCAGCTTCGCCGATCCGTCCCCGCCTCTTCTTTTTCGCGCGCGACTGGTGGATCAGCGGCGTCAATTCTTTCACAGAAACGCTGGCGCGCCACCTGAACGAAAATGACATCGACGCAACCCTAGTGTTCCCGACGATGAACAAGGCCAACGCCAAGCATCTTCCCGACCTCCCCACGATCCAACTGGATCTGGAAGGCAGTGCAGTCGAGCAATGGAAGCGCCTGTATGATTTCATCGAATCACAGGCCCCGTGCATCGTCGTTCCCAACTACGACTATTTCACATCGGCGCTCACCCCTACCTTGCCCGACAATGTCGGTTCGATCGGCATCATCCACAGCGATGACGTCGAACATTATGACCATCTTCATCGCTTGGGCCGTTATTGGAATGCGATTATATGCAGCAATCGTCATTTGCTGGACGAAACCATCGCCATCAATCCGCATTTTGCGGCGAAATCGTCCATCATTCCTTATGGCGTTAGCGTTCCGTACGCACCAGAGCCGCAACGTCGTGAAGCCGGCCAACCTTTCCGCCTAGTCTATTGCGGTCGGCTGACGCAGCAGCAGAAGCGGGTCATGGACCTGATCGGGATCGTGAGGCATCTGAAGGAACGGGCCATCCCCTTCACCCTGAAGGTAATTGGAGAAGGCGATCATTTCAGCAAGCTTGAAGAGGCTTGGACGGACGAGATCGCAAACGGCACGGTGGCAATGCTGGGCAGGCTTACGCGTCAGGAAACCTATGATGTGTATCGCGACAGCGACGCGCTTCTGCTGGTTTCGGAGTTCGAAGGCATGCCCATTGCGTTGATTGAGGCCATGGCCTGTGGTTGCGTTCCGATCGTCACCGACATCCCCAGCGGCATTCCTGATCTTGTGAACGAGGAAACAGGCTATCGTGTGCCCGTCGGGGATGTCAGGATGTTTGCCGACATCATCGAGAAGCTCGCCGCCAATCCGGCGGAGGTCCATGAAAAGCAGCTGAGGGCCCTGCGCCATATTGCAACAGGCGGTTTTACGACAGAAGCGATGGGGCAGGCCTATAAAGGCGTCATCGAGGACATTTGGAGCGATATTACGACAGGCGCCTACAAACGTCCGCCTTCGCTCAACTGGCGCGCGCCACTAGAAGGCATTTCCCTGCCTGGCTATCTTTTTCCCGCCTGACCCGGGTGACGCAAGGCGTCGAGGACATCGCACATGACCAAAAGCATCGGTATCTTCGGCGCCAAAGGCTTTATCGGGCGCCATCTCGTCCGCCGCCTCGCGTCTGTCGGCCGTCCCGTCATCGCCTTTGGCAGGAGTTTTCCGGTTCATTATGCGGATATAATCGGCTATCCTGTCGAAATACGGGAAATCGATTTCAACGACGTTATTGGCACCCAGGCCAAGATACAGGATGTCTCCACCGTCGTTCAGCTCATCAACTCTTCCAGTCCCAGCCTGGGGAATTTGCATGTGAGTTCCGATTTCAGGAGCAACGTCGCACCGCATGTGGATTTCATCGAGTCCTGCATCGCCTCGGGCGTGGAGGCATTCCTGTTCATCTCGTCGGGTGGAACGGTGTATGGCAATCCCTATTATCTGCCGATAGACGAGGGTCACCCGACCTGTCCGATCAACAGTTACGGACTGACCAAGCTAATCATCGAACATTATATCCGCCTTCTCACGCAGCAAGGCGGCATGAGCTATGTCAACCTGCGCGTGTCTAACCCCTACGGACCTGGCCAATCCGTGAACAAGGGGCAGGGGCTGATCGCCTCCATTCTACAGAAACGCGCGGAAGGAGAGCCGGTCATCATCTATGGCGATGGCTCCATCCAGCGCGATTATCTCTATATAGATGATGTCGTCGACGCTGTGATCGCCGCCATCGACACCCGTGGGCTCAAGGCCACGCTCAACATCGGCAGCGGCATCGGCCGATCTGTCCTGGATGTCATATCCGCTCTTGAAACCGTTCTGGGCGAGAAAATCGCCACCTCCTTCGTGGAGGGACGCTCCACCGATGCCCGATCCAACATCCTCAACGCGAGCCGCGCCAAAGAGATTTTAGGATGGACGCCGAAATGGGATTTCATCGAAGGGCTCAGACAAACCGCGGGATAGGATGATAGTCCCGACCTCCCCGTTCATCCTGCAGCTTCGTCGGGTTCTTCCGAACGGTATGATCGGTCAATTCGCCAAAGCAGACGCAATCTGCCGGTGATCGCAGCCTTATATTGCCGCTTGTCCTCTGTGGATGCCGGATTGAACCTGTCGATGGAAAGCACCAAGGTCTGCATCGTTGATGAAAATGGGCGGAAGCTCGTTTCCGAAAAGGTCGAGAGCACTCCGGAGGCGGTCGCTACGCTGCTGAAGCGCTATGGTGCCATGAAAATCGCCAAGCGCCGTGGTCTCAAGAAGGCTCGCGTTGCTCTTGCCCGCCGGCTCGCAGTCATCATGCACGCCATGCTGCGCGATGGCACTTTGTTCCAGGCATGAGGTGAGATAGAACTGTTTGCCAGCGGTGAAGCGTCGAAGCTGATCCGAGGGCGGTGTTCCGAGAGGGAACGCAGGGACGAACGATATGCGAAGGTGGTCAGATGGGCTGAAAAGCCCGCTTCGAGTCAATGCAACGTTCGCCTCTGTGAGACCCGATACAGCACGGCCAGCCTCCGACTCGGCCAGTGCGGACAGATTCATGAAACCCTCAAGGGATCACACCGCCTAGCTCTGCAATTACAGATCTGGACCCTAATCTACATGATGGGTGGCTCCTTCTCAGGTTTGCATGACAGCAACCCATCAGGACTTATACCAACCTGCATTGATCACGACCCACGCGCCCATTTGCGGCGTCCGATCGTCATGATGCGCCACAGCTGATCGATCAGCCTGTTCCATGCTTCGCAGCAAAGGTCGATGATGTTGTCGTGGGATGTGAAGATCCGGTTGGACAGGCAGTTGTCGCGCATGAACTGCCAGATATTTTCGACCGGGTTGAGTTCGGGGCATTTGGGCGGCAGCGGAATGATGCTGATATTCTCTGGCACTTCGAGCTTTCCGGTCATGTGCCACCCGGCTTGATCCATCAACAGAACGCCGTGGGCACCGGGTTCGATAGCGAGCGATATCTCCGCCAGGTGCAGCGACATGGTCTGGGTGTTGCAGAACGGGAGGATCAGACCTGCCCCCTTACCAAGCTCTGGGCAGATGGCGCCGAAGATGTAGGCTGATTTCGTCCTCTGGTCCTTGGGTGCCGACGGCCGGGTACCGCGCCTGGCCCAGCGGCGGGTGATCTTGTTCTTTTGGCCGATCCGAGCTTCGTCCTGGAACCAGACTTCTATCGGCGTGCCGTGCGGGAGCGCGGCCTTGACCTTTGCCAGTTCGGCTGCAAAGCCCCCTTTTTGAAGTCCTCCATCGCATATTCGTTCTGGGCATGATGGCGCGGGCGCGCCGTCAGTTTGACATAGCCCAGCTTCTTCAACTCCCGCCCCACCGTCGTTTCCGTCAGGGACACGCCAAACTCGTCATGGAGCCAACGCGCCAGGTCGATCAGCCGCCAGCGCACAACCCCATGGATCGCCGGGATTGGGCCGCTTTCAACGATCTCCGCAAGAGCTTGGTGCTGGGCATCATTCAACAACGGGGACGTGCCTGGTGCCTTCCCGTCGAGCAGTCCGTCCGGACCGTTGGCATTGAACCGCACCACCCAGTCGCGCACGATCTGCAACGTCACTCCGCCGATGGGCGCGGCATCGCTGCGGCTTCCGCCATCATAAATTTCCGCCAATGCCAGCAACCGTCGTCCCTGGTTCGCGCTCCTCGTCGCACGCGCCATTCGCCTCAAGCCCACTGCGTCAAAGTCGTCCCGCATTCTGATCGCTGCACCCATGGCCATGCCCTCCAACCAGAAGCCATAGATTCAGAAATTCAGCGCCTTGGGAATCCCCATCGTGAGTCAGCCTCACTGAAGGTTGGTATCAGATGCCGGAAGCGGAGCCATCCACCTCATCCGGTTTCCTGGAGTGAAGGCCTTTATGGCAGCGGCCGACCGCTCGAAGGCATCGACAATCGCCATCCTGAAGAACGGTGCCTTCATACCCGATGGCAGGACCGGAGAGGTGCTGCTGCGCGGCAGCTTCATGTATCCGGCTATTTCAACGATGAAGAGACGAGCAGGAACTCATATCATGAGCAATGGTACCAAACCGGAAATGTAGGCTTCATGCTGGATGGTGAAATATATATTACTGTCCGGTTGAAGGACGGCTTCCGTACGCCGGGTCGATCGTTGATTTCAAAATGACAAATGTGTATCATACGCCGCCCGCCCCCACAGACGCGGTATGGCAAAGAGGTAATGATATTGGCAGTCACTGGTCCGTTGTTCATTCTTGGCAGTCCGCGTTCCGGCACGACCGCAATTTCGACTGCGTTAAGCGAAGTCACGGGTTTTGCGATGAAGGGCGAAGGCCATGTATGGCCGCTGCTTCTGCATCTCGAACAGATGGCGACTCGATATAGCGATGGAGTGATGGATCTCGCGGGTGCTGCAGCCGATCTCGAACTCGCCTCCTTTATCGAAAAGATGGCGGCTGAGCTCCCGGCGATATTCGCTAAGCACTATGAGCCGTGGGCGGACCGATGGATTGATAAGACGCCTGGGGCTGGAATGCTGGAGGCAGTGCCAAGGCTTTCGAAGCTTTATCCTGGCGGCAAATTTATTTTGATGAAGCGGCATCCCATTGAAGCCGTTCGATCCATGCAAAGGCGGTTCCCAGACAGAACATTTCAGGCACACTGCGCCAACTGGGCGAGTACCTACGAGACCTGGTTAAGGGTGAAGAATGGTCCGAAATTGCCTGTGCTTGAAATCGAACAAGCTGATCTAATTCTTAACCCGAGAGAGGCTGCATCAACACTGTCTCATTTTCTAGTCGGTGATGAGAGCCTGGTTGATGATCTGCTGATGGCTTCCGGCCAGCGAGGCATAGAGCAAACGGCTCACCCGAGCATCATACCTTCGATTGACACCGTTGACTGGACAAATACCGAGAAAGAAGATTTTATTGCATTATGCGAAGATACAGCGACTGGAATGGGCTATAGTATTCGCCAGACTATTTATCGAGATACAAAAGGCGTATCTTCTCTTTTTTGGCCAAGAGTGAACACATCTACGTCATACACTGATAATATCAATAATTATTGTTATCCTATTAAGGGCGGATTTCAGTTGTGCCCTAATGTGAATCCAAGCTATCCTGTAACGATTTCATATAGGAATGTTGCCGTGGAGGGTGGCTCTAGCCTGTCATTCGGATACGCTCGCGAATTTGCTAACGGCCCCGATTTGTCGATCTCGATCGATGTTCGTCACGCCTCAAAGGGCGATTTAATATCGCACAACGATGTACCGGCTCGCATAACCGCTATTGCCGATGCTAGTATATATCTTGGAGATCGCGGAGGCCTTGTCGATATCGACATTCAGCTTTGCATACCTGCGGGGCAGACACCCGACCATGGGACCATATTCCTATACCGGCCCCTCATCGTCCCGGCGGGCACTCCTATAGGAGACTGACGAGGCGAGTTGGGCGCGCTGCTCGTCATTCCGGATCGCGCATCCTGCCTTGAGGCTAGAGCATCTTCACGTTAAGCGTTGGTAGCCGGCGGCGTGAAAGAAGTTGGCGCATTCGGTAGGTACGAAGCGGTCGAGCAGGCTGCCGATGCGTTCGACCAAGCCGTCGATCGTACGCGCCGGTTCTTGCCTGAGTAGCGCCTTGAGCTTGGAGAAGGCCATCTCGATTGGGTTCAGATCGGGGCTGTAGGGTGGCAGGTGGAACACTTGGGCGCCACGTGCGGCGATCGCCTCGCGGATGCCGGCGACCTTGTGGGCGGGCAGATTGTCGAACACTACGACGTCGCCGCGCTTGAGGGTCGGCGCGAGCACGTCGCGCACATAGACCCGGAACGCGTCGCCATCCATTGCCCCTTCGAGCACCCAGGGCGCGGTCATCCCGCCGAGCCGCAGCCCGGCGATGAAGGTCATCGTCTTCCAGTGCCGGAACGGCACGGCGTCGCGGCAGCGATCGCCCACCGACGCCCAGCCATAGAGCCGCGCCATCTTGGTGTTGACGCCGGTCTCGTCAAGGAAGACGAGGCTCTCAGGGTCGATGAACGGCTGTGCCGCGCGCCACAGCTTGCGCCTTGCCGCGACGTCGGGCCGATCCTGCTCGGCCGCGCGCAGGGCTTTTTTTGAATGACAGGCCGAGCCGATGCACCGCGTTCCAGGTCGCGCCTGAGCTGATCTCGACGCCGTGCTCGGCCAGTAGCCAGGCTTGCACCTGCGCCAGGTGATCCCCGGCCGCGCCCGCATGTGCGCCGCCAGCGCCAGCTCCTGCTCGCCCGAGAGCTTGCGCGGATGGTGGCCGCGGTTCGGGTTGATCCCGGCATCGCCGGTCAGCCGCCGCCGCATCAGCGCCTTGTAGATGTACGCGATGCTCACCCCGAACGTCGCCGCCGGCGCGGCCGCGCGAACCGCCATGCCGCCGTCCACCGCGCCCAGCACCCGATCACGCAAATCCTGCGAGTAGCTCTGCCCCGATCGCCAACTCCTCGCCGCCTCCCTGATGACGGCAACCTATGAATCACACGATCACCCGCTTGGGAATCCCTTCAGCGATTCCGCTCATGCTGACGATGCTCCAAAAGCGGATTGCAAAGGGCGAGCCAATCACAGTGTCCCTCAACTTCCCTTGGTTCTTTAGCGCACCGAATATGACGACAGGGTGCAGTCGTATGTATCAGAGAGCATTTCCAAGCTCCGTATCACCCCCGACCTAGCCACCCAATTACGGGAATCTCTGTCATCTTTTCGCTGGTAAGATCGAAAAGAGGCGATCGCTGAGGCATTCCCCTGTGACGTGATGTCGTGGACGACCTCCGCACCAACGTAGCTGTGCGATGATGTGGTCGTTGTAGGGGGCGTTTGCGGGAGGGGGCGGAATCCTACGCTAAGGATTTGGGCCAGCGATATTCCCCGGTTAGATTGATGTGTTCCCATCCCAACGGCGAGACGTGGGCGAGTAG